>Ga0307963_1001492_pt1:5000-17951 | contig 17951 bp, 21 predicted proteins | sample OrgLakmetagen594_FD_201829 | JGI IMG/M metagenome (GOLD analysis project Ga0307963, IMG submission 201829) | Saline water microbial communities from Organic Lake, Antarctica - #594 | ecosystem: Environmental > Aquatic > Non-marine Saline and Alkaline > Saline | place: Antarctica... | reverse complement strand
GTGTGTGTGTGCGTGTGCGTGTGTGTGGGTGTGTGTGCGTGTGTGTGTGTGTGTGTGTGTGTGTGTGTGTGTGTGTGTGTGTGTGTGTGTGTGTGTGTGTGTCTAGGGAAAACAAATCAGTCTCGAAAATTACCACCCCTTGTGAAAATGAAGCTCTTGTCCTTCGTCGCACCTGTTGTTGCTGCTGCTGCTGCTGCTGCTTGAGTTGTTGTTGCTGCTGGCATGCGGCGAGGTTCTCGGCGAGCTGGGCTTGGTGCTCAGCATGGTGCGCGAGTAGTTGTGCCAGTTGGGCCTGCTGGATGGCTGCCTGCAGCTTCAGTTGGTTCGCATGCCTGCAAATCAAGGAGCGTGCGTGTTTGCGTGTGTTTGTGTGTGCGCGTGTGTGCGTATAGGCAGATCCCTGGAACCCTCGACACCGGAAGCCCTAGCTCACAGATAACAGCGCCAAACTCCTCACAGCGGAGTAATGGAAAAGAGGGTGCGCAAGCACGGAGCCTCTAGTTAGTGTGTAGGGCAAGGCGGCACGAAAGACAACGTTGCACTTGGCAGTTGCTCACTTTTGCGGGGCTGGGATGGGCACGGCCTCGGAGCGATGGGCAGGACTCCAGGACGCGTAGAACTCCAGGTCAGACTCCTCGTCCATCTCTGAGTCCTGCTCATCGTCGTCCTCCTCATCACTATGCGAGTCCTCCATGTCCCACCCACTTTCAGCTCCTCCCTGGACGTTCGGGTGTGCCCACCCGTCCGCTCCGGCCTGTCTCTCTGCGCTCAGCGCCGCTTGAAGGAGCTCTGAGAGCAGGCTGCGTGGCTGTTGCCCTCCGGAAGATGAGGTTCGTTCCCGTTGGGGAGCACTCCTCACGGTAGCGCTTGTCGTGGTGCCTTCTGCAGAAGGCTGGAAACCCACCAGCTCCAACAGCAGCAGCCTCAGAGTTACTGGTGTACACTGGTATACCATGAAAAAATTAAGCCTGCATTCAGATCTGCAACAAAAAATAGATGTTTCAGAGTCAAGCGAACACAAGCCCCAAGAATCTCTGAGCAATACTGCCTCTGCCTCTCAATCACCTGATCCACACTAAAAGCTCCAATTCTTTTATTCTCCAAGTAGGATGTCGTGTGTCTCTGCATCCAGTGGGTGGTGCAGATGTGCAGAATGCAGAACACAATACAGCATCCTTTCCTAATTCATGCCAGTAGTGTTTACGCTATCTGTTTCCTTTTTCTTCTCTCTCTTTCTTGGTCATTCCAATTTTGATTCTTTTCTGCTTTTTGTGTGTGTGTGTGTGTGTGTGTGTGTGTGTGTGTGTGTGTGTGTGTGTGTGTGTGTGTGTGTGTGTGTGTGTGTGTGTGCGTGTGTTAATGTGATGTGTTTGCCACCATCCACGTATAAGAAAAGGCTTAATTAAGCTGCAAAAACTCACATCTAACATAAAGGTTGCCAAAATTTCGATCCGAAGAAGCACTCACTTTTTTTTTGTTCTTCCTTTATACATGCCTTCATTGCCTGTCTGTGCAACCCTGAAGACCTTTGCACAATGCTCCACTCCCTTTAATGTTAGAACCTATCAAACGCCGCAAAACAGTCCAGGCATCTTTATTAAAACACGCAAAGACGCTTTAATCCTCCAGGCCAAATTCTGCATGCCGTCCCTGCCAGAGCTTGTAAAAATCCAGTTAAGTTTTTGTAACTTCGCTGTAAATAAAAATTCATAATAGTGGCCGGCCAAAAATCCCTCCTCGTCGGTCTCCATGCAGCCACAGGAAATCACGGCGCATGATAACTGCACAATTCCTGAACGTAAGAATTGAAAAAATAGTGGCGCTGCGCTTGGGGACCCTAGGTCCATTCAATTTACATAGCTTATTCTGGCGCTGTGCTTAAGGTCTCTAGAAACAGGTCAGATACCTTGGATTCATAGCCCATAATTGCAATCCATCATAGCCCATACTTGCATTCCATGCATAAGTTGGATACCATAACCTCGTCGTGACAGCCAAAGGTCTGCAATGAGCAAGGGCTTTCTTGCCCTTTATTGAATTCCAAAATGGCATGGTCTCCTATTCCTATGCCTGGCAATTCTGGCTGCCCTAAGCAGAGTTGTGTGCAAAGAGAGGGCTCTTGGAACTAGGTCCCTGCTCATCCCAGCTAGCCTTGCATGTGCAAATGCTGAGGAAATGCACAAGTGCGTTTGCCCAATGCTGGTGCTCAATGCATACCTGCATCCTCAAGATCCTCAAGATCCTGTGTTTGACCTGATGTGTGTGCCTAGTGTCATGCAAAGAAAGTGCAAAGCAAGTAAGATGGCTGGTGCAGGCCTGTTGCTATCGCCCTTGCCTGTAGTAGAGGACGGCTCTATGGGGCAGAGACTTTGCAACACTCTGAATCTACGTTCTCAATCCAGGGTAGATGCCCTCTCCGCGCGACGCGTCACCACAACAACAAGTGGCCGGAATGCAAGTATGTTGCAGCGATATTAAGTTTAACTTCCTACTCATTGCAAACATGCAAAAACATAACTCCGCTCGTGAACCAGGCTTGCATTTCGCGGCATCGCCATTTGATGCGGTAAGGCCCAGTATGTCTTAAAATTAAGTCTTCTGTCCAGCTATATCATTTTTATATCGAGGAGCTCAAAAATGGTTGCCAACCAGGGCGTCGAACCATGGTTGCCAACCAGGGCGTCGAACGCCAATCGGAAAGCACCATCCTTCTCAGCATGAGCTTCTTACTCGATTTGGCTTTTGGCTGATAAAGTTTTTGGAGAAAGGTAATCAGAAAATGTAGCGTAGTGGCCAAAATGGTTAACCGGATGAATGAGCGATAAGTAAATCGTACTTTACTTATGCATGTTACATTTTCTAAGCTATAAGGCTCTCAGTTTCTCTAGCAAGCCCTAGGGTCCAATAAGTTCCGCAGTTTGACGTCGTCACAACGTGCCGCCTTCCAGCCCTTCTCGTCGTCAAAAGTCCGACCCTCACAGCTCGCCGCGAATATCGGCACAGCTGTTAAAATGTGCCCCTAGCATAAAAAATCATAACTTACGCGGAGCAAACGCCCGGCCGCGGAGCTATTCAGGCCCAAAGTCCGTCCAACCGAATTGGTTTATTAACTCCCCCCCCCCCCAGCACACAAATTTCTTGTCAGAAATTTGGGTAAAAGTAGTTCATTCCCAAAGCTATTCAATAGCCTTCCTCCCCATCATCTCCCAACTATTTGAGCTAATCTGTGAGTTTTAGTGCAGGCAGGGTGCTGGAGATGGGACCAATTAAGTAGGAAATTCTTTTCGAGAGAAGACCACTGCCCCTACCTTTCCTTTGGCACCTTTAAATCTCCTTACCGAAAACATCACGGTGCTTCCTCCTGTTTATTAATATTGCAGGGATTGGCCTTGCAGGCCTTTGCTGTGCTGCAGCCAATCCGATAGATTTAATTCCAGCATCACGCTTTATAAAAAACTACAGACCCAGTTCCAGAAAAGAAAATACACGGAAGGCACTCCGCAGATCATTTCAGATCCGTAGGAGCGGAGGCCGAACATGGCGTGCCAGGAATTATTAAGCATCAGGGACTCGCCCGTCACAGCACTGCAAATTAGGATGCACCCAATTTGCAGGCTCAACTCAAACAATAACGTGTCAATGCTGAACAGAGTCATTTCCTTGTTTGCCATATGGAACACTAGAGGCAGAGACTGCCTCAATATTGATTATTATATTATTATTGTTAATTACGGTATATGTACTGATAATACAGAGATTTGACATCAAATCAACCACCCTTTTATTATGTTACAATCACTGCCACCGTCATCAAACCCCACAAGGCCCCCGAGACATAACCAGCCCTGACAAAACGACCCGGCGGACCGCACAGCGCAAAGTCCTCGGTTCAACCCGGGCGCACACAATTTTTTGCATAATCGTCCCGAAGTGCAGTCAAGGACATTCATATAGAATCCTTGGAGGCAAAATTTTAAGAGGTTAATGTGAATTGTTTATGAGGACGTCAGCCACAAGAGGGTGGAACGGATGTAACGATTACAGGAATACAGTTCCAAATCGAACCGCTCAAGAATGCCTTTTAAAACTTGTGTTACAGTACACCTTGTTGAAGCACCAGCGGGCTCAACCCTGCTGGTTGCCTGTCAGGCTCACGAGCCTGCTGCTGATCAGCAGCAGCAGCAGCAGCAGCAGCAGCCCTCCAGGCCTGTAGTTCCGGAGGATCCTCGTGCGACAATAAAACGGTAAACAACGGGAGCAGCCACAGGGGCCGTAACTTCTCCTTCAGGATGAGGAAATCGTGTCTTAGACAGAGTAAGTCTACTTGGTGAACTTGCCGCGTTCCCTGCATCTAATAATGTGTAAGGCGCAAAAGCAATCCTGTAGTTTTATAATAACGAGACGATTAAACAGTGGGCATGGAGGGAGGAGGTTGAGCAGCCATGCCGGGAGGTACGCTGCAGGCCTAAGTAGACCATGGGAAGCTGCCCACTGTTCTAACCCCACAATGTCTACACCTCTTACATAGACTAGGACAGCATGCAGCTGTTGTTTTGGTTTGAGCCATACAACGTTCCACAAAATCATGCAAAAGGCTCTTTAAAGGGTAAAGTCACTGCTATATACGCAATAATATCATTTGAGTGACAGAGACTACATAGGCTATTGTGTTTTCCCACTTAAAATCTGTTAGGTTAACTCCACTACTGTGTACAATTGTAATTTGTGATTAATAACCCTGGTCTACTCACTCGTATAGCAAAACTTCCTTCTCCTGTGCTTATTCATCCTGTGCGTCTCACCCACTCCTCAAATGCAAAGCAATGACTGCCATCTTTTCAGTACCTTGTACATAAGACAAGCCAGAAAGCTTATTAACATCTCGAAAACAACGGGTAACTAACCGCTGCAGACCTACGCATAGCTTCTTGGGTATACATGTCCCCGAGCTATTTGCATCATTTTTCGTAGTTGCACACTGAATGCTAACAATCATCCCCAAGTGTGTAGGAGGGGCGCAAGAAACCTATCGGCATGCAAACAAAACATCTTGCGTCAAAGCAATACATAATTGCTGTATTTGATTTGTTATTGCAAAGGCACTCTAGATCTGCAAAAGCACGTGCACAAATTAAACCTGAACATAACTTTTCCTTAATATGAGTGCTTCCCCCCTCTGCCTTTAAGGCAGCTGTATAGAACAGACGAGGAGCCATTCCCGTAAGGCGCATACATTCTTAGAGATGCCCTGGAGCGAACTGGTCATGAGATCCCAGACATTTTGACATGGCTGAACAAACGAGAACCAGACCTGTCTACCCAGCACGATAAAGAATAAAAAAAGCACAGGCGGTAAAAAACCGCTCCCTACATTAATCAAGAGAAAGGAGCCACTTTGGTAACGGTTGAAGTAAAACGCTCCACCGCAAAGGAGAAGAAAAAGGTCAATGGGGATCAGGAGGGTTGCAGGCTTAACCTGAGACCGGTTCCTGATGAGAGTTGATTTTAGCACTGATAAGTGTGCGCCTGGTATGGACAAGTTTGGCAGCGTAGTTGACAGAATGTAAGCGAAGCAAGTTTCTTAGCTCTTTGAGAGTCAAGACCCAGCTCCTTATAAGGCTCAAGTGTGTGATTGTTGTAGATGGTGTCACCCACGCCCAAAAGGATGGTGTGGAGGGTAATGGAGGTTCCTTTAAGGATGGAGCAGAGGCCTTTTTGCTGTTCCTGCGCGGCGCTCAGCTGGTTCTGAGGTCTAGTGTTCTCACAGTATTTGAGAGTTAGAGAGAGAGAGAGAGAGAGAGAGAGAGAGAGAGAGCACGCTCATAAGCAAGATATGGGGTGGTGTAAATGTGTTTTGCACAGTGTGCTTGGATCGGGTTAAGGATCTGCAGAGTGGCAACAGTGTTCCAGTTAAAAACGGGTTTTGAGACTTTAGTTGGTCTTTCCCTGACGTCTCTGATACCCGGCCTGAGGAGAGCATCTACCGTTCGCGCATATTTAATCACATATTGCTGCAGTGTTAGTAATATGCGATAAAGAAAGATTTGCATACGTACGTTGTTACATCCGTGTTATCATATGGTATTATTGATCATTATTATGCCATGCTGTTTGCAGCCGCCACAATCATAAATTAGCCACATGACTACAGCTACTCAATGGCTCACATTTGGAACAACTGCAATACGTTTTCTCCTTGCCCAGAGGCAGCAGCAACTCATCACAAACAACCATCTTGGTTAGATAATACAATACAAGACACATGACCATATGCTGAAATACAGACAGCATACCAATTTTGGGACCTCCGAGTGACAGGATACTGCCCAAAGGTTAAAATATGTCTGATAAATAGGAAGGAACGCGTCATAACTTCTGTCCATCATATGCCTACACTCCACAGACGTACTCTGGCAGAGAGAGAGAGAGAGAGAGAGAGAGAGAGAGAGAGAGAGTATGCAAAAAAGTTAGTGAACAACTTTGGGGCATTAAAGTTGTAGACTTGATGTTTGAGTTTGACAACGGCATTAACAGAATAACTGGCTGGCAAAAGATCCGCCCAAAAGAAGGCAAGGGCTCAAAGTGCTTGGCAAATACCAACATCCCAGGAGCAGTAATTGGTCCAATGGAAGCCTAGTGCCATTGAGAGATGGGCCCTTCGATACCATATAAAAGCATCCTTTAATTGTGCAAGCAAGAATCCAACTGCATGCAAGAATCTTCAAGAGGCTTAATGCTTTATTTTGGTGGTTGGGGGCTTTAACTTGGTGGCATTTAAATGCTCCCGCTCTTTATTAATGCTGGATGTGTTACTACTACGAGCATAGCCTATGACACGCTGGTTCTGGGTTTGTTTCTAAGAGATAAAGAGCTTGTCACCAAGCTTCGTATCCATTTTTTCAGCTTTGTTGTGGAGTCACCAGGTCTTCAGAAGCTGACTGGGTTCAGGCCATGCTTACAACAGCTTCAATTGTGTTACTTGAATACAGGAATCGCAAGTTGTGCTAAATATCTGTATGTGTGTTCAATACATCTCTCTATTGAACTGTCATTCACAGAGTTGAGCAAGCAGGAAAGGACACAGGGTGCGAGGCTGGTAGGGGAGGCTAGAGAAAGGGAAGGTCAAGGGGAAGGGTTAAGGCAACAGGAGGGGGGCAGCAAGCCAGCGGACGGAAAACAAACCGAAACTGAGTGTCAAGTTGACGGTGAAGATTGTGAAGAAGCATATGCTGTATGATATATATGTAGATGGGCTATCGTGCGGATGTAGAGCTTGCAAAATTAGGATTGGTGAAGGAAAATAATTGCTGGGCAGAGTGAGGAAAAGAATAAAAAGAAAAAGAAAAGCTACGCAAGGGTGATAACACCACAAGCATGGATTATGGAAACGGAGACGTTGCTGTCGGACAGCGAAGTACTCACGCTACCAGGTGGATTCAAACCCGCGACCTTGAAGAGTCTGGCCTGACCACGGGCCACTAGGCTTTTAGGGCAGCTACCCTACGTTGATTGCAGAGTGAGGATCCTAGCTCTTGAGCAGTTGTGATCGATCCCTGCAAATAATAAACCGCCCTTCACATTGCAAACAAAATGAAACTGGCTTCCTCAACCTATTTTTAGCACATGTTGTTTTCTTCAGATTATGGCTAATTGTTCATTTGCGGTGATATTTTGGCAGATGCCATGCACTTCTTGTTATTACTGGTTTGTTTTTTGTTTTGAACAGGTGTTTTGCAGGTTTGGGAATTGAAGTACTACTAATAGTTATGTGCTGCAGTTCTGATGTTTTGGTTACTGGCCTAAATGCCTAAATGTATATGCAAGTGCACTTGATCAGTCACTGTAAATAAAAGGGTTGTGATCTGAGTTAGTGTGCCTGATCTGGGTCTAAAAGGGTGCCAGATCACCAGGGCCTAAAAATTATGGAGGTCCTGGAGACCTGCAAGAAAGAAAGATACGGAGGTCCTTAAAGAGTTGCAAAGAGAGATAGGGAGGTCCTTAGGAAAGATGAGGAGGTCCTTAAGGAGGTTTCCCTTGCTAAAAATACCGTACGTATGGAGGGGGGACTCCATTAGGGCACTCCCCAAACACTCCTGTGATTTGCAGATCATTGCCATATGGAACATTGTGGACAAAATCTGCCTTAATGTTCAAAATAAAGATTGGCTAAAAGAGCTTGCCAAATAGATCCGTGAGGCAAAGTGGAAAATCAATTAAATCCATAACGACCCTTCAATTACATCCTTAACGACACCCTCTGAACTTCACATCTAAAAAGACTCCTGGCCTCAAGATAAAGATAGTACCCTGGGCCCACCTCAGAGCTCTGACGAAGCAACCCAACACAGCGCCATCCCAAACCTGATCCGTAAAGTGCAAGATTGGCGGGGCTGGACCTACACTACAACCAGAACAGCAGTTGATTTCCGCTTGAATCAATGATCAACTAAGGCTTGTTTCATCCAGAGATCAACTAGAGATGAAAGCAGATTGTTTCAACCGTGGTTAATTCAACCAGAATTCTACTCGCACCCCGAATTAAAACAGCCATAGTCGAATCAACCATCGCAGATATATTAGGCTTGTTTCAACGAGAGATCAACTAGAGATGAAAGCAAATTGTCTCAACCAGAGATCAACCATAAATTGATTCAACCAGAAATCTACTCGCACCCCGTGTTGAAACAGCCATAGTTGAATCAACCATCGCAGATAGATCAGGCTTGTTTCAACCAGAGATCAACTAGAGATGGAAGCAAATTGTTTCATCCAGAAATCAACCGAAGTTGATTCAGCCATTTTTTTTAGTTGAAACAAATTAAAATCAACTATGGTTGAAATAACCATTTTTGTACTCGCACCCCGTGTTAAAACAACTGGCAATTTCGTGGTTAATTCTAGTTGATTCAAGCCGCCTACAACAGCCCACTCTTTTCCGACGTAATGGGAGTGGTTTTGACCGCCTGCGGATTTCCCCCCTAGGCACCACACGGCGTTACACGCCCTTTTTTGAGACGTAGATGCTAGGAACGACCTCTTACCTCTCAACGCGCAGTAACGGCAGAAATTTATCACCAGATGCAATTTTAGTTACTTCGATCCAGCCAGCGTCCACGCGCCGAAAGAAACCCCAACAAACACGTACCAAACTAGGCCAATAATGCAAGAAGAGTTGCCCATGACCCATGACCTTTTTGAGCGACGTAGGACTCAATACGACACCTGCAGTCTACTGTCTGCTGTCTGCATTCTTTTTTCTGTTCTTTCCTTTCATTCAAAGTCAAAAAATCACAGGAGGCGTAAAAAAAATCGTAGACAGGCACGTCCAATTTTTGGGCCTCACCCACCCCCCAAACCCCCCTTCCTGACCCCCCACATAAGTAAAAAGGGTGTCAATCTGCTCAGAATTCAAGCAGCTATCTGCCTGCACAGTTCTCATGCCGAATAATGCATTACCTGATGAGCTATAGGGCAAAAACTGGTTTGTACACGCTCTTGCACTGACCACCTAGTGCACAAATCCAGCCAGAACCTTTGCCAAAGCAATTTCTCAATCATGCAACTAATGCGGCATTATGTAATGCGTAATCTGCAAGTTTGGAATCAATTGCTGGTAATTTGCCTGAACACACCCCCACGGCCTACTTTGGGGCATTCCATGCATTTCTATGATCAGGCACCCAGACCCCCCCCTTCTATCAAACCACCCAACAAGGGTGCCAATCGACTGGGGTTTGAGCTTAGGATTCCAAATATATACATATATATAGTACTTCGTGAAAGTGGCCCAGAAAAATTCTAGGGACCCCCTCGAAAATTTCCAGAACCGCCCAAAAAACCAAATGCCCCCCCCCCCTCCCAGAATTGACTCGTTTATATATCGATCGGTAGCTCTCAACGCCAGGATTTCGAGTACATTAGATAATTTGGAAATTGACTTTTGCCGCCAAAAAGTTATAATCCTTGACGCCTCCTGGGCGGCAGGTTATTTAAAGAACGAAACTTGGCAAGGGGTGGTGGATATTACGGGTTTTACTTCGAGTTTGAAGGTAAAGTGCAGATTCTGCAAAGAAGCAATCCATGCGTCTCACGTTCTTTATGTGAGCCCGCGCTTACGTAGAGCAAACAAAATACAAACAAACACAGCGGTGCCTGCAGCTTGAGGCAAATTGATCCCTGACATCACATATTTTTGCCGAGTTTTTTCTTGCCGTGCCGGACGCAAAGTAAATTGCCTTAAGCAATATACAATCAAAGTACGCCAGCGGCATGGCCAAATACAAGCATTTCAACATACAAACAGGTGCAGGTCATAACAATTTAATTCATCACGTCCTGCAATGTCCAGTACAACAACTAATTCGTTTTATACTCGTCACAACTGCAAAATTGTAAACTTCAAGAGTTGCGATTGTTGCTGAGTGCCCTCAAAATGTGCATGAACAAGTTTATGATGTCAAGGTAGATGGCAATAGCACCAAAAATATACTCGTCTGGAGACAGAGAAAACTTGTGGTTGCCGCCCATGAGCATCTGGAAGAGCAAAAGAAGACAGCACACGTTTGCGAGGTCTCTCCAAAAAGGATGCTGAGTGCATTCAGTTTTGCATGCTTCTTAGTAAAGGATGGAACAGCAAGAACGTATTGCAAGAAAAAACACGCCATGTGGTATTGGTTACTTAGCACTAATGCTAATGAGCTGGCGTCACCAACAAGAGGCAAAGTGTAACGATATGAGGAATGAGAGAGTGCAAGTCTTGCTAAAGCTAAGAAAGCACGACCTCCTACCTGTTCTTTCTATCAAGCACAGTTTGGACGTGTAATGCACAAAGCACAATGCACATATTCTTCAAGTGCTGCGGTCGTGCGCTCAAGTCAGGTCAGATTTACAGCACAAAAAAGGCAGATTTCCCGTCTATGATTCAGACTCTAAGCAAGTGAACATTTTGTGCATTATTGCAAGCACGGCAAACCTGGATATCGTAGATGAGGTACACAGAGAACAGTGCGGCTCCTCCAAGAGATAAAAAGAGGCTGCAGGACCAGGAAATTATGTTCAGTTGTCAGTGTGGCTGTAATCTAAGCTTGCCTTGCCACGATCCAGGACAAACAATCACCTGCCAAACAAACAAGGCTGGCTAATTTGAATCACTTTTTGCTCGATTAAACGACCCTACCTCCTTCTGTACGGGGCGTGTAGATCACGTGTACATCACGCACACATGCAGACGCCTAATTTCCCATACGCAAGGTGTGTTAAACACGCAAACAAACACACATGCACACACTTGCACAGCAGAATATGGTAACTGGTCCAACAGCGAGCCTACCTGACGGCTGGGACGCCCAGAAACAGGTTCATGAACATGCCAAGGCAAAGAGACAGGAGCATGGAATATAAAAAGCCCCCCATAGCTGTGTAGTCGGTTTTTGTCTTTAAAGCATACAGAGCAAGACCTGTGTGGTAAAGGAGTGTGGACGCACAGGCAAGGAACTGGGCGTACGTGGTTACAGGCGAGTACGTGTATCTTCAGTTGCTTCATCATCATAATCATAACGCAATCTGAACAGTAAACCTATACAACCTGTTCAGACTTGGAGGAAGTCGACATGACGCCAGCTCAGGCTTGACAGAGGGGGCATGAGCAAGCACTCTTCTTCCTCGCAAAGTTGCAGCCAGCACTTACTCAACACTCAACACAGAGATGCAACAGCACCTACCAGCAGAGACTGCGGCAGTCATTGCGGCTGCCTGTATGACAAGGTCGGTCTTGTACATTGAGGATGCAAATCCCACGAGCAGCTGAGAGCAAGGGAGGCAAAAGCACAAGAATAGGGAAACTTATGCGTCAGGTTTTGTGTCAGGTTCTGTGTCATGTCTAGTGTACACGTGCACACGCAGGATGAGAGGCCTGCACAAGCAACCTAACCGATATGCAGGGATGCTCATGAAGGATGGGACTAAGGAGTCACCCCAGAAATCTAAACATCAGTTTAAAATCCACAAGCCTGTTATTCTGCACAGCAGCATGTGAAGGGCACACACAGGCATACGCGCACGCAGACAGACACAAACATACACACACAGAGCCCTTCACTAGGGCAGCTCAATGCCCTCCTAGGCAGAGAAAGGAATGCTTTGACCAAGGCCTGACGAGTAGCTCCAACTACTCACCCCCTCAGATAACGTGAACAAGGTTAGGAGGACAAGGTTCAGGGGGTGTTGGTTCCTGCACGAAGAGCAGTCACAGGTGACAGAGCGTAGCTGGAGAAAAATGGTTTAATCTGTGTGATGGGCGGAACTGTGCGCCAAGTGGAGGAGGCTGTTTTGATCCCAAATGTAACAGTCGCCAACAAGGAGGTGGCTGAGGGAAGAGCGATACGCAGGGTTGGTTGGCCAGAACCGGAAGTATGCACCGTGTATGACCGTATATTTGGTGATTTCTCTGCCAAAAATACGGCATGTAAACCGTATATATATGGTTCTGGCCAACCCAAGCTGTGCGTAATCCATACACTGTGCGAGCATGTTACATTCCACACTCATAGGTTCACCATAACCCCCTACACCCATCTGGTTATAGCTAGGATGGAGGTTGGGTAAAAGCGTGTAAAACATGTGTAAAAGCTGTAGGCGTTGAACTGGGACCCCATGCAAGAGGGGGTGCCCGATGCCCAGCCCCTTTTGGGATGATTCCCAAGATACGCAGTGCTGCAAAAACGGATGGCTTGAGGAATTCAAGTGACAAAGAGCAGCAGATAGTGCATAGCGCACGCGACACATGACATTTGCACTTATAAATGTGCAAAGTTGGCCCAAACTGTACATACAAAAATACGGCGGATATACGGTTGTTTACGTTGTACACAAAGTACTAGGTGTATGGAAATCCCGTGTACAATTTGGGCCAACCCTAGAAATGTGCAAGGGGGGCGCGGCACATCCCCGGAC
>Ga0307963_1001486_pt1 | contig 17982 bp, 15 predicted proteins | sample OrgLakmetagen594_FD_201829 | JGI IMG/M metagenome (GOLD analysis project Ga0307963, IMG submission 201829) | Saline water microbial communities from Organic Lake, Antarctica - #594 | ecosystem: Environmental > Aquatic > Non-marine Saline and Alkaline > Saline | place: Antarctica: Organic Lake... | reverse complement strand
TCTTTTTCTGGTGTCTTGTTCAGTCTGGCCTCTTTCTCTTCTTGAAGCTGGCTTTTTTATGCTATAGCTCAACTGCCCTCGCTGGCGGATATAGCTGTGTAACCCTTACCCTTACCCTTACCCTTGCCGTCCAAACAGGTCTATGCATCGAATGCTGAGAACACGTGTTCCGAGGTTTGGTGTACATGTGCACGTATGCGCCAAATGGAAGCGCCTTTCTGATTTGGTTACAGGCTTTTTCCAAGCTTCCGCTCAGATGCCCCCCAGAGGCATAGATATGGTGCTTAACCCTACCTTATGAACACCAGTCATACTTCTTGATTGAAAGCCTTTTTTCTTGCAAACGTTATTACATAGATATTCAGGGTTACAGGCGTTTTCCAAGCTTCCGCTCAGATGCCCCCCAGAGGCATAGATATGGTGCGTAACCCTACCTTATGAACACCAGGCGGATATAGCTGTGTAACCCTTACCCCCCTTATGAACACCAGGCGAGCAGTCAAACTTCTTGATTGAAAGCCTTTTTTCTTGCAAACGTTTTTACATAGACACCCCTTTTCCCCTCGCTTGCTTTTGTATGCTCCACGTGTATGTTGCAACTTCCCCCTCTCTCTTTTTATATTGTCTGCCTCGGCTTGATCTCAGCCTCATAGTAGGGAGTTTGCTTTCTCCCTTTGACCTATGTAACACGCCAAAAGGCAAAAAAGCTTGCTTTCATAGCCAGAGGATTGGCAGGGCCATGCATCTGTTCGGTTATGGGCAGCTCTCACTGCATTACGGTTTTTAGGCAAGCCTTGTTTGGTACGTTTTTATTGGGGTTCCTTGGACTAGCAGAATCTTTTCTTTGATTCTTAAACCCACCAGCCTAGCCTATTGTCAACTCGTTTTTGAACGTCCTCAGCAGAACAATCTCCTTCCTTTATCTAAGCAAGTCTGATTCCTAATCGGCAGAATTCTAGAGTTTTCCCCCACATTCTTTTCACTACTATTGTGCTTATGGATATATTTGTGGCTGGCCGAGACCAGTTGGCAGCCGATGAATTTGGCTGGAAGTCATCCCCTTATGTGACCACAAATATATACCCAAACATTTCTTGTTCAAGAAACTCAGAATTATCAGTTAACAGTACTTTACAGTAACCCATTTCACACTTGTTTGAATTAGGACAGCATAATAATCCGTACATTACTAAGATCATGACCAACAATTTGTGTAAAAATAAGGTGTCATGACATGTTCCCGGTGTTCCTGTCAGCCATGGCGAAGGGGGTAAGCAGCTTCGTATAACTGACACATGTCGAAACAAAAGTACGCATGTAATAATGTCCGCAGCGATAAAAAAGAAAACAGATTCAGTGGCTCGTAAAAAATTGGAGCGCCAAGTAGTGTAGTGAAAGCGTCAAGGGGTGCCGATTAAAATCATGCAGGGAAGAGGCCAGTTGACCCTCATTGGTATCCAAGGCATCCAACGGACATGTGTAAGACAGCAACATTCAACATTTTTAATTACAGACCCTCCTTTTAAGCATGTTAAAGATTTTCCACTCGTTTTTATCTACCTCTCTACAACCCTACGTTTCATATACATATACATGCTCATGATGTATGGTACATACATGCAGCATTGAAATGCAATACCTGTCTTCTGTGCACCCTTTGGTGGGGCTCTGGCTAATGTGCTCCCTTTCAGCTTCCCTCTTTCTTCTCATACCTTGTCATTTTGTGTACACAACGTGTGGCTCATATGTACATGCAACCCAGATAGCCCAGGCACAGAGGTTTGCCCAGTCCCATGAAGTCCAAAGGGTATGCACGTGCCTTTAATGGATTGCCAAACATTGCAGCGAAGTCCTGCAAGTTAATGAAAGATACGGGCAAGAGAGGGAGACCTGCTGAAAGAGAGCAAAGGTTTACGCGGATAGAGAGCAGCGTGATGCAGGCAAAACTCTTAAGCAAGCGCTCGCACTAGCAGGAGCCTACATTACTACTCGTCTCCCCTCCAACATAGATCAAATGTGCGCTAGGAAAAACTTCTGATTAGACAAGGCCTACGTAAACTCAATTTAAATCATTGGCACACCCAACGAATTCGTCAGAGATGTATCATAAGGACTTTAGGGACATTTCATACGTTAAATAAGGCATGACTATGTTGTGAAGTTAAGGATATAATGGTGTATAATATGAACACGCTTTGTGACACATCCTGGATATTTGTGCATCGACCCGCTCTACGCACCACCTCACACAACATAGACCAAAACAAAAACCTGAACACTTTTGCTAACCTCTGTGCATTGATGTCGAATGGGAGCAACGTTCCGGGCCCCGCTCAGGCGAGTGCTGGTTAGACGACCCACATCGACACGCTTCCGAGGGCGCACCCACTGTGCGTGCTGTGAAAGTAAGGGGGCAGCGACAGACTTGTGAGATACAGATACTCCAGGTAGATCTAAAGATCATGTCTTAAGATCAAAGATGCCAAAAATAAGGTGACTACAAACTTGTAAAGGTGCGCACTTGCAAAGGCGCCTCCATTGCACATGCCAATTGCAGAAAAAACAAGGGAGCAGAACAAATATATACTTAGTTGTAGCAACAATCAATAGGACAGGGGTGGATGCCAGAAGGATAAATGGAGACGTGAAGGTACTCCCTGCTCTCAAATAGCTGAGACACAACATTCCCCCTGATGCCTGCTCCAATTGTATGCAAGCAGTGCTTTGCAGACGGAAGCCTGAGACTCAAAGGTTGATGTCTGATGTTCCGTAGAAGAGGTATGTTCCGTAGAAGAGAGACCGTTCCAATGAGCTGCTTTGCTTACTTGCGACGTGTTGAGCTTCGCAGCCATGAGGTAGTTGACAAGAAGGTCATCACAGTTGAATACGCGATCTACATATGCACGACCCTGTACAGAAAAGGTAACATTGACGTTGCTGAGCGTTCGGTTCAAATAGCAATATTTGCAGCTGCTAATTTGAGGGCAGTTAGGTGGCATTCTGGTGGTTCGGCAGGAACAAAAAACGGCATTAGAGCATTTCATATTCAAGTACTGACAGGCTGACCGCATTGAGCAACCGTTTAGTGATGCGTTATTGGAGTGCAGTCAAGGAGCAGTAGTGAAGGGAACCAGATGCAGCATCTGTTATTCGCAGGTATAAAAAATACGGTATTTTGCATCCCCCATCCCCCAACTGGAGAGGAGGAGGAGGACACATGAGTAGAGCACATGTATGCATGTAAGCGAAGTTGTTGTTGGGAAAAAGGACGAGCAAGCGCCCTTTGCATTGGTGTAATTCTGAAATGAGAAATGAGTAGTTTCAGGCAAACGATTTAAGGCAGAAACCTGTTTTGGTGAAGCACCTGCTCAGACAGACAGTGAACCACCTGGACCAGAAAGTAAAACTACAACATCGTCTCTTTTTCTCCTGTAAAGTACCGTATCATCTACAGCAACCTGCCACTCACAGCCGAGTTCATGAGAGCGCTGTACGCCGGGAAAACCAGGTGGCTGTCCATGAAGCTGGCACCCGCTAGCACGATGTTGTAATGTCCACGGCTGTAGGTGTGCATCTCGCACTGTAATGCAGACATTACAGAAACAAGGTTGTACGATGGACTTTGAATTGAGCAGCCGCCAGCACCAAGTTCCAGTGTCCGTGACTCTAGGTGAGCATCTGACACTGCGATGGAGGTGCATCGACAGCTCCCTCCTTTGCATTCCGTGGTACTCTGAGACGGTAGGGCACTTTTTCCTTGTAGCAGGAGAAGCACAAGGATTGATGAAAGCATGAGCGCAAGATGTAAAGTTTATATCAAAGCTGAATAAGATGATGGTTAATAAATGATGTGGGGAGTGTGACTGCCTCATGGTCCCAGTCATGCTGACTGTTAACTATTCTGATCATGTGCGTTCTCACCCAATTCATTGGTGGTGCAAGGGTGGTGGTGCAAGCTCTGTTTGCCAGCAATTCGTCATGACTCTTATCTAACTAAAAAATCATAAACGCTTTCTTTGATTTCATAGGGGGATGTATGGACCAAAAACATTAGAAAGGTAAGCCAAAAAGGAAAGTGTGATTACAACTAAACGCCAAACGCGCGTGAAGGAGTGCATGCAACCAGATTGCTCTTCTTATTTTGTTCCTTCACCACTTACATGCGTGCAGTGGTAATTTGGCACTTCTCCTTCCAGCAGGCGAGCGTAAAAACCAGTGATTCGCTCTGGGTGCTGTCTCCACTTAGAGAAGCCAAATTCTGGGGGGGTAGAAAAGCAGGAAGACAGTGTGCAACAGAAGGGTTGCGGCTGCTGAAATTGATGTAATCAGGGTGCTGCCTTCAGAAAAGGTTACCAAAAATAATTGCAGTATCTAAAGAGGAACACTTGTATTTACTTAAGTATGTACAGCCAGTGTCTTGAATATTTGGCAGCTTGTTGTTCATTTTCATACAGTGTTATATCAATGTTAGCAGCCAGTGTTATATTTATTGGAAGCAGGTTTGTCGTGATGTCCTGATGGGTTGCTGCGGCTCAAAGGCTACTGCAGGCGTATGTGTGTGTGTGCGTGTATGTGTGTATGCGTGTATGCGCGTATGTGTGTTTGCGTGTGTTTGCGTGTGTGTGTGTGTCCCGAGCTTGTTAACGAGCTGCACTTGCATCACAATAAAATGATCCTCCCTGCATACAAACACTAGTGGCCGCCAATATAGCAAGGCACCTTGCTTTGCAAAAAGCGCCAGAATCCAGGGTAGACAGATGCATCACGGGAATTGTTTTGGCCATCAAAAAGGAGAAATGCATTTCAATGCTACCTGCACACCGCATCATCTGTAGCTGCAGCATTTAGGCAATGTAAACTACTCAAATATATGGTTGCCAATGCTAACTGAAGGAACAGAAGTCTGCATGTTTTCACGTGACACATATTGTCATGAGTTCAAAATACACTTTTTGCAATCACGGCAAATAGCAGAATTTAAGACAGCAATAGACGCCTCACACCAAAGGTCAGGCCCACCATTCCCAGCCAAATTTCGTCCTAAACCTCATCGTTCTTCGACTCAATGGGCCAGGGTAGTAAAAAAGAACACATTTAACAAAAAAGGGTATGGGGTCTGCTGTGTGCGTCGGGGGCTGGATTTGTGCCATTTCCCTGCCAAAAGGTGGTTGTACCCATACATGGGTACAGAAATGTGACTCCAAATCCAATTTTCACCATTTTTCCACCATTTTTTTGTTCCCAGACACGTTTTGCGTAAAACCATACCCATTACAGCAAAAAAATGGGGGGGTGGAAATTGCCCCCAAAGGATTTAGGGCGTGGGCCTGTTTGCTGGGCAAACATGGTGCATTTCTGGAAACCCCAGAAACACGCTTTCTGGCCACCACCTGGGTGTCGGGAGTCCTTCAGTATGCTCCCAGGGCATGTCCTGTTAAGTAACATGGTCTGGAATGCTGGAGATGGGCCGTGGTGGGCAGCGATAACTGAGATTTCCGAAATATACCAGGCTCTGGTCAGTCCATCTCCGAGTACACTGTGTTTCGACAGCTCCAAAAAAAGGCCAGCAAACTTATATTTTAATGGCCGGACATTATTAATATGTTTTATAATGTTCAGCAAAACAGACGCGACCCCAAACGGTATAGATGTTGGTGCCTGATTGCAAATCGCACTTTCCCCTGCCAAAAGGGGGTTCAAAACCAGACCATCACCCCAGACCCCCGGACCTTCACCAAAATGTCCCCAATATTATTGCAAATACCCCTGGTAAGTTGATGGCACCGGGGAGGAGCTTTTGGAAATCCATTTTTTGGCAGGGATTTCCACCCTGCCCACCTGGACACTCAATTGCACAAACTGAGTGTGCAGGGGTGCTTAGATATGTCAAACTAAGGTCCTGACTACTTACAGGGTGAAAAGCGTGCAGGTTAGTTTTATAAAACAGGAATGGTGGGCCTGACCAAAGGTATTTCATCGCACTACAATTAAACCTAATAGAGATATTAAAGGATACAGAGATTTGTTACCTTGATCTGCACAATACGGCAGGGAGTCAGGCAAGCAGCGAGCTCAAAACAAACAGAATGCTATCAGAAAATGTACAGCAGTGAATGCCCTTCACCTATGTCTGCGCACGACATCAGGATGTCGTCATCCAGCATGAACACGCCCCTGTGCTTCAGATCCGGGTCCACTTTGAAGCGGTTGTTCATGGAATTTTCAGGCTCCACACGCACACGCACAGGCACACGACTGTTGAGCACGTGGGTGTCTGGGGGAGGACCTCTGTTCCACACCACTACGATCTCGCCTACACTTGCACACTGGCTGTAGTGCTTCACGAAGGCCTGAGAGCGGATTGGATATGTGGAGGCACCAGGATTTTACACAAATTAAAGCTGACTGTAATGCCTCACACAGGCCTGAAAGCGAACTAGGGTTTATACAGTATCATGGGCAAACGTGTAATGAAACTTGGCTTCAGTGCTTTTCAAAGCCTGAGAGCGAGCCGCAAGTTAAGATTTAATCTACATGTGAGGGGGTGGTTACATTGCTGATAAGATTAGTGCTCTGAAGCCTAGTGGTCCGTGTTCAGGCCAGACCCGTCCAACAACACAAGCAATCCCATGCTTGGATGTTATTAATGCTTATGAGTCTTATGTGATTTTCTACATTTCAAAGCCTGACAGCGGATGGGGGTGCGGAAGAAATAAGGGTGCCTACATTTACATTATGTGATGAAGGTCAACAAAACCAAGAAAATCACTCCATCTATCATAAACAAGCATATACAGACATACGCATGCTCATGCAAGCACATACTAATGCTCATACTGCAGACTCATCTGAAGCGGCAGCATTTGGGCCTCATAAGCATGCAACTGGCACCAAGGTAAAATTGCACCAACTAAATAAGCAAAATGGACACGTGGCACGTGCCCACGCATTTGAGCCTGACACACACACACACACACACACACACACACGCACACACATACCTGTAGTGGCAGTGATCTGGCCTCAAAAGACATGACCAGCAGTGAGAACTTGGAGAAGTGACCATCTACAGGAAGAGGGCCTGGCTCCCCACCAAACGTCTTGATGTACCACATGATCAGCACCATGACCTGCCGAGCACACGTGCAAGGGTTGGAGCGTGCACATGTCATCTCAAAGGTGTACCACATGATCAGCATCATGACCTGCCGAGCACACGTGCAAGGGTTGGAGCGTGCACATGTCATCTCAAAGGTGTACCACATGATCAGCATCATGACCTGCCGAGCACACGTGCAAGGGTTGGAGCATGATAAGGGTTGGACCATGATCACCATCATGACCTGGAGCATGATAAGGGTTGGACCATGATCACCACCATGACCTGCTGAGCACACGTGCAAGGGTTGGAGCATGCACATGTGATCTCAAAGGTCAACTACGACATAAATAGATAATTACAGGATAACCAATGCTGAGACGAGTTGGCATGAAGCGGGATATGAAAAGTCTTGAGCTGGTTGACCTGGCAGCTTCTGAGCTAGCAGCGTATCAGTTCAAGGAAATTCCTCCTTCAGCGATGGGCTCTTGTTTCCTACATTTCTTTGTTACTCAATAGGTGGCTCATGTGCACGTGCTTGATCTCAAAGGAAATGGCTAACAAGCGTGGAAACTGTAACACACATGCTCACCCACACATCTAGCTCAGAAACTTTGTGCGTGCACCTCAAACTAGCAACAATAAGAAAATTGAACTGCAGAGCAGAGTAATAAGGAGGCACTTAGACATGTCTGCACAGCCTCAACGCAGCATAAGCACTCACTGGCACACAGGGAACGCCGATACAAGCACTTTGATCTTATGGAGAAAGGCAAAGGACGCAGAGCAGCGAGAGCGCACTTAAGCAGGGCAGCACTGTGGCAGTAAGTCTAAGCAACGGCGACAGAAATAAATCACACATACACAAACACATCAGTGCGTACCTCCATCTTGAAAAAAAACCACAAGATGAAAAGTAGCAAGAGAGCACCCAGGCACGTCAGCACAGTTACGGTGAACCAACGCCACAGGGAGACACCAAACAGATGCTGCTTGCCCAGGATGCCAGGTTTTGCAGGAGGAGCCTCCGCGTTAGCTGCTGCTGCTTGAGGCTTCCTGCGCCAGTCGTGCCAGTCCGCGGTAGCAAATTTCCTTCCTTTTGTGGCATGTTGGAAGGCAAAGTGTTGTGAGTTATTCTAGCTGCTGTCTTGTCTGGTCAATTGACTTTGTGTGCTGACTTTGTGTGCTGCAGTTTAAATCTGCGTCTTTTCATATCTGTCTATCGTATGTTGTGCTTGTTTTTCCTGAAACTCAGCCTTCCTGCCTGCTGAGCCTTTCTGTCCAATGATGAGTGGTACTACGGAGCAACTACAAAGCAATTACGAAGCAAGAGGTTGGTTCCATAGCTCTACATGCCGGCTGTAAATTTTTCTAGAGCCTTGTCAGCTTGTGTAGAACATGGTACTTTTGAAAGTAAGCACCGGAGGCATGCTTGACAGTAAAGTTGTACATTGTTTTGGTAGTTACCAGTTACCAGTCTGTTTTCTTATACCAACAAATAGAGTCGGAAATGCTTAACGATGTGGCGCCCTGAGCCTAATAAACTTATCAGGTAATGAAGGCATAAGATCGAGTGAACCTCGTGCATAGGCATAGGCCATCAGGTGCGTAATCTCAGGTCATGTAATTAAAAAACATTTGCTCTTGCTGCTTTTACTTCTCCACTTTCCTCCTGCAGGTTTCACAACTGTGTGCCGCATACACACACGCACGCATGCGCACATACGCACACACACAAACACAACGCACACACCTTGCGCAAGGGAGTTGCATGCATCCCTCACAGTGCGTGGCAGACGCAGCTTTCTGGACTGGTCTCTTGCGTCATCCCGTTCAGAAGAAGGGGGGCTGCCAGCCCCCCCTGCCCCTTGACTGAGAGCTGACCAGGACCTGTGGCTTTTCCCTGGGTACCGCCTGAATCCAGAGTGAGGGCAGAAGCCAAAAGGTAGCATGTGTGTGTGAGGTTTGAATAGGATACAAAGAGGAGGGCACAAATACACACGTACGCACACACACAGGAGGAGCAGTTTTGTAGCAGGAAAGCACTCCTTACTGCAAGGTGCTGGGCATATTGCAGCTCTCTTCCTGGTCAGCCCTAGGGTTCTTCTTTGGACTTGAGCTCGCCAAAATTTTGGGGGCAGTGAAGATCGACCACCAGCCAAAGAGCCAAACAGCCTGGCTGAGGGTTGACTCCAATTATGTATTTCATTATGCTTCTTGGTAGTTGTAGAGGAGCAGATAAATTGGCGAGTCTAAGGTGAAAGCTGTGCCACACGTGAATGCATCCACTCAGGGTGTGCGCTGTGGCAAACTGTACCAGATTAAGCAGTTATGCCACACTTATAAATAAGTGCAAACTCGTTGGAAGAAGCCTTGAAGCTAAGTCCACTCATTGGCGAATCACACAACCAAATATCACATGCTGGAGCACTTAGTTAAATGCCCCTGAATCTTGCATTTGCACCGTAGCCAACACTTTTCACCTGACACACAATACATAACAGTTTACAAAACAAGCACAGATAAAGGAGTGTCAACGCATGTGCACACGTTTTGAGAAGGCGCATGCCTTTAGACAAGATTTAAATATGTCAGCTGCAATCAGGAGTATTGTGGGTGGAATATGGAATATGCCACCCAGCGCATGGGGAACTTACACAACAATGGTCATTACCAACTTCACTGCACATGCAAAGCACCAAGCACACTCAGGACGCTGCAAGGCAAGGAATCAAAGGAGCGATGCACATCAAAGCAGGCAGCACACCTGCAGCTGCAGCTATTAGTGCAGAAGGGCTGCTTGTAATTAGTGTCTAGTTCGGTTCCTAAAATTGAGGAACGGGCAAAGAAAGACAACAGCTTGAGACTGAGGGTATTAACCTGTTTGAACCTCTTGTTTGGTTGTAGCAGCGCGTTGTAAAAGGCATACTCGAGATGTAAGATTAGGAACTGTATCGTTACATCGGTTCCTAATAATAGAGAGGGCTGGGAAGAGGGGGACAATAGCTTATCGTTGTAAGTTCCAACATGCTACTGCCGCGTCAATATCCAGACGCAGCACAGACCCTAGACACTGGCGCACCTGTGCAAGAACTGTGGCATACAAAAGGCCAGAGGGCTGCTTCTGGGTACGGTATGGGAGAGGGATGACAGCAGGGGGATGTAAGCAGCCTTCCAACTGCCACACAGAAAAGCATAGAAGGAGGCACAGCCAAGGAAGATGGCAAGGGGCAGCAGCACTGCCAGTCGGTGTAGCCACCTGAGTGTGCATGTGTGTGTGTGTGTGCTTGCGCTTGTGTGTATGTACTCACAGTATGAGTTTGTAGAGGAGCGTGTCACGCTTAGAGCTGGAATGACCATCCTTTAGCCCAGACTCACTTTTGTAAACAAACGCACATTTTAGTAAAAGTGCTACTGCGTAAACCAGCAATGTATGTAAGTAGGTTTGGCAAGAACCGTATATATTCACCGTATATGACCATAGGTTTGGCGAATTCCCTGCTATATATATGGCTCTGGCCAACCCTATATTTAAGGTACATACACAGTGCGTGCAGGCTGCTGGTATGCCGTTTAGCAACAGTGTCCGTGAATCACACAATGCATTCTGACAACCTGTCATGGATCGCTACACTCATTTGCATGCTTGATCAACTGGTGACCCTCTACGCCTGATGCGACAATCACAGCCACTCTCACCCGAAGGTGAGGTAGTCTGACACGTAACGGTCACCATCCATGGCCGCTAGCCATGTGCCATCAGGCATCTGGTGTGCGTCCAGATGGTGATGGCGTACGCCGTTCCATGCAGCCTCCTTCTGGTGGCCCGCGGGTGAGAAGCCCATGTGCACCTGAAGAATGCAAGGGAACAAGGATTACCCATGTGCACCTGAAGAATGCAAGGGGACAAGGATTACATAAAACACCAAATGATCACGGAAACTCTGAACTGGTAAGCGTACATGAGAGGGAACAAAGGCCAGTGAACAGGGGTGCACTTAAAACAAGGGGAGTAGCAAACCACGTCTTACTGCAGACAGACTCAGCAGCGGTCATTTTCATTCGGATTGGCCTCAACGAAGCAAGTGCAGGGATCTGCAGGCTCGATCTGCTGCATGACATGAACCACAAGTGCGTTACCTGCTTGACACCAATGAGCAAAAAGAATCGGAAGCCTTATTATTGTGCTTGCAATTAACCGTCGGCGCTTGCATTAATTGTGCCAGATTACAGTGACATGGTCCATCCCACGTACATGCATACTGTTACAGTGACATGGTCCATCCCACGTACATGCATACTGTTACAGTGACATGGTCCATCCCACGTACATGCATACTGTTACAGTGACTTGGTCCATCCCACGTACATGCATACTGTTACAGTGACATGGTCCATCCCACGTGCTTGCATTCTGGGTCCATCCCACGTACATGCATTCTGTTACAGTGACATGGTCCATCCCACGTACATGCATGCTGTTACGCTAATGCCTTTCAGTCCTCCGTACTCCGTACCATATCCCCAGTTCAACAGCATTTGCGCTAAGTTGCTTCGGGGATCGACTTCATTGCTGCCTTCCAGGTCTTAAGCAATTTCCTTGCTGTCCATCAAACTTATGCCTACCTCAATCTCTTCGTAGTGGGTAGCGTTGAGTGTGGTGACGTGGAACATGCGTAACTGCGAAAAAGGACCAGGTGAGGACTAAAACGAGGAAAATTTGAGATGTAATGAATGAGATGTAATGAATGAGGCAATATTGTGAAGTGCGATGACTGAGATGAGGAGAATGCAATGATGAGGAATGAGCAAGGTGACAAACGCGTGTGACTTTTGTACTTGGCCTTGCCTGGAAGAATGAGCGCGACGAGAAGACGGCATGCAGGAGTCTCAGATGTACCTTGAATTGTTGCAAAATTTGCACGCGCGCAAGCACACACACACACCATTGCATACAGCTGCTGTATAGCTATGGCTCTGGCCCACACTAGTTACGATGCATAATGCATAATAGATGCAAGTGTTGTACACTGTGCATCAGGCATGGGTATCTTACGTCTTACCCCTTGTTACAGCATGTGCTGAATAATTACTACGTTGACAAGTTAAAACCAAATTGGCCATTCCCTGTGACAAACTTTCACTTCTTTGACCGCCAAAAAACAAAACAGACCGAATTATAATGTAAGGACAGGCTGAAACCAGTTGCATTCGTATTTCTAGTATTGATTAAACATAGCTTATACATCAAGTCATCACGCCCACCTTCTGGCCGTACGTGTGAGCGCAGTCTTGTCCAAATCGAAGCAGCTTGCCATTGTGGATGATAGGGGGCCCCCCCATGCGCGAGCCTTGCAGCCAAGACCTAACAGGACTAAGAGGGTGAAGCTGCCACTTGCCCTTCAAATCAGTTGAGGACCTGTCAACAAGTGTGACACGTGGTATGACAGCTTTTTAAAAGGTCGCACATTAATTTCAATTTAATCAAAGAGGGGATACTTTTGAGCCTTTGTTACCAGAGCCAGCGAAACGTCTGTGAACCATTTTCTCAAGGCAAAAAGAAGTCAGTGGCACATTGCCCCTCAAGCGGCGCTATGAGAATTTCGCAAGCAGTAAGAAGCATCAGCTGTTTTGTATTGCAGAGCTTAACAGGTGCAAGTACGAAGTCTCTCATAGCGTCCTCCTTAATGCAGAAGACCCATGAGTGAATTATTCCAGTCTCCAATTTAATCCACATACTTGTGCTATTTGTGGTACATTTAAGTGGAGGTTCCCCTGCCGTTCCATTTAACAAACATAATTTTTCTCGCAAGAATTGCTGAAGGACGATTAAGGCCAGGCTGCATCTCCAATCCGATTTTAAGCAGGGGATTGCTGTTAGTCAGTGCTACCTGGACAAAATGTGGCAAGCGTGCAAGCATACCCAAACCCACAAGTTATTCTGTAGGGCAATGCACCCATAGCAAATGACTGTAGCCTCTTGTACCACAATGATGGCATGATTGCATCACTACTGCTGCAAAAATCCTTCAAAATGCTATAATCATAAAGCTGTGCACGCACCATATTTCCAGCTCCCTGCAGTTTTTGCTGCTCCTGCAAGCATAGCAGTAGGGCAGCGGGTTTTGATGAGGGAGGACTGTGAGGTTATGAAACCAAAAAGTGTGATGTGTTTAACATGGGAGCCACAATGGACTCACAACGGCGTGGGATGAGATGCCATAGGGAGGAATGCAAGCGCTCAGACCTGCTCAAGCAATCAATTGAGATCCATATCAGGTTGCCAAGTTCAGGAGAACGCCAAAAAGCCGATTGCTGTGGAGCTGTTCCAGCCTCCCCCTGGATATCTGTCCAGCAAACACGTCAGGTCATGCGCAAAAGCTGACGAGAGGCTCAATATAGAGGTGCGTGAGGACACATCACCCGGGCTTTACTTACTTTTGATTGCGATTTGAGGCAAAGATGAACCACCTGCCGTCCCCCCCAGGGCGTGGTGGCAACACTGTGTGCATGTGTGATTGAGTGTGTTTTGTGTGTTTGAAATGTGTGTGTGTGTGTTTGTGTGCAGGTGGGTGTTGCAGTCCATTACCTGAGGCATCTATGAGGGGCTGGTCGATGAGCACTCTGTCAACTTTCCAGCCTTGAGGGAAATCAGCTGCACGATATAGGCGCAGCGATCTGCTTGTGCTGCCCTCTGGCAGCATGTACATCTGCATATGTGGTTTGTTTGTGTGTGTGCTTGTGTGCGTGCGTGTGTATGTATGCAAAGAATGCACATGGCTTAGTATGCAATCACCTACTGAAGTGTGTGTTTGTGCAATCTGGAGTCATTTTGCGAGCTCAACACAAAAAATTCCCAAAGTACAAGACTCCAATGCAAATACAGAGGGGTGAAAGCATATTTCTTGTGACTGCCTGGTCAAACCATTGTATGATCTGGTAGGCAGGCCAGAGGCTTGCACTCTATTTTTGATACCTCATTGTTCTTACACAAATATTTCTTGTAGCCTAGAGGATGAATCTCACACCCCACTGTTTCTATCATTGTTAAATTGAATGAGTCAAGCTGCACGCACTTGGCCTGAGTGATTAAACACTTGCGGGTAAGACAGATGCCAGGGCTCCTCCAGCACAACTCCCACGTGCTGAAAAGTGAGACCGCCGTCCTTGCTCACGGCTGCACCTATCACGCCCTGTCAGTGTATTGTTTTGTGATATTGATGTGTATGCTTGTGTGCGTTCGTGCATGTGTTGTGCGTGTGTGCATGTGCATGTGTTTGTGTATTTGTGTGTGTGTGAGAGAGAGAGAGAGAGAGAGAGAGAGAGAGAGAGAGAGAGAGAGAGAGGGAGAGAGAGAGAGAGAGAGAGAGAGAGAGAGAGAGAGAAGAGATGGCGAGGCTTAAGGAAAATAGAAAGACATGTGAGGGTTTGGGGTCGGCCATGAAAAAAGGTCGGCCATATCACAATGAAGTACAGCAGCCAAGCTGCAGATTGTACTGCCAAACATCACGCGCACATGCATATAATTGCCCTAGGTTGTATTAGCTCATCCAGCGATCGGACATTTCCGACACACAATTGCAATTGCACACTCACATGAACGCACTTACTCACTTCGCTATCCACATACACACAAACACACAAACACATACATGAGCACATTTACACACCTCCAGCTTATCCAGCACTGCGTTATACCGCCCGTCTTGTTCTTCCAACGCCTTGCGCTGCGAGTCCAGGCCCTGAATGGCGAAACGATCGAGCTCTCCTGCGTGGAGACATGAAGCAAACACCGAAGACTGAAGGCACGGTGAGCACGGTGAGCACTGTGGACGATTAGGCAAGTCGCGTAAGCAAACACCGAATACTGAAGGCACGGTGAGCACTGTGGACGATAAAGCAAAACGCGTAAGCTCTCCTGCGTGACGGCGATGGACATTGAGTTGAGCACCCTTCACAGGCGCCCCCATATTGGCGTACAATGCGTTACAGTGAGCTTCTTCTGAGGCATTCCAGGCACGCTTCAAACACGGATTACATGTTACATGGGACGTGCAATGCGGATTACCTGTTTGCATGCAGCTGCCCAAAAAAGTCTGCCCAGCCTCTAGGTATGCACGGGCGGCAGCAGCCCACCTTGAGGTATGTGTGTGTGGTTTGTGTGTGTATGTGCGTGTGCGTGTGCATATTTGGGTTGTGTGTGTTGTGCGTGTGTGTGTGTGTATATATGTGTGTGCAGGAGTCGTAGCAAGTGCTGTGCAATTTATCTGATGCAAACCTCCATATACTGCGTCCCCCTTTTAATCCTGTAGATGGTTTTGTGGCGTCTTAATCCGTTGGACAAATAGCAGACTCAAAGGCACACTCCCCTCCCAACAGGGCCACCACTGTCTGTAACCACCTGGGCCGATGAAACGGGAGGTGTTAATTGGGTCTTCTTGTCCACCTTTCTTCAAATACACACAAGGCAATGTGTCTGTTACAACATTCTCCAATACAGCTCTTTGCTGGTGATGGCATCGCATAGAAAAAGCGTACCAAAACATGTGTGGGGCTGTTTGGTCGGCCTCGTAAATTATGCTGCAAATATCGCTGATCAGGTCACACTGAGGGGATTTATAGCAGTGGCTTGTGTGGTATGAAGGTTATGATGCAGATCATAGATGATCTGGGAAAAAGAGAACAATAAGGGAAGTAACCCAAAGAGGGAGCTGGTTTGGTACTAGCATTGGAAAGTAAGCTATTTTACACTAACCCCACACAGTGCGCCAACCCTATTCTTAGTCACTCAAATTTTGTATACACACCCTCCTGTCCCCATCTTCAATTATCATCTTGGGGCACAGGCACTAATGGTTTCCTGCACATTTTTGGCTCTGTGGCTCCTTTCCCTGATTTGGTTTCGCAAGCGCCCTCACTGTCAGCGCGTGCAATCATTCTTCTCCCACCTCAGGCTCTATCTTTCGAATGATGCGGGGAGTGGTGTCACTGCCTTTGTGTGTGTGTGTGTGTGTGTGTGTGTGTGTGTGTGTGTGTGTGTGTGGGTTTGTGTGTGTGTGTGTGTGTGGGTTTGTGTGTGTGTGTGTGTTTGTGTGTGTGCGCGTGCGAATGTGCTTTTCTTGTCTGTTTTACGTTTTACCCAGGGTTGTTCAGTTCGTTTTTTGGGAGCAAGGGTTCGGTAAAGTTTGCGAAAGTTCTAGAATCCTCGAACTGTTCGAAGGGTTCGATGTGCAATTTGGGAAACGGGCCCTTGGGCTCCTCCCCCCACCTTCAAATCTTCCCAATTAGTTGTGTATGTTTATATAGCAGAAAAAGGAGAACCTTCAGGTGCAGTGCAAGTGCCGCGTTGTACAAATCCTTAGCAGTTCAGAAATGTGTGACAAGTTTGGCCTTCTGACTAACAAAAGTTCCTGGCCTGATACAGATTACAGATCATATTTCTTATATAAATCATTATTCATGTTACTTTTACTGCAAGGAAAGAGTGGGACTGAACTGGGGGGGGGCTGCTGTCCCTTGCAATTTTGACAGACGCATGCTTCAAAGTTTGACGAACTCGTAAAAGTTCGTCGAACTTTGACCGGACTCCGAACGGCACTTTTCAAACTCGTTAAAATGCGTGAAAGTTTGCGAACCCGAGCTTTTGGCCAAACCTCGATCTGAACAACCCTGGTTTTACCTGTGTGCAACGTCGGTGGCAGAGGCATAGCGGTCCAGCAAAGTGACGTGTGCATTCCTCAAGTGCCACATGTACTCGATGGCCTGTGCATGTGTGTGTGTATGTATTTGTGACACAGTTGTTGTCTGCATGTGTGCATGTGTGTGTGTGTGTGTGTGTCTGTGTGTGTGACGCAGATGTTTTCTGCGCAACCAAGGCAACTTGCAACCAGCTTTCATGCAAGGACGCATACAATGAGATCATCACTGAAATCATCTTTGTGCCCTCTCATCTTTGTGGCCCGGTAATACTGGGTGGTTATCAGTTATCAAATGGAGAAGGAGGCTGAGGTTAAAGGATCGGCTGCAGGAACAACTTAGAAAGCCACTCATTAATGCTGCAAGAAGGAAGAAAGTGGCTCATGCCACGATTCTCTGATTTCCCTGCCAAGCACTCTGTGTAGCCACTTGCACAGGGTCATACACCCAGGGAAACAAGCGCACCAGCTGCAGGAGGCGGAACACCTGGATGCAGTTCTTACTAGAGGGCCCCACTGCAGATCCTTCATATTCCAAAGAGCCATGTTGCAACGTGTTTAAAGCGTCTTCAATCGCCCCGACATCTGTTAGACGAACCTGCATTGCATGTGCACGCCGCACGTGTCAGACAATCACTGATCGGAATTTGATGGTGGTGTGCCTAGTGCACTCAATGTTCCTTGGAATCATGCGTTTGCCTGAGGGTGGTTTGCCTGAGGGTGGTTTCAGATACAAAGCATCCTCACAAATACGCACCACTGATTCAACGTCGATGCCGTGGAGCTGCCTCCAGTCGAAGTGTTCTCTTCTTTGACTATGGTTCATAGGTGTAAATGAAAGATTTAATGTTAATGCTTGCATGAGTGTGCGTGTGTTATGTGTTTGAGTGTATTTTTGTATATGTGTGTGAGTCTGTGTGTATGTGTGTAAGTATGTACATATATGTGTGTGTGCGTGTGTGCGTGTGCGTGTGTGTGTGTCGTGTGTGTGTGTGTGTGTGTGTGTGTATGTGTGTGTGTGTGTGCGGGTGTGCGGGTGTGCGTGCGTGCGCGTGCGTGTGCGTGTGCGTGTGCGTGTGTGTGTGTGTGTGTGTGTGTGTGTGTGTGTGTGTGTGTGTGTGTGTGTGTGTGTGTGTGTGCGTGTGTGTGTGTGTGTGTGTGTGTGTGTGTGTGAGCGCGCGGTCTGGT
>Ga0307963_1001480_pt1 | contig 18009 bp, 17 predicted proteins | sample OrgLakmetagen594_FD_201829 | JGI IMG/M metagenome (GOLD analysis project Ga0307963, IMG submission 201829) | Saline water microbial communities from Organic Lake, Antarctica - #594 | ecosystem: Environmental > Aquatic > Non-marine Saline and Alkaline > Saline | place: Antarctica: Organic Lake... | reverse complement strand
GCTTCTTTTTCTGGTGTCTTGTTCAGTCTGGCCTCTTTCTCTTCTTGAAGCTGGCTTTTTTATGCTATAGCTCAACTGCCCTCGCTGGCGGATATAGCTGTGTAACCCTTACCCTTACCCTTACCCATGCCGGTATTGGCCTTCGCACACAGCACCAGCTTGTCTTCGCACCTCAGTTTGAGGATGGCCCAACTTGTTTACAGACCTTTCTGAAACAACCAGATGTGTCTGGTATTGCCTCTTTTGTAGCTGATTGCCTAGCCCTTTTCTCCAAAATTTTGAAGGCCTTTACCTTGTAAACCTTGATTTTTCTAGCGCCTTGTCTGATCTGACTACAGGCTTTTTCCAGGCTTTTTCCAAGCTTCCGCTCAGATGCCCCCCAGAGACGTACATAGCAATGTATATTTACCTTTACCCTTATTATTCGAGTGTTCTTGCGTTGCTCAGAAGCCGCAGGCCTCGAACATCTCCACAAACACGTTGACCAGTTCTTTCAATTTGTAGCTCGGTCTTTTAATTATCTAAAACTTTGTAAAAGGTTCGCTGAGAAGTCAGGATATGGGAAGTAATTCATAAGGAACAACACAGAACAAGCTGTTAAGTGTGGTTGAGGGACTCAAGCTCCGCAATACTAGCCAAGGGGCAATCAAACGGACCGATCTTAGATAGGCATCTTCATGTTTCTCTTTTTCTTTCCCCCCTTGGATTTGCTGTTCCCCATCTTGCGAACAGGCCCGGCATCCTTGGTCCCTCCGCGCTTGCTCTTGCCCGACTTCACACGCATCACGCCGTTCTTGAAGCCACGCCCGAGCTCCTGCAGACCCCAGTCCTTGTCTTTTTCTGCGCAAGGTATAAACAGTTAGTGAACTTCCTCTGATTGAAGGCACGGATATGGATAATCATGCATCAACAAATGTACTCATGCCAGCCACAACCCCATTTTCCAGCAACAAGTTGAGAGGCTGTTCAGAAAAGGGTGCCAGGCCCATACCTTTCTGCCAACATGATATGACCCATCATACATTTCAGAATCCTCACGCCTGACAGCTAATATTTGGTTTATAAATGGAGGTACTAATTGATTTAAATCAAATGAGAGGGTTAAGGGGGGGTGAGGGAAGCTTAAACCTCGTCACTCCTGTGGATTTATGTGTGAAATACGGTGCTCGCAATCAATTAAATGGCGTGTTGGGAGAATTGGTTGACAGGGAGGAGGGGGGGGCGGCATGCACTCAACCACAAGTATACATTATGAATGTAGGATGCTGTGCTCAGGCAAAAAGAAGATAGTCCTTTCACACTTGCTGGATGTGCATGATCAGGGTGATTAATGTGCCGAACTGGCATTCAAGAAACTAGAGATCACAACCCAAGTCTGTTCGTCCCACATGCAAGGAAAGGACGTGGTGTTGTTCGGTGAACAAAAATTCCCAGGCTGCTGCTCGCAGCTAGCTGTGTGCAATGATGCATTTCTTTTTGATTATGTTTGATGTTCAATGTCACGTCTGGTCTATATAGTTCTTATAGCGAATCTCATGGCGTGGAAGCCTAGTTTCTATTGACTGCTGTGCACAACGATGAGATTATTTATCACAGAGTGAACTGCTTTTATGCCTGCATAGTTCTTTCTATCCCCCTTTTCTACAGTAATGCTAGACTACTAAATGCCCCATACCTATGTATAAAAACGTAGCGTTCATTATAATGGAATACGTTGTAAGACAACTCACGCCCTTATAGTTGTGTACTTGTGTGACCCACACTTCTCCACACTCTTAAGTAGCTAGAAAACCAGAGCAAATATCTAGTGCTCATATCCAGTGATTTCAAGACAAGCCACAGAAAACCTGCTCTCGTTTTTATATGACCATACAACGCTCCAACACCCACACCTACACCCACGCCTCTCCCCCCCCTCCACCACCTACGAACACACCTTGCATGACTCGTTTCTTCTTGCCCATGCCCTTGCGCTGCGCCATGCCCGTCTCAAACGCCTCCTCTAATTTTTTGGCTTCTCTATCTGCCTGCTTCTTGGCCATGCCAATACCAATGGCAGCAGGTGTGCGGGGGCTCTTATCTGGCTTTGCTCCCATTCGTGTTAACATAGCAGCCTGCCATTTCTTGCGCTCCCGCTTGTCCAGGGCACCAGCACCTGTGTGTGTTTATGTGACTGTGTAAGCATGTGCTTGCGTGTGTGCGTGTGCGTATAAGTATGTGCGTGCGGTTATGTGAGTATGGTGGAAAAAGTATGATTTCCCTTAGATGCAGCAGGAAAGCAGTCATTTCCTAAACGCATTTAAAACAGGACCCGCAGCAGGAGCTGCCTCAACTCAAATACATCCCATCGCACACAGCAGCAGGAGAAAAGCAGAGCAGCAGCTGTTCCCCAACAAATTGCAATAAATAGCAGTCACGCAGAGCTACCTTCATAAAATGTAGCTAAATTAGCAGCAGCTGCCTCGCTCCTAATCAATTACTTTTTCCTTCCATTTCCTTTGCCATTCGTTTCCTACCTGCATGTTCTTCTATCTACACACTAGTCCCTTCACTCTGCAACCTAAACCCCATACCCTACCTAGTCATTCCACCTCCATCTTAAGCCTTCAACCCCAAACCCCACACCCTACCTGGTCGTTTCATCTACACCCTCTGCACCCTACACCCCGCACCCTGCCTATTCATTCCACCTAATACCTAAGCCCTCCAACCCACCTTGCCTAGTCATTTCACCCAAACACTACACACTACTCCCTACACCCCACACTCCAAACCCTGCCTAGCCATTTCACCTACACCCTGCCTACTCATTAAACCTGCACCCTAAGCCCTCCACCCTTCACCCTACATAGTCATTCCACCTACACCCCAAGCCCTCCACCGTATGCCCCACACCCTACCAAGTCGTTCCACCTCAAGCTGCAAGCGCTTGAACTCCTCAGGCGTCAGCTCTGGGTCTACCTCCTCTTCGTCCTCATTGTTGCCTCTGCTGCTCTGCTCAGGGATCGTGCCGTGCGCACTTTGGTGCACTTTGCTTGCCTGAAATCACAAAACAGCAGAATCTTGAAAATAAGCAGAATATGTAACGTTCAGTGTCGCATTTTCAAACCCCTGATCAGGTTTCAAACCTCTGATCAGGGATCAAGCTATGCGCACTCTGGTGCACATTGCCAGCGTGAGATCATATAACAACTGAGTTTTAAAAACAAGCACTGAGCACAACGTACATGGTACCGTTAAATCACACGTTCCCAAACCTCTGCTCAGGGCTCGTGCCGTGCGCACCTTAGCAATTTTTGGCTTGCTTGAGTCTGAGAGGAACGAGCTGTGGTCTAAGCATGTTCAGTACCAATCAATACCACCGTTGAAGCGACTCTATTATACTTGTATGCTACGCGCATTTACCAAACCTTGTGATGACAACAAAATTGTGTGTGTTTTATATATATGATGACCTTATAACCGGCATTGGTACCTGCTATTCAATACCCCTCAACAAAGCAAGTCGTGAAGCCTGTGCCCCAAGCAGGCTAAGATCTCAGATGCACGGGCAGTCGCCACAAATGCCAGCAGCACGTGACTGATTCGCACAGGTTACTAGCGTTTACACCAACATCTAAATCACCTCTCCCTCACCTTGGAAGACATAAACAGCCGTCGCTCCATGTCTATATTCACGTTAGCCTGACTGTTATGGGCTGCCGCGAGGGACGAAGAGGAGGAGCTATGGGACTTCCGCCTGTCATTGAAAATAATTTCTTCAATCTCATCCCTAGGTCGCGTCCGCCCTCCCTTGGCGTTTCTACCAGAGGCTCCTGTGTCGTGTGTGTGTGTGTGTGTGTGTGTGTGTGTGTGTGCGTGTGTGTGCGTGTGTGTGTGCGCGTGTGTGCGAGCGCGTTATATGTCACATATTATACCGTGTACCATCCTGCTCAGAAAATTTAGAAAGTCCCATACTTTGCAAGGTTGCGTGTTAACGTGCTCAAGTTTCGCGTCGGCAAGTCAGTCACAGTCAACATGAGTTGCACTGTTCTCTTCTTACATACATGTAAGCTGTTGTTATGAATGGAAGGAATGAAGGGAAGATGTAGCTCTGCGCAAAAGTTAGGCGCCAGTTTGTTTTCATGTCCTTGCGCACAAAACTGTTTGACACAACATTGTGCATTCCACTTTTACCATGTAGCAACCGATACCTAAACAAACATCTGTGCTGCTAAAAGCGCCTTGACCGCTACCTTGGGCACCAGGCTCCCCATCTCCTTGCTGCTGCTGCTGCTGCTGCTGCTGTTGTTGCTGTGCTGCTGCTGCTGCAGCTGCTTTGTTTGTGTGCAGGCGTTGGCGGCGCTTGGCATCCGCCTCCTCATCATAGTCATCGAACATGGACATGAAGCGCTCGCCTGCGAAGGAATGAGCGAGTGAGCTTGTGTGAAGCACAAGACAAATGAGAGTGGCTTCCATCTAACGTGGCACTTGCCATAAGTGCTCAAGGTGGAGGCCTCCAGTGTTGGTTCCATGCTCAGGTCCTCTGGGGCAAGGCCATTTCCCTGTTCTACATGGCGGGATTCCCCCTTCCATCCAGTCTTGCTAAATTTCTTGACCATGTCTTTAAAAAACTCACGTCACCGGTAATTAATAGGTAATATATATTTGGTAAATACTACCTGATTCTGGGAAAAAGGGGATAACGAAATGCCAGACCTGTTCTGTAAACAGAAAGCCGTCCAATGTTGGGTCACCTTGCAGTCTACCATTGCCTCAGCATCCAACACAGGTATGCAAGTCTGTGAATACATGCAGGATTGTACAATGCCTATGTGTTTTTCTTAGGAACTTCTGCAGAAGGCACTGCTGACCGGACAGCGTCTGATACAACAGAACACCAACCCTTCTTGTTGTGTGTGTCTTTGCTTTTACTGTTTGTGTCTTGACACAATCTGCTCTTTCTCTTTCTCTTTCTCTTTCTCCCTGTGACAGGACACACACAAACACACACACACACACACACACACACACATACATACAGTCAAACACACACATACACACACACTCACACACACACACACACACACACACACACTCACACACACACACACACACACACATGCAGCGCTTCTCAGCATGCTGGCAACCTTGTCTTGCGTTCTGATTGCTGCCTCAAGTTGGGCCCACGCGTCGCCCTATTCAACAGCTGTACACACCAGCATGTCAAGGCCTAACAGCCTGCCGGCCCCTTGGAAGCTGCCTTTCACACGACCTTTAGTGATTGCCCACCGCGGTGCTAGCTTCTTGATGCCTGAGCTTGCAGGTATGCTGAAGAGCATCTGCAGCTTGTATTCAGATTCCCCTGCAAAGCACTCAAGCATGCACTTTCTTCACTGTCGTTTTTCTTCCTTGCAGGCGAAGCGTACATGCTGGCTATAGAACAAGGTGCGTAAAAGTATATGGAGAGCCTGATCTGGAGAAATGCCAACAGCACGCGCGGCAGTCCTCTGGACAATGATGTTGATTTTAAAAAGATGGAGGGTCTTCAAAGAGGAAAAAAGTTTTCCTAATTGGACTTCTACGTTTGTGGAGATCAACTGGTTGTTTGTCAGTGCACTTCTTACTTCTTTGCCTTAACTTGCTAAATTGTCTTGCAGGGGCGGACTCCATAGAGTGTGACGTTTTGCTGACCAAGGTAACAGGAAAAACAAGAGCCTTACACTACCTTCAATCAACCACAGTAAAATTTAATAGAAACCGGAAAATCTTAATAGAAACTTTCGGGCTAAGGATAGGCCAGAACTGCATGTTCAGGCGTCACGTGTTGCCATGTATGCTTTCGGGAATGACCTCGCATGCTCCAGCTGGCCTTGTAGTGTCATTTAGTCAAACTCGCAACAGACATTGTGCAGATTGCGATCCCTTAATGCAGGATCCAAACTCACGACAGACAATGTGCGGATTGCCATCCCTTGATTCAGGATCTCGTTGGCATTTGCCGTCACAATCCGGAGCTGGATCTGAGCACAAATGTGCGAAACTTGTTTGGTGATCGGTCTACCACCAAATTCATAGGTGAGCAGTACCTCATGCTGATGCGTCTGCTTTTCAAGGTGGTAATCAGGAGTAAGGCAAACGCAGTTTGGTTTTGTATGCTGCAGATGGCCATAACATTACTGGAGTGTTTGCAAGCGACTTAACACTAGCTGAAGTGAAACAACTCAAGCTGGTAAGTGCAGGCCAGCACGACCGCTATATCTTGTAATCACCCGAATGCACCAGCTAAGGAGCCTAGGTGCTGCCAAGCTAGTTCTTAAAAGCAGCCTACATTCAAATATGGTGCAAGCTATTCTATTTTACTCTGTGCACAGGTGCAGCCACACCCTTCAAGGGACCAGCAATACAACGATAAATTTAGCGTGATAACAATGACGGAGTTCCTCCAGATCGCACTGGTATGTCTTTGCCCCAGGTGGCTTGTGCCTGTAACTCTGATTGTAGTCACAATAATTCACACCGTACGTCCAAATTGTCTCCTTGCCTGACATACTATTTCATGACGACAGCGTTTTTGCACCCAAGCCAAACTGTATGTGAGTGTGCATCCCCTCATACACAAACTTGCGCAGGACGCCCCACGCACAGTAGCTGTCCACCTTGAAGTGAAGCACCCTCGATACCACAACAGTTTGCCCCAAGTACGGGCAGCCAACACGAGCATAGAACAGATCGTGTTAGCTGCTATGGAAGATAGGGGTTTCCAAGGACCCATCAACTCTCCTCAGGTGAGAAAAAATACACGCAAATAATCCATCAATTCTCCCCAAATGATAAAAGCAAACGCATTCCAGGTGAAAACAGCATACACAAACATAGCACATCAACTCTTCTCATGTGAGAAAAACACGCCCATAAAAATTACACTTTCTTCCTCTTTGTTTTGAACTTGCGGCAAGCTCCCACCTTTCTCTTCTTGTGCAATGCAGGTTTGAAGCCCCTCTCTTTGAACTCTCATACTTCGCTTTATCCTCTCTTGTCATATCAATATGGATTAACTCCGGCAGTTACCCTTATCCACATTACATCAGCCTCTTTTCCCTCCAAGCTTCAGTTACCAACATGCCAACATGCCTCATATTACCAATCCTAGGTCCAGGCGCACGAGCTGACTCGACTCCTTCCTTTGTGCTTGACATGAACGGCAGAAAAGTGGTACTTTAAGCAAAACACGTTGCTGCCCTTCTGCGTTTCTGCCTGTGCAGTGGCTTCAAAGGCCGTCCTACCTGCTTTGCTTTGACGGCTCCTGGCTCAAGGACGTGGCCAAGACAGGCTCCTGCATCCCGCGCCTGCTGCTTCTCAAAGGAAACTTCAGGTAGGTCAAAGTAGGGAAGGGAGGACATGGCCACAGTAGAGAAGAGAGGACGTGGCCAAGACAGGCTCCTGCATCCCGTGCCTGCTGCTTCTCAAGGGAAATTTCAGGTAGGCCAAAATAGAGAAGAGAGGAGGCGGCATGTGCTTTTCATCCCTGCCTTTTTTCTGTGACGTGGGAAGCGACTTTCGCTACCTGCATGGATTATTTCTTAGGTCTAGGCAAGAATTGGTGCATGCTATGCGTGCAATCTGTGCAAAATAAAACATTTGCGAGGTACAGGCTTTTTGCGCTAGTGATTAGGATGAAACATCAATTTCAGATGTACACGCGGGCTTGCAGAGCTGGCTAACAATCATCACAAGCTGTAACCTTGATCAGCCTTCTCTCATCACCTCATAACTATCTACCTGTTTTCCACATAGCGAACGAAGTCCGGACGGGAAGACAATATCAGAGCTCATGAGCAAGCCGTCCTTGGATGACATTCGGACATACGTGGACGTCATTGGTCCTGGAAAGGGGTTGTTGGCACGGCAAGTTGCTGACACTGGCAAGCAGGCGGCCAACTCTACTACGCCACAGAGTAAATACCAGTCGACAAACTTGGTGGAGCTGCTGCACTCTCACGGTTTCCAGGTAATTGGACAAGCCTGCCGGTCTCTATCCTCCCCTTAATGTTTGACGCTGGCAAGGATCCAAACAAAATTGCAAAACTGCTTCACTTTTTGCCATGCAAGGTAATTTGAAGATCATCATGTGGATTAAAGTAGAACAACGGCCAACCAAGCACTGTTTTCTTGTCCCCCTTACAACCTCACAGGTTCACCCATACACAGCGCGAGAAGAAATACAGTTCCGGTTTCGAGGTTTGCGCTTTGAAGAGGAGCTTGAGCTCTTGCTCGTTACACTAAAGGTGGACGCCATTATATCAGACAGCATTCCTCCCATTCGGTCGTACCTAGAACACAGAATTGACCGTGTTTGGAATATGACTTTAGCTAGTGCTCCCTCGGCACACACCTTGTGTAGGTGATGATCCTAGCAAATTTGTGAGCACATACCAGTCTTGGTGTTACACCGGTTTCAACCTTTTCCCCCTATCATACATACTCCAAGACCATGTGTAGGTGATGGAACATCCTACATGTATTTAAAACATCTCAAACATTCTTGGCACGTCGTTATTTGTCCATTTTTTTGACCTCATCTCTTCTTTGATGCTAGCTTGCGCTGCTGGTATTCTTTCGCTTGTCACCTTCTGCTTGCGTTGTGTCTTCAAAAAAACGTGTTTCGTGTATAAGTAATATGTTTGTACCTCCGGTTGCTCCCTACGCTTAGTGGTTCCTACGCTTAGTGGTTCCTACGCTTAGTGGTTGAACATTTTTTTAATGAAGATTGCTCCGGAAACGGATGTTGTTATTGATCCGGAAACGGATGTTGTTATTGAAGAAAATTTCCAAGAGTTGTTGCCACACTTATATGAGATCTTGTTTGTTCTGATCATGTGAACAAATTTCCTGACAGCCACGTGTAGATTTTGAAGAGATTAATTCCGGTAGACTTAAAAGGTAATAGAGCAAAAACTGGTACGCGCACTATTGTACTAACCACCTGTTACGTACACAAATCCAGCAGAAACCTTTGTCGGTCCTTTTTTCTTCATTCCTGCACGTTTTCTCCATGCAACACGCTACCTGCAAGTCTGGTGTCAACAATCGACTGGGATAAGTGGGATTTCCTATTTTGTATCTGCTATTTATACGCAAAATAACACGACCCCCTCATCAGGATCGATTCTCGTTTATACCAATCGATGCCTAGCTCTCGACGAAAGTGTTTTGGAATCAATTACCCTCATTCGGGTTAAAACGTGGTGTCAAAAATTGCATAAATGAGACCTGATCCCTCCTGCTGCGACCGAAATAAATCATTGGAAGCAGCGCAAACAGGTGATATACTTCCCAAAATTATATATCCTGTCAGAGCAATAATGAAAGATAGTTAGACCTGATCGTGCTCCTCGCTTATAGGTCAATCGTGCGAACTCAATTAATCAGCATACATTGTGATCGTTATTGCTGCACTCACTCCAATTTGTAGGAAACTCAGGCTTACTTTGAACAAAGGGTTTCAGATATTACATAACAATGTTCAAAATGGCACTAGCATTCGCCAATCAAAGCTTGAACATAGGGCAAGTATGCAAGCACAGTTTTGCTCCCACCCCTGCGTGCTCCCCCTCTCCTTTGTGCTCACACCCAAAACCTCATATTCACCGTCATTCAGCCAGCCCCACAGAAAGCACCCTTTTTCCTCGCCCGGTTGGTTGCAAAACGGAGGGATGATCCTTGCTTGCGTTCTGCTTGCATTCTCTCGCCGCACAAGTTGACTATCTAGCTGTGGTTTAAACTAAGTGGAACTGTAAATAAAAGACCGCTAGTATTAAGCCTGTTGCGTCACAAAGTACTAACACGCAACGCACGTCCTCCTTTCTGCAGACGCAGCAAAAGCATGCCCATCTGTCCCCCCCTCCTCGGGGGGGATTTGGAGGAGGTTTTGGGTTGAAGAAGGATAAAAAGATGAAAGAGCCTTGTCCATGCGGGTCTTCCCTCCAATTAGAGGTGGCTCATACCTTAAGATATTCATGCTTAATATGCTGCTTAAGCTGTACCTTAGCAGCAATGGTCTAATGTCGTCTTCTCAGGGAAGTTCAATGTCATGTGATTCACACTCCGTGCACGCAGAGCTGCTGCAAGCCGTATCTCAATAGCAGCAATGGTGCCTTCCTCATCTACCCTCCCTCTGCCTATGCGTGTTTGAGGGCAAGGTTTACTGCGTACAAGCTGAAGAATTCCAAATTACTGACCAAGACCACCAGCTTAGACAACCCGTCAAGAAAGTAAGGGATACAAGGTTGTTGGCCTACAAAATTTCGTACGCAAGTATGCTGTACCATCTACCACTTCCTCTTGTCTTTCCTTTGCAACTTTTTGTCGTGCCTTTGACGTAGGCTCTTTGATAGCATACTCATATCCTCCCTCTCAACCGACCACGTAACACCAAATGCACTTCATCGCCGTACTTGATGCTTTGTGTTTCACACTTCATTTTCCAGAGGAAGCTTGTCCGCAAATGGACAAGTCAGAACAACAATGGAGCAGGACATCAAGGCAAGTGAGGCAGTGGCACGAGTAAATTACATGTCGTCCTATTGTGCTTTTGTGCGACACGAAAAGTCAATTGTAATCCCTCCACTTGGTTTTTATAGGCTACCCACTACACCCCCAACAGGGAAGCTGATTGATGTGCACACAGCAAAAAGCATGGATGACGTATATTGATGGCATGCACACACAGTTCATGACTGCATGCAAATAATGGCGTGGGTAGTGCTGCACACATGCAAGGGTGTCATGCGCAACAATACCTGTGTGCACCCTCCCCTGTCACAGCTTCCCCGCCACACTTAAGAACAAGAACGCACATGATACCTGCAAGAAACATTTTAAAATCCACGTTTTGATTTTATATCATTGGGCTTGCTTCTTCCTGTCGGTACTCGCAATATGAGCTTCGCTCCCTGTTTCCTTCCTTTTTCAAGCCAGCCACAATGTACTAAGCTTTTTGCTCACTCTGTTTCCTTCCTCTATCTCTCAGGTCAGCCAAGCCTGGGTCCAGTATGAAAGCTTGCGAGTCTTAGGGCAGAGAAGAGATGGACAGACAGGGGAGGAGCTGTTTGACATTGAGGTCGACATCCGGCAGGTGTGTGATGCGCTACGCTAGCCTATTCAGTTAAATCCTTTGCTTGTTGCTTGTTGTATGAAAGAGTGCGGCTGAATATGCGTCTACACAAAATTGCATTGTGTACAAATGGACCATCTGAAATGGAGCTAGAGGGCTCAGCAGCAGTTGTTTCGTACACCAAAAAATCTCACTTGCGATGCCGCAAAGTTTACAGAAATGGAAATAGATATAAAAGAGTGCAAGCAGTGAAAAACCGCTCCCCACAGTAAATTAAGAAAAGGAGCCACTTTGGTACCAGGTACTGTGAAACTCCTGCACCAAAGAAAAGAGATAAAAATTTAATGAGGATCAGGAGGGTTGCAGGCTGGCCTGGAGCTGGCTCCTGATGAGGGTTGGTAATGGTACTGAAGGCTCAGCTGGTATGGACACAGAAGCCGAACCGGGTTCCACAGAAGCTACTCAGAAAAGTGGACTTACTGGGGATAAAACACTCTTTTGGTTGTCGTGGGGTGTAGTCACACAACTGTAGCAATCAAGCAGAGGAAACACACACAATTTTAGAAGGAAATAGGTACTCCATTCTTTGAGCCTGTGCCAAGTGGCAGTTGTAAACAGTACTAGCAAGGGCGCAGATGGTGTGAGCGTTGTGTACGCTTGAAACTGCAGAGAGTGCACGTAGTTTGAAGCTACCTACTCGGTTTATGAAAAAGAGTGAGGACTGTGCTGCTTTATTAAGTAGATGCATTTTCCTTGATTTAACCAGGAGGCGCCAGTAAGCGTAACTTTTGGACGGCACGTGTCAAATTGATTAAAATTTATATACCGGTATTCGGAATCCTGGCGTTGAGAGCTATCGATTGGTATATATGGGTCCGATCGGAGGGGGGGTGTCCGGGGGGGTCCAGAGTTTTTTGGATCCCCCCTCCAAAAATTCACTGGGCCACTCCTACAAAATTTAAATATATCATCGGAATCCTTGGCTCAAGCACAGTCGATTGGCACCCTTTTTGAGCAAATTGGGTTAAGGGGGGGGGTCGTCTGTGGACATGTCCAATAGTCAGAGGCACACGCATTAGGGTGCAGGCCGCGGGACGAGTCAAGCCAATGGAGCAGCAATTCACCCCAAATTTACAGGATTGTGCCAGCGTGAGATAGTCAGTGAAATTCTGAAGAAATGGAAGCAATGTGGGACTGTGCAAGCCAGTTGTGGGTGCCTGATAGGTCACTTGTGCATGGGCGTCCGTATCTAAGTTTTTGCCCCATAACTCTGCTATACTTAAGTTTCAGGTCTTGATGAGTATGCAGATGGATGCCTATTTGAAAAAGGAGCATATTGGTACCCTTTTTGTCCGGGTGGGGGCACCGGAGGGGGGGTTTTGGAGGGGGGGGGGTGTCTGGGGGGACCAGCCCAAAAATCATACGTGCCTATCCACATTTCTTTTTCTGGCGCCTCCTGATCTAACAATGAAAGAGAGCAAGCTCATCTGAGGTTGTTAGGAACACCTTCCACTAATGTACAGCGTGAAGATTGGGGCGCTGTGTCCTTTCTGGCAAGTCCTGCTGTCCTGCTGGACAATTTGTCTGTGTATGGTCCTGGATGGCATTTAGGCCTTTGTTAGCTGACAGGGCTAAGGTGCTTCTGCTTCCGTCAATTGCCACTGCCTCCTGTAAATCTGCCTCTTTCCCTTTGTCCAGTTGAATGTGCTCTTGACAAACCTTCATGTTGCCTCTCTCCGCCTTTCTTTCCCCTTTGTCCAGCTGTTTGAATTGAGCACGGGCAAGGAGATCAAGAACCCCCCCCTTCAGACCATCCGTGAGACCTCGAGCTTTGGGATTGATGAAGAGGGGCGGTGGGTTTATAAAGGAGCAAAAGCTACAGACTGGGACAAGGATGCGCTACAGCCAAAAGTTACAGCTGGATAAGGAGCAGCTACTGTACATGTAGGTCTGCCTCACTAGTGGGGTGGTAGATGCATGGCCGCCACATAATGCGGTATTAAGCATTTACTTCCCTCTTTTATTTGCTCATGGATTGTTTTCCTTCTATCTCCGAGGCAAGTTGCCAAGGCAAGTTGCCTAGAAGAATTTTCTTTGCTTCTATTTCTGAGACATTGCTTTTCTGTTTGGTCAGGATAAATAATGAAAGTCAAAATCTCCCAGTTCACGGCCTCGATGGTGACTCAGCGCATTGAACTATTCACTTTTCCTTCAGCTTGTCATAATTGAACCAGCCAGACGTAAATCTGGTCAAAATAGCTTAAAACCAAACCCGCACTGGCTACTTAATCCGTGATTATTTGCTGCCACCTAATGATTGGGACAAAAGTAAGGATTGCAAGTCGGCAGTGGAATTCCTTTCTTGACAGCCAAAAGAAAAGGCCATCCCGTTGGGAGTTGACTAGCAGTCAGCATGCATGGGGGAGGCAGGGACGCTCTCCCGGCTCTCCCCAACCTCTTCATTTTTCAGATATTAAACCACCACACCTACTTCAAGAAGTTCTAATAATCCCCTGGGAACCCCCCTTTGCCAGTAAGGGCTCGTTTGCTCCCCATACATGATGCAGTCAACCTTAACTCGAATTCGAAAGTAAAGCAAGGTAACGCTATTGTGTGACACGTCCGGCATGGTTTATGACAGAACACTGTTATGGCCAATTACAGAATAACTAGCTAAGTCTAGTCTTTTTTGTGAAGAGCAAAGCTAGTTACAGAACCATGGGGCTCTCTCTTAAAATGGAAGCAATATTTTCTTTTTGGCAACAAGAACACTGTCTCTTTCACTTCGACAGGAGGAAAAGGAAAGAAAAGAAAAAGTAAAGACTCCGCTGGTAGGAGTGATGACACAGCCAGATGAAAAAGGGAGGGGGTTACTTACTTGCCCGCACCAGGCAACCCCCCACCGCGCAAACAATTAAAAAGGAGGAATTAATGTGGGTCAGGGGGGTTGTGTGCCGTTTTTATGAGTGCAGATGCATGTCTGATGGAGTGTTCATTCAGTTTGTGTGTCAATTTTTAATTCTTATGGTAATCCAGATTAAGGTCTGCCAGAGGTGTGTCTGTGCGTATAGTCTTTGCAGATAGTCCCCATAGCTCCAACGAGGATCACGTGAAGCTTGACTTCCCTATATCCTTGTCTGTTTAGGTTGACAATAAGCATGCTGTGCTGTGCTTTTGTTTTTTGGAGTTGGGATCAGGCCTAGTGTCTTCACATAATTTAAAATCAATCAGGTGAACCTCCCACTGGTTTAAATTTAATTTCTTGTCTTTAGCAAGCTGTTGAAAGTTTGGGTTGCGGGTGGTTACGCGAGAGGAGCACACAGTGCTAGGTAAAAATAGGATGGCGTCAGACCGAGAAGAGGCTTTTAAAGCATGTGCTGTTAGTTTTGGTAGCAACCAAGAGGGCAGTGTTTTGTTGGCAGTTTTTCTCAGATCTAGGCTTGCTCTGATAGTTTATCTGCGCTGCCTACGTCAGTGTAGGCAATTTAGGAAAAGAACACAGGTCTAGCACATCATGTATCCTAGTGATCAAAAACATTGCTGATAATGTAAACAGTGCTACTGGCTCGGACATCCTGTCCTACTTCAAAAAATGCACTTCGAGCAGAAGCGCATCACAGACCTCATGTACCAATTAACAAACAAGACAGGTGAGACTCTTTTCATCTGAAGGTATTGTGATGCATTTCAGATGCACATCTTTTGTTTCACTTTTAAGCGCAGAGGCTCCTCGAACAGAGACTGATCAGGAAGGAATGTAGAAGTGTAAAATAAAAACACAACTAAAGGAGAACAATTGACGTACTACTTGGAACCCTGAATTCCTGCAAAGAAGCTAAAGAGACGCTAGACACACTGAGCAACAAACTGCACATCAGGGGCGACCTCCTCTTCTTCACTGCTGCTCTCCTCCTCCCCACTGCTGCTGCTGCTGCTGCTGCTGCCACAATCACTGCTGCCTGTGCTGCTGCTCTCGCCCCTCTTGGTCTTGTCATCATCACTGCTACTGAGGTCATTGTCGGTGCCTGTCACACACATAATGAGCACGAGCTCTTCAGTTCCACTCGCAATTTATTGGCTTGTGCGACCGTGCTCAATCACGGGCTTATGTTTAAAGTTGGCAAAAAGCAGCCTGCTGTGTGCATGATCATCGTTTCGGGACTGTCACTTTTGATCACAGTTACATAATCATCATTTTTCTCATCCCTTTATCAATGTGGGGATGGTTTCTATTGCCTGCCTCGTTTACACCTTTTCTTTCTTTCCTTATCTGCTCGCTCAAGCGTACACAAAGTGGCTGAGCTGGACCAGTGTCACGTACCGATCTCTCGCTGCCTCCATCCGGGCAGCCAGCGCTGCACACTCCATTTGAGGGTGCAAGGCTGCAGAGGCAGCGCGTCATCAAGGATGACTTCCAGCATTTGCAGGGGGAGCTTCCTACAAGAGTGGCAGGACGCATTTTTGTTTAATTGAGATTAATGCAAGCAATGAAGTTGAAAGGAGGAAGGAACAAGTCGCTTAGTCCAAGGCAGCTGCAAGAACAGTTTGAACCAGCTGAACTGTACAAGGAAGTGAGTGCTTATTGGTTTAACACCTTAAAACAAAGGGGGGACTCTCAACACGATCTGCTAGCATTATGAGCCCTCTACCCCTGACCCAAAAACTCCTCACTACCTTCAAACATGTTGCATTATGTATAACTACGATTTTGCCTCTTAGGAGTGCCTGCCTGTACAGGCAGGATCCCACCACTAGAGATCAGACAAACAAAGCTGGACGGCAAGGGATCCCTGGGCTTAAGCAGCGTTGGGAGTGGTTTTAATTGCCACACTAGAAATCAGACAAACAATTGCTAAATTGCAAGGGGCCTTTGTAAATTATCAGTGTTGAGAGTGGTTCCAAATGCCAGCATATTTTTCTTTTTTCCATTTCTTTTTCCGCCTTCCCTATCCAGGAACAAAACATTGGCTCACTGTAGTTGGCTGTGTCGGCCGACCCTTTTGTGTGTGCCTAGCAGCACTGCCTGCCTCAGCACATGGCAAGGCCGAGGGTGCTCCACCATGGCTGCTTGCAGCACTCCAACCTGCAGCAAGTGAAGCCCATGGTTGAAACCCTGCAAGACTCCCCGGTTTGAGGTACCAGATCAAACGTGTTCATCCATGCTAGAAGGACATCAACATGCCCATGCATGTGTGTGTATGTGTGTATGTATGTGTGTTTGTGTATGTGTGCATGCTGACCCATTTTTTCCCAATGACCAACCACGATGTGAACCACTGATTGAACTGCCTCGACAGCCCTTCATTAAATTCATCATACTTGTTCGATTGGTCCAGCCATTTATTTCATCATACTCAGCCATTTGATTCATCATACTTGTATGAGTGGATTACGTGCTGTAAATGCAGGTGTTGCTCCCGTCCTTGCTACGCTTCAGAGGCCTACTAGAAAAAGAAAAGACAATCTACACAGGCAGTGAATACCACTCCCTACAAAATCCCTACATGTGACCTAACATTCTTACCTGGGCACCGTCCAGCAAGCCGGGTGGGGTCGCGAGATGAATGCTGCGCAGACATGGCTGTGCCTGCAAGCAAAGGAAGCAAGTGTCGAATCAAAAGATGTAATAGCCTTAAAGGCAAAAGGAATTGTGTACAACTTGTGTAGTTGTACCCCCCTACAACTAGAGAACTAGGCAAAAGAAAGTGTATAACCTGTGTACACCTTCTAAGACCTTTGCCAGCACCACGCTGCCCTTAAACAGCACGGTGTGTGTATGTACGTATATCAGATTGCAACGAGTACGTCACATTCTAAACATATAAATTGCTTACACAGCTGCGGCCCTCAGAAACGTGCAACCCTCAATATCGTGCAATCCTTAGAAACATGCAACCTTCAGAAACGTGAAACCTTCACAATCGTGCAACCCTCAAAATTGTGCAATCCTTAGAAACATGCAACCCTTAGAAACGTGCAACCTTCAGAATCGTGCAACCCTCAAAATTGTGCAATCCTTAGAAACATGCAACCCTCAGAAACGTGCAACCCTCAGAATCGTGCAACCCTCAGAGTTGCAACCCTTACATGATCAAATGCAAGCGTCCAAACTTTTGCATGTTTTGTTTTGCTATGCAGGTTTTCTACCTGCAATAAGCCCTTGCACAATGGATGGTGCGGCCGCGCACACACATGCACCCACACACATGCTTGCACACACACACATAGACACACACACACAAACACACACACACACACAGACACAGACACACACAGACACACACACACACACTCAAACACCATCCCCACCCTCACCTGCACTAACGCCCTCAAGGCTGTCAGGGTGCGAGACCACAACGCAGCCAGCTGTGGCGACACGACACCAGACATGCCACGTTGACACAGCAGGTCCTTGTACAGCTCCGCATTTGACATGCGCACCTACACGCAAATGTTTGCAAATGCATACTCAAACTTCAAACTCATACAGGCACAAACTGACTACACTTAATAAAACTGATTGCTCTCAAGGTTTCGGTCTGGAGTAGGGGGCTGCCAGCCACCCTCCAGATCCCCACAAGTTTTCTTTTTCCTTTGGTGGGGGAGACTCACGGCACTTCGGGCCAATGTGCCTCCTTTTCCTTAATTGATGCAGGGAGTGTTTTGCTGCCTGCGTAGTTCTTTTTTTCTTTTCTTTTCAGGCCATGCAGCTCTCATGCTCCCAACTGATCTTCCCTTCCGCCTTGTCCTTTCAAATGAAGGTCGAATCAACTCATTCAATGCAGCTCTCATGCTCCCAACCAGGGATGGGTCATACGGCGTAGGCGTATTATACGTCGTATCGTATTTATCACGTATATATCCGTATTTTTCGAATTGCTCCGTATAATACGATTTTGGGCACTTAACGAATT
>Ga0307963_1001473_pt1:7500-18051 | contig 18051 bp, 20 predicted proteins | sample OrgLakmetagen594_FD_201829 | JGI IMG/M metagenome (GOLD analysis project Ga0307963, IMG submission 201829) | Saline water microbial communities from Organic Lake, Antarctica - #594 | ecosystem: Environmental > Aquatic > Non-marine Saline and Alkaline > Saline | place: Antarctica... | reverse complement strand
CACACACACACAAACACACACACACACACACACACACACACACACACACACACGCACACACACACACACACACACAGACTCACGCGTGCATACAACTTACCATGTAAACAGATATATGCCACTTTCCTTTCTCCTTTGCAGGCGAGAGGTAGTGCTGGGTCAAATATTTTGCAGCGCTTTGGCAGGCTCATAAAAGAGAAGGGCCAGAACGATTTCGACCGCGTGTTCAAAGGCACTGCAAAGACCAGAGAGCGCCTGTCTGTGAGTGTGTGGGGTTGATCGGAGCGGAGGGTTGAGCGTTGATCATATAGGGCAGTCAAATATGGGGCAGTCAAAATGAGGCAGTATTGTGAGAAGAGCAGAAGTGAGCGCGGTGCTTGCACGTTCACTCACACACTGAAAGCAGGCACACCAACAATTAATGACGCTCTCTCCACAAGTGTCAGGCTGACGGGCTCCTTAACAGGCACACACACACACACACACACACACACACACACACACAGACAGACAGACAGACAGACAGACAGACAGACAGACACACACACACACACGCACACACACGCACGCACACACATACACACACATGCTCCTTTATGCGCGCATTCCAGGTTGTGGACGAGCTGCTTGGGATCTGGAGCTTGGACGATTATGAGGCCACCTTGGAAGAGCTGGAAGAGGCTTTAATTGTGAGTTGAATTGGTCAGGTCCATTCTTTTTAATGATTGGCACCTTAAATATGTATATGCACATACCTATACCGTATAAACATAAGTGTATCATAATTAGGGTTGGCCAGAGCCATGTGTGTAGGTGCATGGTGAATTTACAATATTTTTGGCAGGGGAACCATCAATTACACGGTCGTAAAAGTGTATACATGCGGTTCTGACAACCCTTAAATCTTAGATTTAATTTAATTGCGATAGGGTTAGCTCAGTGGGACTATGCTAACCCTGGCAAATCCTCAGAGACTTTACTTTAACAACTAAATTAAACGCCCTTATCATAACCAATCATCTTCGGCAGAACCTTACCCCTCCCCTCAAATGCACAGTCTTCCATTTGTATGTTAAAAGGCTCACCCATATCTTAAGTATAAGTTCCAGTGCATGCTAAGCTAAAGTGCGTACTGCTCTGCGAGGTTGTCCTTCATAATAGATCGACTCTCAATACCACTGCCATGTGTTCTACAGAGTATGTGTTTGTTTGAGTGTCTGGGTTTTGTGTGTGCATGTGCGTGTGCAGAAGTATTTTTGCGCTGTACAGTGTAACATCTCACAAGACTGGCCCTGTAATCAAATTTGCATCCGAAAGTAACACCAGCCAAGAAGCCTCTGCACTGGGCCTCTTTGCTGAAACATTTGGCAAAAGTGGACAATAACACCTCATGCATTATTTATAGGAAAAGACGCATCCCTTAAAGGAAAGAGAGACGCATCTGACGGGTAGCGAACTGTTTGGTGAGGGAGTGCTACGGTACCCAGTTTTTAAGGGCCGATTATATCGGTTTTGCCCGCGCCAATGTTTAGAAATAAACCTTGAATACTTAAAGTACTTTCCGGGAAAGATTGCAAACGGCCAAAGTGGCTCATTTTCCTTAGTTACTGTGGGGGGTATTTTTCACTGCCTGCGTAGTTTTTCTTTTTTTCTTTATTCACGTTGCTAGGCTATCGCGCGTTTGGCTGTGTCGACTGGATCAAACTATACCAACATTATCACACATCAGTGCGCTTTTCACACAGTGTGCCTGCACCACGCACGATGAATTAATAGTCTGCCTTGCATTGTGTGCCTAAAAAATGCATGCTTCTCACACAGAGTACCTCTCACTCACACAGCGTGTCTGAAAAAGCAATCATTTACATACACACACATACACACTGCGCCTGCACCTCGCACAATGTATTGATAGTCCGCCTTGCACAATTATGCCTCAAAATTGCATCCTTCTCACACAGAGTACCTCTCACCCACACAGTGTGCCTTGAAACGCAATCATTCCCACACACACAGTGCGCCTGCACCTCGCACAATGATTTATAACTCCGCCTCAAACAAGCGAACAATGTACGCACACAGTGTTTGATGTTCTCACCCTTTGTCTGTGTCTTTTATCACATAGTGTGCCTCCCTTCTGTGTCTTACGTCTCAACCCTTCCCATGATATGCACAACGCATCCCCGTGCCACGCAGTTCGCTGATTTTACTTCACCGGTCTGAGCGCGCATACTGATTTCACAGGTCTGAGCGCACATACCCTAATACACATCACATACTCTAATGCACATACTGAATTCACCGCTCTGAGCGCACATACTCTAATGCACATCACATACTCTAATACACATCACATACTCTAATGCACATACTGATTTCACCGGTCTGAGCGCACATACTCTAATACACATCACATACTCTAATGCACATACTGAATTCACCGCTCTGAGCGCACATACTCTAATGCACATACCCTAATGCACATCACATACTCTAATGCACATACTGATTTCACCGATCTGAGCGCACATACTCTAATGCACATCACATACTCTAATGCACATACTGAATTCACCGCTCTGAGCGCACATACTCTAATGCACATCACATACTCTAATGCACATCACATACTCTAATGCGCATACTGATTTCACCGGTCTGAGCGCACATACTCTAATGCACATCACATACTTGAATGCACATCACATACTCTAATGCACATACTGATTTCACCGGTCTGAGCGCACATACTCTAATGCACATACTGATTTCACCGGTCTGAGCGCACATACTCTAATGCACATACCCTAATACACATCACATACTCTAATGCACATACTGATTTCACCGCTCTGAGCGCACATACTCTAATGCACATCACATACTCTAATGCACTCACATACTCTAATGCACATACTGATTTCACCGGTCTGAGCGCATATACTCTAATGCACATCACATACTCTAATGCACTCACATACTCTAATGCACATACTCTAATGCACATCACATACTCTAATGCACATACTGATTTCACTGGTCGGAGCGCACATACTCTAATGCACATACTCTAATGCACATCACATACTCTAATGCACATACTGATTTCACCGGTCTGAGCGCACATACTCTAATGCACATACTCTAATGCACATCACATACTCTAATGCACATACTGATTTCAACGGTCTGAGCGCACATACTCTAAGAACATTTGAACAACACGGTTTTGAATATGAAGCCCGCCAAAAATGTGGTCAGTGAAATCCTAGCAATCTGATATTTTTATCTGCACAGCTACCACAGACAGCTGCATCACACACAAAGTTAAAGTGCACGATGTCCACACACACCGGTATATCACCCCTGGGTTGAGGTGACTGAACAACAAACAAGAGGAACGTACATGGAACGCACAGCCAGCACTGACAATTACGCCTTGTGTTCATGAGCCTTACTAATCGTGAGCGCTTGCCTCGTGCACCACAAGCTCAAGTGCTGCACTGTGTTCTGCTCCATGTACGTGCGCACACACACACACACACACACACACGCACACACACATACACACACACACACACACACACAGTGTGCATGGGCCTTACTGCGCGAGAGCGCCTGCCTGCATGAGTACATCACACACTGCGTGCCATTGTACTCAGCATCTGCTGCTGATGGTTTGCGTTGTTGCGTTGCCCTGTGCCCGGCATGGGGGATGGGAGTCTACAAAACAAAAGTACATGATGTTGAACTTGGCTGTAGAGGCTGCTTAGTGGGTTCACCGTAAAGGAATGAAAGGCTGAAGCTTTATACATCACACGTCAAACGTCGACTATTGAATCGACTATTCTATCATCATCATCACACATTGCTTGTAGTCAGCAGACTTTGGGCCCAAAACAGCGCTCAAAGTGGTGGACCGCATTCGAGACGGAATCAAATCGGGAAAAGTGAAGACGGCTGATGACACACGGGTGACCTTGAAGGTGAGTCTCGGGTTTTGGTGGTCAGAAAAAAAATGCCGTCGTCAATTGTGAAGATACTCTTGTCTCGGCAATTGTACCTTGAAGGTGAGTCTCGGGTTTTGGTGGTCAGAAAAAAAAACGCCATCGTGAATTGTGAAACATACTCTTGTCTTGGCAATTGTTCCTTGAAGGTGAGTCTCGGGTTTTGGTGGTCAGAAAAAAAATGCCGTCGTCAATTGTGAAGATACTCTTGTCTCGGCAATTGTACCTTGAAGGTGAGTCTTGGGTTTTGGTGGTCAGAAAAAAAGTGCCATCTTAAATTGTGAAGCATACTCTTGTCTTGGCAATTGTACCTTGAAGGGGAGTCTCGGGTTTTGGTGGTCAGAAAAAAAAACGCAATCGTGATTTGTAAAGCATACTCTTGTCTCGGCAATTGTACCTTAAAGGGGAGTCTCGGGTTTTGGTGGTCAGAAAAAAAAACGCAATCGTGATTTGTAAAGCATACTCTTGTCTCGGCAATTGTACCCTAAAGGGGAGTCTCGGGTTTCGGTGGTCAGAAAAAAAGTGCCGTCGTGAATTGTAAAGCATACTCTTGTCTCGGCAATTGTACCTTGAAGGTGAGTCTCAGGATTTGGTTTTGGTGGTCAGAAAAAAACGCAATCGTGAATCGTGAAGCACACTTCGAGCCAATGTGTTTCCTTTACCTTTATTGATGCAGTGAGTGTTTTGCTGCCTGCATAGTTTTCTTTTTTCTTTTCTTCTCGGCTGTATCATTGCCCCATAGGATGGTGAGGTATTGGTTTCGCGTCTCTTTGCCAACTTGCCCAAGGGTGCAGCCTTCATTAATTTCTTGTCGAGCCGGTTAAGGTAAGGTAAGGTAAGGTTACATCGCTATATACCCTTCTAATGCATCTGAGTGGAAACTTATAAAAAGCCTGCGACCAGAACCTCATAAAAACTGAAATTTTGGAGCCGGGTAAAGTTGCACTTACACCTTATTTTACAGAAAGCTGAATTATTGTCGAGCCGGGTCAAGTTGCACGTGTACCTAATTTCACAGAAAGCAGAAAGCGTTTTTCTTTCACTCTCTCTGTCACGTTACTGGCTTGTAGGGTCGGCCATACAAAAGTGCGAGTACAGGAAATCTGCGTCTTCGGTGTGAAAACCTGTCCTGGCCAATTGCATGTTGTGGATCAATTTTATATTATGAGCTACAAAATTTAAATTTAAATTGGAGTCACGCTTGCAGCAATGATGACTTGCACATGTATTGATTTAAACACACAGACCATTGCTACCAAACAGCAAAGCTCTGTCAGGTTAAACCACCTAAGTTAGAAATGGAGTCTCACTTGCAGCAGCAATAGCACACACAATAATTGATGCAAACACACAGTCCTTTATGCCCCATCAGAGATTATTTGAGACTTGTCAAAGACTCGACTGCAACCAATCAGCCAACCAAAGCAACCAACTGTTTGCTTGGCATACGATTTGTCGCTGCATCCAATTAAGCGTAACAACTTGCGTGATTGCAACTGAAAGTCTGCGGTTCTGAAAAGCTGTACGTGGTTGTAGGATTTCAACAGGGACGTATCATACGGCGCGTTCGTAAAATACGCTGTACCTTATTTAACGCGTATATTTTTCCGTATGAACGTCCCAAATGACCGTATGACACATCCCATAATTTCAACGAGCAATGCTGGCACACCAATGTTGTAGTTTAAAACTTGTGCATGCAAGCTGTTGTGCAAGTTTGGCACTGTGAATGGGAATTTTAGTTGCGTCATTGTGCACGAGAGTGCGCTTTGTCAGACTGTAGATGTTGTTACGTTTGTTAGGGTGCTTTTGCTAGGGCGATGGTCAGTGCATTTGAAGGACAAGGTGACTTACTGAATTTTCTCCTTTTGGTGCGATTGAAGGACGTGATAAGCGTGATTTTGCTAGGGCGATGGTTAGGTTCACTTGAAGGACGAGATGACTTTGTTATTTTGCTCCTTTTAATGGTCGCCCATACAGCGGGCACACACTGTAAGAGGGGCTATCCTCTGTCACTACACTTTTGCGTGGTTGTACTCCTTTCATTGCTTATTCGGTCATAATAATTAATAGAAAACAGCGACAGTGGTGAGCTGTATTCTTTCATAGTGAGACACAGTGCTGGAGAGCTGCAACAGGCTGTCCCTATTTCATGTGTAGGGTTGGCAAGGACCGTATATATACACCGTATATGACCGTATGTTTCATGATTTCTCTGCCAAAAATACCGTGTGTACACCGCATATGTACGGTTTAGGCCATCCCTATTAATGCGCAAGCCGTAGGGGCCCTTGTGTGTCCCCTGCAGCAGAGAGCCATAACGTTTTTGTTTTTGCTTCGTGCAGCAAAACGCTGCCCCATTGGTTTGCCTCCTGCAACAAATTGCCATGACCTTTTGTTTGCCCCATAGAACAAACGCCCATTGGTGTGCCTCCTGCAACAAAGTTCCATGACCTTTTGTTTGCCCCATATAATAGAACGAAACGCTTTCCCATTTGCTTGCCTCCTGCAACAAATTGCCATGACCTTTTGTATGTCCCATATATCAAAACGCTGCCCCATTGGTGTGCCTCCTGCAACAAAGTGCCATGACCTTTTGTTTGCCCCATATAATAGAACAAAACGCTTTCCCATTTGCTTGCCTCCTGCAACAAATTGCCATGACCTTTTGTTTGCCCCATAGAACAATCACTTTCCCATTTGTTTGCCCCCTGCAACGAAATGTAACGAAACGTTGTCACTTTGCTTTGCCCCTGCAGCAGTGTACCGTGTTTGCAGGGTTGGCCAGAGTTATATATATATTTATATGTGTACATATATATACACACATATACGGTGTATAGACGGTGTTTTTGGCAGGGAAATCACCAGGTATATGGTCATATACGGTGTATGTATGGTTCTGGCCAATCCTAAATGTTTGCCCTACCCTGTTTTTACTCTACAGAAAGCCATCATAGATCTGTTGGAAAAAGGGAACAACAAGTTGGGACCCAGCAGCTCGGAGCTAAAGCTGTCCAGCACAAAACCTGCTGCCATTCTTGTCGTGGGTGTTAACGGGGCTGGCAAGGTGTGTGTATGTGTGTGTGTGTGTGTGATATAATATCGGTGCAGGTTTGTGTCTACAGTGTGCAATATGATATCGATGCAGGTGTGTGTGTATAAACAGGGTGTGTTTATTTATGTGTGTGTGTAAACAGGGTGTTTTTAATTATGTGTGTATGTATGCGTATGCGTGTGGGTGTATGTGTGTGCTCAGCATTGTGTGTTGTGCGTGCAGCAAAAGCCCACTATCTGCAGAATTAAGTTTTGGATATGGTGTTACTTTAAAAAACAAATGCAGCACACCATAGCATTGTGCTGCATACGCACACACATATACCCATACGCATACACACACATACACACACTCGCACACACACACACACACACACACACACACACACACACCACAAACACACACACACACGCACACACACACGCACACACACACTCGCACACACACACACACACACACACACACAAACATACACAAACGCTCATGTACACGTTTGCACACACACACACACACACACACACACACACATACACACACCCTACATGCAGACGACGACTATTGGGAAGCTCGCCTTCAAGCTCAGCAGCCAAGGTGCAAAGGTAAGGGGCAGTTGTGGTGCAAAAGTTGTGGTGCAAAAGTTGTGGTGCAAAAGTTGTGGTGCAAAGGTAGTAGCCAAGGTGCCAAGGTGCAAAGGTAGTAGCCATAGTAGCCAAGGTGCAGAGGTAAGCCAAGGTGCCAAGGTGCAAGGTGCAAAGGTAGTAGCCATAGTAGTTAAGGTGCAAAGGTAGTAGCCATAGTAGCCAAGGTGCAAAGGTAAGGGGCAGTTGTGGTGCAAAAGTTGTGGTGCAAAAGTTGTGGTGCAAAGGTAAGCCAAGGTGCCAAGGTGCAAGGTGCTAAGATAGTAGCCATAGTAGCCAAGGTGCAAAGGGAAGGGGAAGGTATGGTAGGTGTAAGGTGCAAAGGTAGTAGCCATAGTAGCCATAGTAGCCAGGGTAAATTAAGGTGCCAAGGTGCAAGGTGCAAAGGTAGTAGCCATAGTAGCCAAGGTGCAAAGGTAAGCCAAGGTGCAAAGGTGCAAGGTGCAAAGGTTGTAGCCATAGTAGCCATAGTAGTTAAGGTGCAGAGGTAAGCCAAGGTGCCAAGGTGCAAGGTGCAAATGTAGTAGCCATAGTAGTTAAGGTGCCAAGGTAAGCCAAGGTGCAAAGGTAGTAGCCATAGTAGCCTTAGTAGCCATAGTAGCCAAGGTGCAAAGGGAAGGGGAAGGTGTGGTAGGTGCCATGGCCCCACTGTTCCGGCTGCCTTTGCACAGATATCGGTGCCCTGGGAGAAAGATGGGGACAGAGGAGGATTTGTGTGTTTTGTGTGTGTGCGTGTGTGTGGGTGTGTGTGTGTGTGGTTGTGTGTGTGGTTGTGTGTGTGTGTGTGCAAGTGTGTGTGCAAGTGTGTGTGCAAGTGTATGTGTGTGTGGTTGTGTGTGTGTGTGTGTGTGTGTGTGTGTGTTTGCGCACGCGTGTTGGTGTGTTTACATGCGCGTGTGCGCGACAATGTGTACATGTGTTTTAATTGTTAATGATCATTGGGTGTTTTTTATGCTTTTTCTTTAACTCTTTTTGTGCTGCAGCTGCCGCGCAAGAGGCTCTTGACGGGTTTGAGCAAGCATCCTCACTATAAAGCCCTAGACTTTATTTCTTTAAGTATGCCTTGCTGTTTGGATGCGTATAGGTTGTCGGACAATTCAGGCCTAGGTTGAAGTGCGGTTGAAACGGTTGATTTCAACCGCGGTTGAAATGCGGTTGAATTTTTATCGATCAACCGCTGTGGTTTGTTGAAACTTTTTCAACCGCACGGTTGAAATCTTTTCAGCCGTGCGGTTGAATTCAACCGCTTCAACCGCACTTCGACCGACACTCTTTTCCACCGTTTCACGGTTGAAATCAACCGCTTTGACCGCTCTTCAACCGAGGCTCTTTCCACCGTTTCATGGTTGAAATCAACCGCTTCAACCGCTCTTCAACTGAGGCTCTTTCCACCGTTTTACGGTTAAATTCAGCCGCTTCAACCGCACTTCAACCGAGGCTCTTTCCACCGTTTCTTTCAGTTGCACATTATTTAAAGGGTTGCTAGTTACCAACATAATGATGTATATTGGAAACTGGTTGTATGCTTGAAGGCTGCGTGTTTACTAGTAGTACTGAACATAGTGTGTGTGTATGAGTGTTTTTGTGTGTGTTTGTGTTTACGTGTGTGATTGCATGTGTGTTTGTGTGTGTATGCTTGTGTGTGCATGTGTGTGCATGCGTGTGTGTGTATGTCTGTGTGTGTATGTGTATGTGTGTATGTGTGTGTGTGTGTTTGTGTATGTGTGTTTGTTATTTGTGTGTGTGTGTGTGTGTGTGTGTGTGTGTGTGTGTGTGTGTGTGTGTGTGTGTGTGTGTGTGTGTGTGTGTGATTTTATGTATGTTTATGTGTGTGCAAAAGTGTGTGTGTGTTAGTGTAAGAGTGTTTGCGCGGGTATGTATGCATGCAGTTACAGGGCGGTTACTGGCATTGACCGGAAATCCTCATCGCGCCCTCCTTGTTTTCTCAAGGATATCAATACCACAATGCAGCAAGTCCGCGTATCTTGTGGAGATTGTGGGCTGGAAAGGAGAACGCGGCTTCAGCCGATTCGCTACAAGAACTTCGCATGTTAAAATTTAGATTTATATAACTATTGAGTTGTACGGATCATGTAATATAGCAGTTGATATGAGTTGATGCTGCAATCCCCCGATATCGGCAGAAAAGGGCGACAGGCACCCACAAGCCTCGCTACTCAGAGCTTTAATTAAACAAATTTTTGCTAATGCGGTTTCATAGTTTAGTTTAGTTTAGTTTGGATTACAAAGGCCCCCAGCCCAATGCGGTTTCATGAATAGACACAAATACCTAGCGTGCATTGTAGCACGCTTGGGCTACTTTTTTGATTGGCCAAACTCACGCCATTTTCTTGGATAGTTACACCATAATTCATTTATTTATTATGAAAGTTCCTCATAAGGTTTTTATTTTTTGGCAAATTCCTGAAAATGCGGATGAAGTGCGGTTGAAGCGGCTGATTTCAACCAAGCGCGGTTGAATTGCGATTGAAATTGTTTCACCCGTGTTTTAATTGCTTTTCCTTTCGCTATTTCTTGGGACTTTTACACCAGGCTTCATTTGTAAGTCCCAGGGGGATCCTAGCAAGAAATTTGAATCTTGTTGCAAATGTTTTTACGAAAATGCGGTTGAAGTGCGGTTGAAGCGGTTGATTTCAACCGCACGGTTGATTTCAGCCGTGTGCGGTTGGAATGCGGTTGAAATTATTTCAACCGCTTCAACCGCATTTCAACCGAGCCAGGAAATTTCTGATGGTGCATCAAGTGCCTGGTGACACCTTCCGAGCCGCAGCTGCTGCTCAAGAAGTTTTTACAATTGGCCTCTGGACTATTTTGGACTCAAACCTTG
>Ga0307963_1001473_pt1:0-5000 | contig 18051 bp, 20 predicted proteins | sample OrgLakmetagen594_FD_201829 | JGI IMG/M metagenome (GOLD analysis project Ga0307963, IMG submission 201829) | Saline water microbial communities from Organic Lake, Antarctica - #594 | ecosystem: Environmental > Aquatic > Non-marine Saline and Alkaline > Saline | place: Antarctica: Organic... | reverse complement strand
ACGGGACTACAGGTATGATATCGTACGAACAGTATATCACCGCCCCCTAATTGTTGTTTTTTGGTGGGGGCGGTGATGGGGCGGTAATTCAATACATATTTTTTTTCCAGGGGGGTATGGATCTTTGGACGTACGGTGGATCTGAACTACAGGTCAATATATATATTTTTTTTTTCAAGGGGGGCGGTGAATCCATGGACGTACGGTAGTCCTGAACAACTAGTCTTGTACCAAAACTCTGCCGTCTTGTGTGCACAATAGAGTGTGCGTTTTTTCGACTTGTACTTCGTACACCGTAAACACCATTATTTGATCATGCCTGTGCACTTGTGCTGAAAAAAATGAGATCAAGATAAAACTGGCAGTGAACTGGGTAATGCATTGGTCTCGTTGTGGGTACTACGACTTTGGTCTAGTCCAAGCGCAAACGGGAAGACAGATGCATGTCTAATTCCGAATCAAATACACATCTGTATTTTTGAATTAGGCATACTATAAATTCCGAATTCGTTTAATTCCTACTTATAAATTAGACATGCATCTGTTTTCCTGTACGCGTTAGCAATTTGACATTAGGGCTTGTCCATCACGGATCAAGCAAACTGCACACCGTGCTCATCTCATTCGCTCATGCATACTTTCACGACCTATTTAGTTGTTCTGTGCTCTTTAACCTTCACCTACTCATTCGCTCATGTCTAGGGTTGGCCGGAACCATATATACACGGTGTATATACGGTACTTTTGGCAGGGAAATTGCCAAATGTACGGTCGTGTGCGGTGCAAATATATGGTTCTGGCCAACTCTACTCATCTGTCATGCCAAAATAGCGCCACCCTCTGTGCAGCCAAGCCTTAACATCTTGCTCTACTGTTTGTGCTTTTTTACCAGAGGGGAACTGTGGAACTGTCCAAAAATTTCATGTTTTGCACTCGAGAACAGCCATCCACTGACCCGCTATCCGATTGAGACATTGTTTGCCTGAAAATAGAGTTGGCATTATAAGCTACACGAAAATTTGCTTGGGTTCATGTGTGTCACTCTGTGTGCAAAGTGGTAGGGCTTGAGCTTCCAAGACTGATCACCAAAACCCCTAATACAGGGGCTTTGCATGGGATAACAGCACAATTCAATTTTGCCACCTCGCTCCATTTATTTTGCAATGGTGTTTGTTTGCTAAAAGGACACCAAACCATCGAACCTATTTCCTGCCCGCCAGGTTTGAACATGCTTAACCAGGGGCGTACAAATTCAATGAGTCTGTCAAGGCAGCGTTTTTCCCTTGATTACAATTGTTTCTCTATTTACTACCTGCCCGCCAGGCTTGAACATGCTCAACCAGGCACGTGAATTCAACGAGTCCGTCAAAGTCACTGGCCTGATCTTGACAAAGCTGGACGGCTCTGCCAGGGGAGGTGCCGTGGTACGTGATTTATAAAAGCAACGACAGCAAGAGAAAAGCAGGGGAGCAGCAAACAAGGGTTTTTATCAATAGGATCACAGGGCTCGAGTCGGGTGCGTCTGCTGGGAGGGTGCCGTAAATCATGCCTTGATCATAGTGCCGTCAATCGTGCCTTGATTATAGTGCCGTCAATCGTGCCTTGATTATAGTGCCGTAAATCATGCCTTTATAGTGCCGTAATTCATGCCTTGATTATAGTGCCGTAAATCATGCCTTGATTATAGTGTCGTCTGGAAGCAAACGAGGGTCATAAAAATGTTGAATTATGTGGCACTCAGCAGTTCAGTGGATTTCTAACGACAAAGCATGAAGCGTGTGCTTAGGGAGCGGCGTTTGCTTATAGCGGTATGACATTTCAGTTAAAGCGACCAACTTTTGAAGCTCGCTTTAAATTTGTACCTAAGCTCGGTTTGAATGTTTCCTTGGGCGTCCAAGCTTCAACCCTACACAAAGATACACCCTTGTGGAGTCTTGCAGTGCTGTGAGGAGCACATGCCATGGGCCAAGACCTCATGCAAGCACCACATACCATGAGCACCACATACCATGAGCCAAGGCCTCATGAGCACCACATACCATGAGCACCGCATATCATGAGCACTGGTACACCATGAAAGCCACATATCATGAGCACCACATACCATGAGCCAAGACCTCATGAACACCGCAAACCATGAGCACCACATACCGTGAGCCAAGACCTCATGAGCACCACATACCATGAACCAAAACCATGAGCCAAGACCTTATGAGGACCACATACCATGAGCACCGCATACCATGAGAACACATACCATGAGCACCACACACCATGAGCCAAGGCCTCATGAACACTGGTACACCATGAGAACCACATACCATGAGCCAAGACATCATGAGCACCACACACCATGAGCCAAGGCCTCATGAACACCACAAACCATGAGCACGGCATACCATGAGGACCACATATCATGAGCCAAGACCTCATGAGCATCACATAGCATGAGCACAACATATCATGAGCCAAGACCTCATGAGCATCACATAGCATGAGCACCACTACCATAAGCCAAGACCTCATGAGCACCACATACCATGAGCACCGCATACCATGAGCACAACATATCATGAGCACCACACACCATGAACCAAGACCTCATGAGCACCACATACCATGAGCAACACATATCATGAGCCAAGACCTCATGAGCACCACATACCATGAGCCAAGACCTCATGTGCATCACATACCATGAGCACCACATACCATGAGCCAAGACCTCATGAACACCACAAGGCAGACACAAATGCACAGACATGCCTGCACTTGCTCACGAGTGCACGCATACACATCTGCAGAGCTTGCGCACACACGCACACACACACACACACAAATACAAGCAAACACACATACACACACATACACACACACGCACACACACACGCACACGCACGCGCGCTCACGCATACGCACGCGCACACATGTACGCACGCGCAAACACTCACGTACATTCACACACAAACACACACAGCACGCACGCACCAACGCACGCACACGCGCACACACGCACGCATGCACACGAACACGCTCGCACGCGCACACACACACACACAAACACACATACACACACACACACACACACACACACACACACACACACACACACACACACGCATGCACACGCGGGCGCGTGCACACAAGCACACACACACACACAAGCACACACACACACACTCACACACACACAGGTACGCACACACACATGCACACGCACACAAGCATGCTCGCACGCACAACTCAGTTTTGGTCCAGTAATTGGGTCATGCTGTTTCACAGGCATTGGGTTCATAGGCAGTGTGTGTAGGCATTAGGCACATGTGTGTGGCACAAAAATCATCAGTTCTCTGCTTCAGCTGTAGAACTGGAGCTCTTGCGTAGTGAGCGTAGGCTGAGATCTGGCAGGCACTTTGCATAAAGTGCTGTGTACTCTCGTTTTAGGCAATCTTTTTATGCCTTGCTTTTGCTCGGGTTGTTCTTTTTATGCCTTGGTGTGATGACGAAGCCTACAGCGAATTGTAGCATAGAACCACTGGTTTAGCGCTATATCTGGGACCTAAATCCCGCCAGAGCTCGACAGAACCAATTTTCCGACTTCATTTTGCCAGGAATCATTGTGCACTTACTCGCATTACCCGCACTTGAGATCATTGTGCACGGTGTTGGACATGCCTTCCGAGATGATCCGATGTCCAAACTCCTCCGGCATGGGGGAGCTAAAAAAGATATAACAGTTACAATATAACGCAATGCTAATAATTATACAACGCTAAACAACAATCCCTGCATGTACTACTGTGAACGTTATTGCAGTGATCCCTGCATGTACTACCGTGACCGTTACTACAATACAATGATCCCTGCATGAACTACTGTGAACGTTATTACAGTGATCCCTGCATGTACTACCGTGACCGTTACTACAATACAATGGTCCCTGCATGAACTACCGTGACCGTTACTACAATACAATGGTCCCTGCATGAACTACTGTGAACGTTATAACAGTGATCCCTGCATGTACTACCGTGACCGTTACTACAATACAATGGTCCCTGCATGTACTACCGTGAACGTTACTACAAAACAATGGCCCCTGCATGTACTACCGTTTTACTATGGTGAAATGCACAACTTGGATGTTAGGCTGACTAATGATCGTGGCGCGTTTTTGGATTTGGGCATTGGCTCTGTGCATAACAGGCCCTTCCTGAATAGCAAGAGGTCTTTTAAATTGTGCAGCTCTTCCTCGAGCACGGTGCTTTATCTTGCACCGTAAATACACGCGTGACTTTAAAGCTGAATGGGAGTTGATCTTAACATGCAAAAATACATTCATATATTTCTCTGCCCCTGTGGGTTTCTTCAAACAGTCAAGGTCTTAGCCTAGGTTGGACCAGAACCACTTTTCCTATTGCCCTGATTGCCCTGATTGGCGTTGAGATTGATTTGAAGAATGGTTTTAGGCGCCAGCCTGTCTGCTCGTGTTTTTTAAATTGCAGGTGTCAGTAGTGGACCAGCTAGGCATTCCGATCAAGTTTGTGGGCGTTGGGGAGGCCTTAGAGGACTTGCAGCCATTCAACCCACAGAATTTTGCGGAGGCTTTATTTCCCAAGACGTGATTTTAGGATTTAGATCTCTCTCAGCTAGACTGTCCGGCTGATCGGCCTGTTACTGGTCCTTGCCAGTCAACAATAAATCCGTAAGCTCAGACACAAAAGAAAAAAGTTTGCTGTTGTGTTGCAAGAGGAAATCATAAATCACGACGTGATGTTGTTAAGATTGCAACATGCTTGACCCCTCTGTTTGAGGTCTGTTTGCAACAGTTAGGCAATGTGTGGTGCAGGAGCCACGTAAACCGCGTCTTGCTGAATGGTTACAATGGTTACAATTGGGGGTGACCTTCAGCCAGGTTGTTTGGCTGATCGGCTGCTGACTGGTCTCGGCCAGCCACAAATAAATCCATAAGCTCAGAAAGAAAAAGAAAAAGTCTATTG
>Ga0307963_1001469_pt1 | contig 18059 bp, 17 predicted proteins | sample OrgLakmetagen594_FD_201829 | JGI IMG/M metagenome (GOLD analysis project Ga0307963, IMG submission 201829) | Saline water microbial communities from Organic Lake, Antarctica - #594 | ecosystem: Environmental > Aquatic > Non-marine Saline and Alkaline > Saline | place: Antarctica: Organic Lake... | reverse complement strand
GCCAAATCAAGCCGCTTAATTTCCTGCAGACATATCAATTACTTTAATCTAGCAGACTTCTCAGTAGCATCCTCCCCAGTCCGTGACATGCCTTTTTTATTAATGTTAAAGGGCTCCTTTAATTAAATGTGATTTGGCAGTCTCAAAGTGTAATAAAGGCTCTTTATTATCTCGGAGAGCACATGGAATGAGTACAAATACTAGTTTAACCGGTCCCTGGGCCTTTGCCTTTGTCATTTCAATCGAGAATGTGATTGAAAGTAAACACGCCTAATTGAAATCCCCCTTGATTGATCAATCACAGCTCTGATTGATTTCAATCAGGAAAATAAACAGAAAAAGGCCCTGATTGATTTCAATCACACCCTGATTGCACTATTGATTGAAATGCCCCTGATTGAAATCAATCACATTCAATCAACGTCAACCACTCCACGAATTTTCTGACGTTGTCTTGCCGGAGTATTTGAAGATGGCTCTGAGCAAAAGTGTCATGAAGAACGTAGCTCGGTTCAGGATTCGAGGACGTGGGTTGAAGTGTGAAACTGGTTTATATGGCAGGAGTCCGGACATGAGTGCACGTGTTTGCAATTTGTGTGAAAACGGGGATTGTATTCAAGATGAGAAACACGTTATTTTTTCATGTATCGGTACCGAACATTTACGGCACCAGACCATCCATATTTGATAGTATTTCTAAGGTGATATCAAAGGTTTTGTTTTTCAACATAACTCAGAAGTTTACAAATTTATTAGTGCAGCTGTCGATATTTTTGATTGATTTATTTGTTGGGACCTATAGGTTGAGCAGCCATGCCAGGCTGGAGGCCTTTGTAATCCAAACTAAACTATTATCACTTTCCTAATAGATAATTGAGCTCTGCCTGAGACCACCAGTTTTTACTTTTTACCTTACATTTACTTTACGTTGGTTGATCCAGCAATGCCTATCAGATCAACATATGTGACGCACTGCCGGTTACCCCCCATTGTAAACCCTTTGTAAACCCTTTGAGGGAGTTGTGCATAAAGAAGGGTGCTGTCAATGTTGGCTAATTTGTTTTGTCATCGCTCAGTCTCACGTGAATGGGTCGAATGCCTTTGCTTTATTTTGTTATTTTGTTGCTTCTTGTTCTAATCTGGGAGGGGACAGTGCCCCCTTGGCAGAGGAAGGTGGGACGGTCACACAGGAAAACAGTCACTGTCTGTTGCCCATTTTGCATGTAAGAAGCCAAAGGTGCACTTCAAAACTGACGAGATGCCAACTGCTTGTCAGTTCAGTATTTACACAGCTTAAAAGTAAAACAGGGTTGCCCCTGTTAGAAGTCATGTGCTACGAAAGAAAGTGATGAGAAGCAAAAAGTAAAATGGCATATAGTCTTCACCACAAAGCAACATCCGCTGCGTGCCATCTGCTGCAAAATAAAGCCCCGTGAAACTTATACATGCCGGATTCCTTATTTGGTCATACGGGCGTAGTGAATGAAGGCAGAAAACAAAATACTCACAAAATACATAAGACATGTGGGTGCATCACTGCAGTCAAGACATGCAGGTCATCACTTCAAAATTGAGCCATGTGGCACACAGAATGAATGCAAGACACAGACATCAATGCCTGTGCATGTATAAAACAAGGTAGGTGGGTTGAAATGTTAGGCGGGGAAAGCGTGATGAAACAAAATAATCCGCAGGCAGTGAAAGCCACTCCCCACACTAGGCATAACAGAAGAGACAAAGCAGGTGGCATGGTTTACTCTCATGCAATTAAGGGTTTGACCCTTGGCCGTATCCGAGGGGTACACTTAGCAAGGCAATTTCAATGCACCACCTGGTGTCACCACAAATTCATAAAGTCACTCACACGCCTGGAATAAATAAGCTGAGCTACGCAAAAAAAAAGACGGGGCACTGATAGCCAAAGTTTCATCTTGCCCACCACCACCTTTACTACCAAGTTCTGCACATACCTCGTATTCTCCCCTCCTCAAACCACCAAGGTGCACACTGGCATCATCATTGCTTGTTGCCAAAACATGTGTGCTAAGCAAAAAGAGGGATGTAGATACACCTGATGGGCTGACTGCATGTCTCCATTCCTGCGTGGCTGTGGGCATGGACTGCCAGCACACATATTTCCTTGGCTACAAAGCCCCACTGCAAGCATGCAAATACAGGAGCCTCCTTGTCAGCACATACATTAGCATGGACTTTTGCAAGTACAAGACGGAACACGCATGTCTTGTTTTGATACGAATTCAAAAAACACATGAACGTCGCACAGAAGCGGTGCAGGCGAGTGCAAATACAAGTGTACATGGTGTATTGTGGCGCATAGCTTTGCTGTGCAAGGTTGTACGCTTAGGGTTGGCCATAACTGTGTAAATATACCGCCTGACACTGTATACATGAAAGTTCCCTTGCTAAAATAACTGTATACACCTATACACATTCCCAGAAACTAATACGGTCCTCATGCATAATGCTGTATGTTGTATGTTAGCATAAGAGGCAAATGTGAGAAGGTGTAGATTTTCTACACAAACATATGCTGCGGAATTGCTTGGTCACGTCTGTTTGCAACTAGCAACTTGCAATGGACCTTGTGCGCAACTGTTTTGTATAATGTGTTACACGTTGGAAAATTTTTATTGAGGAAGTACAACCATCTTTGGTTTTGTGATCATGTTGAGGGATACACGCACATCTGGACTGACACGTCCATTTGACATTGGCCGATGCCGTCTCCAACAATGTGCGCTGGACACATTGTTCATCTCAGAATATGATAGTTTGGGGGGGGAAGGTAGTGAATAAATGCACTCTGTGAATGCGCTTTGACATCTTTGAAGCGTGAGCAACAGACCTGCTTGTTAGCGTAAAAACTAGGCCCTGGGCTGACCATGTCACATTGCTTCAGCAAAACTGTGCAAAACCATTGCTTAGAAAACATATAGATGGCAGGCATTAATCTGCGTTAACTTTTAACAGTTCTGAGAGGCAACCGCTCATACCTTGTGTGCCCAGCCAAACAACCACGGCGGGACAAGAAAGGTGTACTTGATGATTGCAGCTTCCGGATAAGTGGCAAAAACACGCATAAGAATGGCGTTCAGCATCTGCGTACACACAGGCATAGATAATCTACGCTTCAGTATTGATGTTGAGCAAGTGTATGAAAAAAGTTCAAGGAAGGATGGCGTTCAGCATCTGCACGTCACACAACAAAACGCTGCACCCTGGAGGTTGCTGCAATCGCTTTCTGCAAAAGCAAAATAAAAGGCAGGAAGGCAACATGCATGGTAGGCTTAATTTGAACATTTTAACTATAGCCAGCCACTTGCGTGGATTTCCTGCGGCCGCAGTCTTCTGCAGATGAGCACCCACAGTACCTCGCCCATACACTAGGATTGCACTTGTGCCTCCACCCATACGGTTGATGTACATACAGAGTGAATGATATTACGGCAGCGCTTTTCCTCTCCCTTGTGTCCTCCTCTCCTCAGGTAGTCACGCAACAGCTTTGATGCTATTCTTTTACCTGTAATCCAAACTACAAACTCAGTATTCCAATCCATAATGCGTCTGCTGCTCCACACATTTTGAAACTCGTTTTTCCTTTCAAGTTCAATCAATTATCAATTGTGTTCGGGTCTCACATTCTCATCCTTTTGTTAGATTGGACGTCAAAATACAGTGTTTGTTTGTTTTTCAAAATGCTTAATAAGCTGGTGCTGCCTAAAGAGCGGATGACTGACAGCAGGATAAAAGCCACTACTTAGTGACACGTGCAACATACAGACGGTCAGTGTCGACATACAGACGGTCAGTGTCAACACACAGAGACGGTCAGTGTCAACACACAGAGACGGTCAGTGTCGACATACAGACGGTCAGTGTCAACATACACAGACGGTCAGTGTCGACATACAGACGGTCAGTGTCAACCAACATGTTTTGCCGATCCTTTCTAACTTTTTTATTATACCCTGCACTCACGCAAGTACACATGCACGTACACACACACACGCAGCCCCCCCACAAACAGAAATATACAATGACACACACACATACAAACACACACTCACACAAACACACATACAGATGCACAGACTGACATGGAGACACAGAAACACAGCCGAAAGAAAAAGCCTTTGGCGCCTGGTGCGCCTTAGCATCATCACAAGGAAGCACATGCTGACAAACGTGTTTTGGGCGGTACCCTACCTGAAGATGCAAAGGCCCTGCCGTGCCTGATGCCGTATGCTCATCCAAAGGTGATAGGCCTGAAGAAGCAAGCACCCGCTCCCATAGCTGCACACAAATGTACATAAGAGGCAAGCATAAGGAGTGCATGTGCAGACAATGGACACTCAAGCTGTCTGTGTCAAGCCCCATGGGTTGCCCCTTAATGTTAGTTCCAAACACGCAACTGATGCCGCACTTGCAGATCAAAAAGAGCCAGGCTCGAGGACACTCTCTTGGTTGTGGAAGGAACAGAAGAACAATTACGAACGAAGCAGAAGGTTTGCTTGGATGAGGGACATGTTAGTCTGACTAGGCGAGGCTGCTACTCGTTTGGTTATCACCGAAAGGTCACAGGGGTGCAGCTGTCACGGAAGAAAAGTGGTTCTGGGGATACGTTGCTGCTCAGGGTTTGATGTATTCACTATAAGGTCCTCTTGTCAAGAAATGCAGCCAGGTTCAGTCTTTCATATCTCTTGATTCGTCATGGTAATTTCTATTGCAACCTCAATGGGTTTGTTTCAAGGCTTTGTGGGCTCAGACCCAGCGGAGCAGAGTCCTTATCTTTTGCAGCTTTACTGATAAAACCTGCGCTTCGTGACCATACTTGTACTTGTTGTTGTGCGGCGCAATGTTCTTTACATTTTGGATGACCTCTCTAAATGCCAGGCGATCAGCGTTTTGTGTAGGTCACGGTGTTTTGTGGGGTTTGGGCAGCGCAAACCCACTGGCCGAATCCAATGCCCAAATGGCAAGAGGCACAAGAACTGGTACCACTCATGCTGTTGCTGGTTGGTGGTGCAGATGGATTGGCTGACCTTTTGCTTTCCCAAAAAGAGCTTGACATACAAATGGAGGCATGAGTAACTCATGCCTCCATCTGTATGTCGAGCTCTTTTTGATCAAAGGCATAGATTATTGAGCAAAGAACTATTGCTGGGAAAAGCACGCCCACGAGAGCGTTTGCTGTGAGGGTAGGTCGAGTGAGCGGCCTTAAATTCATGCCCGGCGTTGTAGCTGCGCACTGAAACAACTCTAGTACCCACAAAACGCACCCCAGCATGCATGCATCCAACAATGACTACTGCCATCTCCACACTTTATATGTGCTTAAATAGCCACCAACTATTAACTCTGAAACTCAAGTCGTTTTGCGCACGAGTAGACTGTTGGGAATGTATGATCAGAGGGCTACTAAAAAAATAGGCATCATGTTCCCAGGACATGTGCGCAGGAACATACGGAAAATTAATTAGGAGCACCTGTGGTTTGTTGGTGCGGGTGAAACTGTGGTAAGAGCGGATGGTGGAGCTGGGAAGATGCCCGAAATTATGAGCCATGAGGAGGTTCAGGTCAGCCACGCACAGCCTGCAATTGGAAAAGAAAGTAACAGATACACGTGCGGAAGGTGAGCAGGTGCTGGGTGTGATCATCAAGCGAAAGCTTAACGCGCTCGTGTACGAGGCATGACGGCCTTTGAATACCTATCATTTAAAATGGCAGCCACAGGAAGACGAGCATGTGCAATCAGACTCTGGTAGTTTTGCACTGTCGCCTAAGAACACAGAGTACATTTGGAGCTGCCCCTGTTTTGAGAAAGCCCTAGGCCAAAGAGGGCTGAATCACAAACTGCCCCATTTTGTCCTTCACTGTATACACACTTACCAAAAAAGCTCACTGCCCTGCTGCCCCAGGGACCAAGGAGCCACGGACCGAGCCAAGCTGTCAAGGAATGCTAGGGCCTCCGGGGTTGCCTTAGTGTCTGGGGTCAACTCCAAGTCGCTGCCTTCAATCCGTTTGCTCTTGCCACTCCTATTGCATTAGGTTCAGCGCACGTGTAATAAGCAGGAGTTTTCAAAAACTGCAAGCACTGGCACTGAGAGGCACTCACCAGGTCGATCGATCAAGGTCGTAGTCCACGCACTCAATGGCGTATGGCCTTTTACTCCCTCCCATTGCTGCTGGCTGTTGGTAGGCCAGCCTGCGCACAAGCACACACCACTGGAACACAGTACATTTTTCCTGTACGTTGTAGCTTGCATGCCTATGGACTATGCAAGCACCGATGGCTGTGAGGATGCCAATGTAATGCACCTGTGTTAGAAAGGTGCTCAATTGACTAAACACGCCTTAACAATGAAGGAGCATGCGAATCAGGACTGTCCGCCTTAACAATGAAGGAGCATGCGAACCAGGACTGACCACTGTTTTGAACTCTGACAATCAGAGTTCAAAACAGTGGTCAGCACATGTGCAGATACCTCACGTTCGACATGAGACACTAAGGGGGTTTTGCAGACTGCAATGCTGCTTTTCCTGCTGATTCCGGAAAGGCCCAAATTTTTAAACGGAACCATCTGTATGGAAGGAAAGCAAAAGCTGCACTTGCCAGTGCTGTGCGTGTGTCCCGTGTGCGAGCGTCTGTGTGTATGCCTGTTTGTGTCTTCCGTGTTTCAGGGATCCACCTTCGTGTGTTGACCTTTTTGCCTAGCTATACCCAACAAATATTTATCATATAAATCTTTGTTTAAATTCACCCACATAAAATGGTGAATGAATGCAGTGTGAAACAAAACATGCACAAAACACGAGCATACACTAAAATAAAATGTTAAATGTACATGCTACTATGGCGTTTGCGCCTTTAATCCAAGGGAGGTAAGCGTCAGTATTACTGTAACAAGAATATTTGCTGCTCAATATCATGCATAGTTCTCTCTCTCTCTCTCTCTCTCTCTCTCTCTCTCTCTCTCAATTTCTTTCGATGTGTTTTGCGCGTCCCAGTAGCAGCAGCTAATAACATCTCCTTCATCACATCACGATCTGTTGTGCCGCCTTGTGCAGGAGCAAGGGAATCATCAGTACGACTCGTGTTAAAAACATCAGCGGAACGGCAACTGTCCGCACTTCTACAATCAAGCACGCTCCAAAAGCTGGTCTGATTGTGATGGCGGGTCCGGAGCCGAACGAGATGGAAGGTAAGATATTAAATGTAATAATATGTCACTGAATGAGTCACTCACAGGCGGCGTAGCCTAGTGTGCTTAACAGCAAGAAAAAAGAACGCAGGTATGGTGCGTGCCAGTATTGGTGTAGCTCGTTGCTCTATCTGCACAACACAACAGATGCAGATGCGTGTGTCTTTGGCCTTTCTTGCTGCCGTAAACCTGAGTAGTTTTATACTGATACAGGCAGTGCCATAATACACTCTACCAGCAGGCAGTTCTTCCAAAGTTCCTCCAAATCTAGAAGGCCTGGACAAAATTTTACCGTCCTGGAAGGTAAGAGTGCGTAGATGTCGGCGTACATAATCTCGGGCCAAGCCCTCTCTCCTCCTCCTAAACTCCTTGTCAGATGTGGATGATTTATTAGAATCGTGTAAAAATATGCATGTATGCATGCAAGCATACGCCCAAAAAAAATTCCATCTCACCCGCAAGCCAAGGCTCAATTTCCATTTAATTTTGCACTAGCTGTACAGATTATGCTCTTATAATAAAAACATACTTCTGCAATATTATGCATGCTAGGAACGCTTGTTTGTTGCTTTAAGGAACTTTTGCATACCAGGACAATATCCTTAATTTTTCTCATTGTGACTAAGAACGATACATCCCTGCAAATGCCCATACCTTATTTTCAGGTTTTCATGTTGACTATTACATTGAAATGTGTTGCAAGCACATCATGATAAAACATTACGTAGTAAATGGTCTGTCAAATGATTTTCTTATAGTTGTACCAGGAGGCTGCAAGAAGCACAACTTTTGGAACACCCTTGTCCATCCATTAAAAAATTATATATCCGGAATCCTGAGATTAAAACCTATTGATTGGTATATGCATGGGACCGATCCGAGGAGGGGGGGGGGGGGGTGGTTGAGAGGGGGTTCGACTTTTTGGGACACCCCCTCCAGAATTTTTCTGGGCCACTTCTACAGAATTTTAAAGACACCACTAAATTCCTGAGCTCCAGAACTGTCTATTGGCACCCTCTTTGGGTAAATTGAGTAAAGGGGGGTCTGTGTGCATGGCTGGGAGTCAGTGCCATGCGCGCAAGGGTGTGGGCGGCAGGGGGTGTAAAGGTGAACATGCAGCAAGTCAGTTCAAACTTCCAGGATAGCGATAATGTATGATGTGATTACAAATGGTGAAGTCAGGAGGGCAGTTACTGGACTTGCAAGAAAGTTGTGGGTGCCTGGAAGGGCAGGTATGCATGGGCGTCCGCTGCTCAATTTTTGTCCCATAACTCTGCTGCAACTCACGTTTTCAGTATGGTGAGTATGTAGATGGATGGGGAATTGAAAAAGGAGCAGATTGATACCCTTTTTGTCCGTGTAGGGTTACTGCAAGGGGGGTTTTGCGGTGAATAGTCAGGGGGGTCCCACCCATTTTTTTGAGGGGTGTTTCACTACTTTCTTTTTTGATCCTCCTGGTCGTACATAAAAAAACAGAGAAACCTTTAATGTTTATATTTACTGGATGCTTTTGCACACAACCTTGATAATAAACAAACGAGTTGCGACTTGATTTCGGCGTTGCGGGCTTATATGCTGGCATTTGGGTGCTCCTTCCCTCAATCGTGCTAAGTATTTTCTTCCCTTTTTTATCCCTGCAGGTGTTGTGGAAATTTTATGCTGGCTTACCCTGGATTATGTGATGGCCCAGCATGCGCAAGGAACAAGGCCGTCGACCTTTTTATCATCCTTTTACAAGTGATTTATTGTTGCTGAATCACATAGGAACAAATGGAGCGGCCGCACACGGGGAGTGTGGAAGAAGAAAGAGGACTTCCTCCTGGACAAAATCTGGTAAGCTAGTGAAAAGCTGCACTTGTGTTGTATAATGGAAATTGTGTGGCAAATCAAAAAAAGCGTTTTAAGCTTGCAACGCTTCTCTTGTTATAAGTGCATGACCTTCAAGATGCTGCAACGGCTGTGTATATTGAGTATGTGTGTCAATACATGATGTCAAAGGTACCAACGGATGCTAACCCAGTCGATGTTCATCAACGTGGAAGGGGGCCCATCGAACCAGGAAAAGAAGGCAAAGGACAGGGAGGGCCAGGTGTGAGATGAAGGATACCTGTAAGCCTGATATTGTTCTCATTTGATCAGCGTTCATCTGAGACCACCCAGAGCATTATTTTACGCTTTGGGCTCCCTGTCCAAATCGTTGGTCTGTGCGGTTTTGTTGCTGCCAATCAGTAGCGGGGCAGGAAGTAAGTTGGGACTGTATTGAATAAGGCTGATGCGCTGATGCAAAGTGCTCTGCCAAAGTGGCCATGATATTCATATTAACACTGACACCCATCCCCATTCATCTATTTTCTGGCCAGCCAGCAAGGTTAGAAGACTGTATGAGCTCTCATTCTGGCTGAAATCCTCCTCCTTTTATAAACTCTTCCAGTGTCCGGTCCAAATAAAGGCTTACAATCAAGCCTATAATTATATCCTTCTCTGTTTAAACATTTCTAGTTTTCTTGTGTTGTGCAGCCAATGGCTTGCCCCTTGGCCCTGTGCATGTCGTGTGCGACTCAAACATCCTTTATTATCATCCTTCTGCAGGTGCCGGCCAAGAACAGTGGTGATCATGACGGTCAGCTGTTTGTTGATCTCTAAAATTGATCCATGGTTTAGTAGAGTGGCAGTTGGCACACATGACTATGCTCACTTGTACCTTTTAGCTATTTTGTAGCTTTTTGCAGGCAAGTCATCTTCACTACAAATCACAGCTTAGGCTAGCAGTCGCACATCTTGACTGAAGGCCTTTTTTGTTAACCTTGTAAAATTTCTCAAGATATGCGCTATTCCTGCTGGTATTATGCGAGTCAGATTTGGGCCACTCCTTACTTACAACAAGGCAAAGAGATGGACAGCCCCCTACAGACTGTATTTCGAATGTCGGTTGGCAGTGTTGAAAAGGATGTTGGGGGTCAGACCCTGGTGTCTCGGAGACACCACGCCTTCATGGTATGTCATTTGTGATTGTGGATTGGAACTCCTACAGTTCAGTTTGTTCCGCGCGGCAATGCGGCTGTACAATTCTTTAACTAAAACCAACAGCTACACAATTAAAAAGTCTTACATGCTTTCTCTTCGCGCTTCTTCAAAACAAACGTTCTCTTTCTCTATAAACTTTTCTCTTCTACAAACATCAGTTTCTTGTTTCCTCTAGCTTCTGTTTCTTTTGTTTAGCCAGGTGTAGTTTCAGGCTTTTTCCAAACTTCCGCTGAGATGCCCTTTGAGGCATATATAGTGATGTAACCTTACCTTACCTTACCTTATAGATATATTTGTGACTGGCCGAGACCAGTCAGCAGCCGATCAGCCAAACAACCTGGCTGAAGGTCACCTCCCATTGTAACTATTAAGTGGACCAATTGGTTGCAACGGAGCCTTTTCCTCCCTTTTTCAGTGGGATGTTGTGAGGCTGTGCATCCATTGAGCGGTGCAGGAATCAACATCATCCTTCCCTGATTATATTATCAGCGTATGCTGCTGGCTGTGTCATCGCTACCAGCAGAGTCTTTTCTTTTCTTTTCCATCAGTTTGCTTATTCTTTCCGTTTCAGAGGACTCCCCATCACAAACGTGCATTCCTAAAACTCCACACGCAAGATGGCTGCAAGCTGTTTTTCCTAAATTGGCTAAGAAACAGCAGGAGGCGGAAATCCTTGGTCCCTAACCACATGCAATATTCCAAGCTGTGTCTCAATTAAGTCCGGTGTGTGCGTCGTCTGTCGTTTAACTGTGTTTTATTGAAGAAGGATGGAACACTAGGGAACTACAAACCTATTTTGTACGGCAATAATGCATACGCACACAAACACACACACCCACGTGTCCAAACATGTGCCTCACGCACCCGCACACGAGGCGACATGCAAGCCAGCAGCTATCCCAAGCCCTTGTCAGGAGTTATTTCAACCATCCCCACAGCTACGTCTGAACACAATTCATTCTACCACCACAACCACGCCAAGGGCAAGATATGAGCAAAGCAACACGTCATGCTTACAGCCTGCTGCAATCATGCCTAGAACAATAACATTGCATCTCTGTGTTCAACACCAGGTGCCTTGCTCAACGAGCTGCAGAAGCACGCATGAAGCTGAGCCGGCAGCGGTGTGGCATTCCTACTTAATTTTTCCTTGGGAAAAGATAGTCACACAAAAATTCACTCCTTACAAAAGGAAAAGGCCCCCCCTGGAAAACACCAACACCTGCAGAACTCCTCCACCATAGAGAGGAGAGTAAATAATGGGGAGGGCACACTTTATGGCGGATGCAAAGGGGCTTGACCGGACAAGGACATGCATATGAAACTAGGGAGACACGAGGGCAGTAATTAAAGTTGGAGCAGAAGCCCCATGTCACATGCCGCGCGCACGGACATGCCTCCTCAATTGAAGGCTGAGCACTGCTAGTGCACGATGGCCTTCAAAGGAGGGGCTTGCACTTGCCCCAAGTCGATCGCTGAGTCTAGTTCTTCATCGACCTCTCCTACCACAGCTCTGCAGAGCAGCACACAAATGTGCGCACAGTGAAAGCATGCCATGTGTGAATGAGCAAGAAAGCGCAGTGTGCGCATGCAGCATACCTGTACCAGCAGAAGGACTTTAATCTGCACCTGGGGCTCTAAGCTGGTAAATATAACAGATTTGCCCCATCCAAATCACCAACTCACACATTATCTCCTCGGATCAGGTACAATCCTAGGGCCAGTACTTCAACGCCAGACTTGGTGGAGAACACGCGTTCCTGGCAGTCTGCCAAGATGAGGTTGGTGGCCTGGTCGTAGCCCCTCAAAGCACCCTGTTCAGGCACGTCAGAGGGCTCTTGTTGGACTCGTATGCATGCATGCATGCACGCACATGCGGAAGCTGTACGAGGAAACATGTGGACATTTACACCCTTTGATGCACAACTGACTCATGTTCATCCTCAAAATTGCATGTCAAGACACGTACCTGCACATTCATGTGAGTATGGCGCATTTGAATGCAGGTACACATAGTAATGAACATGTACACATGTGCAAAGACAAGGAGAATATACAGCTGTCATCAGGCAAAGCGGGTGTGTCTTTCTGCGTACGGCAAGGCATGCATGTCATCCGTAGACGTGTGTGCACGTGTGTTCGTGTGTTCGTATGCTACACACCCACTTACCACTAAGTTGCGCCCATCGTTGGTGATGACTGCAATGGTTGCTGTGTGAGCAGCAAAAGAGGGAGCATGCAGAGGTGAGTCCTGTATACAACATGCAATCATACGCATGCTTTTCTCTCTGTCGTCAGGACCAGCCTGCACTTACTGTCAACCAAGTTGGCCAACCCCGTCTCACTGGCCATTGCAAGAAGAGCTGGACTGATCTACAAAATTTTACATACACAGGCACATGCCAATCAACTCGGGCAGTGTGTTACGGAAATAATTTATAATCAATCTGTTGTAGTATTGTGAATTGTCTACCGCAATTTAGTGGTCTGATATATAGTGGTCTGATACATAATAATCAATAATCAAAGTAAACATGCTTCAATCCAGAATCACCTCCTCCCTTTTCGCTTCAAGCAGGGGCCTCGTTCCCCCTGGTCTGAAAAGGCATTTAGGAAGGTCCCCTGTGACCAGGAATGCACCTGGGGGCAGCAGGAGGTCAGATGTGGCAGTGCGCGGCAAGGTATGGCCCATTTGTTATTTGGTGTGGCTGCATGCACACACGCTAAATGCCCGTGCATGGTTGCACACGCAGGCTGAAAAGATTAACGGGGAGCAGCTAGAAGTAGCCATTGCTACGCGCGACACCAACTTGATAGTGGACTTCTACGCAACGTGAGTGAAAACCACCATGAATCGGGATGCGACACGATTGTGCACATCTCCTTCATCAACACACGCTAAATTAGTGCTCGCAAGTGTGCATGTTCGAAGGTGCATACAGCACGTATACAAGTATGCAGAACTGCGCTCCCTGTTCATCTACAACTCTACAACGCATACTCACATTTGCACGTGTTGCGCAGCAGGGATCTTGGATACATTTATTTTTGCACACATCCGGTGTTGGCCCTATGTTTGCATGTGTACTGGCCACATTTACTTGCACGTAATGATTTACACAAAAGACGCAAGTAGGAATGCAAGCCACTCTTTTTATTTATGATGTTACAAGTGGGCGTTTGTGTCGTAGCTAATCTCTCATGCCTCCTCTCTTGTTATTTGGTGCTCACACACAGGTGGTGTGGGCCATGTGTACTCCTGGCTACGGAGCTTGAAAAGGTAGGTCCTAGTGTACTCACACTCCATTTACTGCTTGACATCTGCTCTGGGAAATTTGAAGGACGCTTTGGGGTTCATTCTATAACCTAGAGAATTCCTTCATGGCTAAATCTTCATCATTTCACTTATTTTGTAGTGCTGAACCTTCTCTTGGCTCCTAGGCCAGTGTGGTGCAATTACGGTCCATTCGTTTTTGCACAAAGCCTTTTGAATGACAGAATATCTGAACTTACAGACGCATAAGCACCACGAAGATTGCATTCACATAACAGAATGCGTCACTTATTTGAATCAATCAGGCCGCTGAGGAACTCAGTGGCGCTGTCAGAGTTGTCAAGGTGGATGTAGACGAGAATCCACAGATTGCCTCTATGCTCAAGGTAGGTCATATGTGAAATTGATTTCATGCTGACACAATAAAAACATGGTCTTTCTCGCTTAGAATAATGTTTCAATTATGTAGGCTTGGTACAACCTTCGGGCCCTGCACCGCAAGTTATGTTATTTTTGCTCTACTTCAATCTGCATGCCAACATGTGTTTACTTCTGCTGCCCATTCATCGGGCATGCCTTGCAAACCATATGCCCTCATAAGGCCGGTGTCGCAATTTGACTCCATTTCCTGACATGGGTGCTTTGCCATGCCCAGCCTGGCGTGATCTGTGTCAACCCCAAAAAAGATTTTATTGCGACACAAAGTAGACGTGTGCTATCACTAAGAATATCACGGGTAAGATTGCCGTGCCTGATGTGTGCGCGAATCCAAACATACTTCTGCCTGATTGCTCAGCGCCTCATCACAGGTGCAGCAAACGTCGTTGGTGTTTACTCCTGCACACAGATCGAGGGGCTGCCCACTATCGTTTTTATCCCTAAAGATGAAGGCAAGCCTGCGCTGCGCACCGAGGGTCTTCTCCAAGCGGCCCAGATTGTGCAGATAGTGAAGGAGATGTAGGATGCACTCAAAGTGAGGAGTGAAGTAGTGGGCATTGAAACAAATGAGGCTTGTGCTGTTTCCTTAGTGGACGGCATGCTTCGGGTAGGGTATAGCTTGGACGCAAGTGCGTCTTGAGCAGGGTGTTTGGCACCATGCTGCCTGTTATGCATTCACCGTCAACAACCAGGTAGCCGGGGGATCCTGGGGATTCATTATTAGGCCAGCTCTCCTCCTCCCAATTTCAATAAATGATTCTTTGGGCTACATGGAAAGCTGGAGCACAATATACCAAAAATCTTCTAATTCTATAATGTGTGTGCTTTTATTGCTCTTTTTATTTCATTCGCACCTACCATTGGGATTGCCTTATGCAATTTGGTTGTTTGCCACGACCATGATGCCCGCCCAATGGTTACAATGGGGGGTGACCTTCAGCCAGGTTGTTTGGCTGATTGGCTGCTGACTGGTCTCGGCCAGCCACAAATAAATCCATAAGCTCAGCAGATAGAACAAGAAGAAGTCTATTGTTCTGCTGAGAAAGGAAAACATGAACAAGTTGGTAGTTGACATTTGGTTGTTGCCACAACGGAAAACATGAACAAGTTGGTAGTTGACCTTGAATTTGGTTGTTGCCACGACCATGATGCCCACCCAAAAAATCATCAAAAGAATGGCACTGTCCTGCCTGCCATTACCTCTCTGAGGAGCAACGAGAAACTCGGCATAGACGGACAGAGAGCAAAATGTGGCTGGTCTTAGGGAGCCAACATGGGAAGCAGCAAAGATGATCAGATCCAACCCTAACTATGTAAAAATGGCTGAAGAGTACGAGAAAAGCACTATGTCCACCTCTAGCACAAGAACGGACCAAATTTCTTTGATGGAAATCTACCATGGAAATCTACCATGGAAATCTACGCTAGGCAAACATATCAGGGACAAGGTTCATTCCGACATGCAACCTACTGACCCGCAAAACAATATCAAGAGTACAGGCAACTGTGAATTAGGGAACAGGCAGGTTGATCGCATCAGACCACCTCCAGTACAGGAGGCATCACATGACACAAGCACATGACTGGCTAACAAAAGTCACAAAGTTTTAGACCCTCCCAGAGGTGACATGTGTGTACGGCATGGATTGAAAATGCTCCGGCACCATCACCCCTCAGCGCCTCAGCATTTTACAGGATGCGTGTAAAAAAAGAAAAGACTCCGCTGGTAGTGATTACACAGCCAGCATGTTTAAGGGAGGGGGCTATGTAGGTGCCCGCACCAGGCAAATTAATGTGGGTCGGGGGGGTTGTGTGCCATAGCACCCAAACTCAATCCTTGACTGTTAATGCTTGTGTTATATTGCAGTGCATACCTTTGGGTGCTTCATTTCCGGCAATGCCACTATGGGCTTTCACTTTATAGAAGCAGATAGGTTCTGGTGAAGCAGAAATCATAGATACAATTTGTTCTAGCAGATTTGAGTGTATATGGTCATTTCAGGGAAGAGTACCTGTTTTCTAATTTGGCTTAGGGAGCATGCACTGTCCGAAGCAATCTGGGTATACTTATTTGTAAGTGCTGCTGCAATCCCTGTGAGCTCAGCTCTATTGATGGTGTTTGTCATTCCCACGCCTCCTGAGTTCACATATCATTCAGCTTTGGTTTGAGGGCAGTATGCCCCTGCTCCTATAAAGTTCTGCCTATGCAGCTTCCGTCAGTGTAGGCCCATACTTTCCAATTGGGGCACTTTATATCAAACTGCTTATCGTCCCATGGTTGGAGGTGGACGTTAGCGTTTGGGCCTCTTTCCTGGCCAGTGACGTCCTCTCTTTTTAATTTGAAGTACTGGGGGCAAACATGGTTGGTGATGTGGTCTGTGTCCTCTCTTGCGAGGTACTGGTTTTTCTCCCAAACTGCTTCTGGATTACCCCTTTGCAGTGTTTGCTGCCAATTTGGCGAGCCGTCAGTTAAACAATGTTTTGCTTCTTTGTTCCAGACAGCAATAATATCCATATTCCAGGTGTGGTTGGAGTCCCAGTTGGATAAATATAAGAAGGTGGCGGTTGGTAGCTCACTACACATCGCAGATCGTAGTGAGTGTTGCACGCACTTGAGCATTTTTGATTGTGTCATCATACACTGCGTGGCAGATTGAGAAACCTGTAAACTCGGTGGCAAATGCATTGTTTTAATGGCACCAAAGACAATGTCACGGTGACGTTTGCTCCAATATGAGGAGTTCCCAGGATCAAAAACCAGAGCAGACGCCATTTTTTCTTTTGAGACCATGGAACACTGTTGTAGTGCTGCACTGATGTGTTGGGGTAGGATACGGGAGTAGGACTCTAGTGTTCGTTGGCTTGCCTTAGGGGTTTTGAGGCGTGCTTGGTCGTCTTGAAGCAGACCTGCAATTTCTGAGGCTAGGCATTGAAAAGGAGAAGACATTTCTTTAGGTAGTCCGTTTTTCTAGGCTGCATGGAAACTTTCTCTTAAAAGGTGGAAGCGCTCAGGAGTCATCATGCCTATGCATTTGCCATCTAGCTTATATATGCAGCAGGCCGCTCTAGCTTCATACAGTTTTGGGAGGGAAGCCTTGTGTGTGGCGTTTATCAGTGGCAATCTGTTTTGCGCAATATCATCTTTCAGGCGGACAATGTCCACCGTTCTGATCCAAACTTCATAGTGCCCCGTGGGAGTGATGTCCACATGTGGATTAGTTGGTTGCATATTGAAGCAAGCCTTTGACCTTATTTCTTTTCCTTGTGTGGATTTCCATCTGCTGTGATTTATTAATGTGCAAAAACCTTGCCTCTCTAGGTTGTCAAGTCCTTCATCAAGAAGGGTGCAATTTGCTTAGCTTCATAAATTTGAATCATTTGCTGAAAGCCTGCCCATGGGTAAATTATTTCTTGGCTCCCATGTGGGGCTCCAGGCTACCTTGAGCAGTTCGTGTTGTGATGCATTTTTTTTTGCGCGCACGACATCATTTGTGTGCAAAATGTGACCTGACTACTTTTTCGTCTAGGGTGAGGTCGTGACAGGCAGGACAGCTCCAGTCAGACTGTGCATCTATGTTAATTCTGTTTTCTTCCTTGTAACATTGGAGCTGTTATAGACATGACCAGTGGTAGGTGCGGTTACATACGCTGCATTGGTACATATCTGTGGTAGGTAGATTTCCTGCTCTGTGTGTTCCTCACGTGTTCCTGGGTCACAGCAGATCTCGCAGCCGGCATCTTCCACATCTATGCGGGCAATAGGCTCCGTGCTGATGATGGTTCTCTTTTTGTCGGATTTAAGCAGACGAAGAGCCCATTTTTCAATTACCAAGGGCTCATAGTGTGTGAGGTACTGCTCTTGGTCTTCGGCTTCTGTTTCATCTGCTCTGCGTTTGTTGTTGACGTGCAGGTGATGGTCTACCACTTATGCAGCTTACAGATGGTATTGGTACATATAGTTAAAAGCATCAGATGGGTCATTGAAAGTTCCCGCAACTTGGGGAAAAAAAAATAGAGCCACTGTACTCGTTGCAGTGGCTCTCTCAATTTTTGTCGGGTCTGGCGACCTGTGTTGGTTATGCATGGTTATCAGGAGACCA
>Ga0307963_1001468_pt1 | contig 18061 bp, 21 predicted proteins | sample OrgLakmetagen594_FD_201829 | JGI IMG/M metagenome (GOLD analysis project Ga0307963, IMG submission 201829) | Saline water microbial communities from Organic Lake, Antarctica - #594 | ecosystem: Environmental > Aquatic > Non-marine Saline and Alkaline > Saline | place: Antarctica: Organic Lake... | reverse complement strand
CGCACACTGTCGCGCACACTGTCACGCACACTGTCGCGCACGCTGTCGCGCACACTGTCACGCACACTGTCACGCACACTGTCACGCACACTGTCACGCACACTGTCACGCACACTGTCACGCACACTGTCACGCACACTGTCACGCACACTGTCATGCACACTGTCACGCACACTGTCACGCACACTGTCACACACACTGTCACGCACACTGTCACGCACACAACAAGATGCTTCAGTCACTGGTCCGAACTGCTGCTCAGTCACTCACACCTCACACCACAAGGTGTAACGATACCTATACTCTCCAAATGTCCAGACCTGTATCTCAGACTTGGACGTATATATTGCTTCGATATTAAAATGGTCCGGACATTTGGAGAGCATCTGTATCGTTACCCAAGGTGGCGGAGTAAGAGGACCGTCCTTCAGAGCTTGGAAGGTTTGCATGCAAGGCCTAAGCCCCTCCGTTTTTTTAACCCTGCAGGGACCTGATTGTCTCTAACCTTACCGGGACCTGATTGCCTCTAACTCTACACAAACTTGATTTCCTTTAACCCTACAGAGACTTGATTGCCTTTAACCCTGCAGAGACTTGATTGCCTTTAACCCTGCAGAGACTTGATTGCCTTTAGCCCTGCAGAGACTTGATTGCCTTTAACCCTACAGAGACTTGATTGCCTTTAACCCTGCAGAGACTTGATTGCCTTTAACCCTGCAGAGACTTGATTGCCTTTAACCCTGCAGAGACTTGATTGCCTTTAACCCTACAGAGACCTGATTGCCTTTAACCCTGCAGAGACTTGATTGCCTTTAACCCTGCAGAGACTTGATTGCCTCTAACCCTACAGAGACTTGGTTGCCTCTAACCCTACAGAGACCTGAACGCCTCCTGCCCCGCCAAGGAAAGGTCATCTCATTCCTCTCCCTTGTTTCCACTCTTCATCTCCCCCCATTGCTCGCATTCTCCACTCTTTCTCCTTTCTCTCTCTCTCTCTCTCTCTCTCTCTCTCTCTTTCTCTCTCTTTCTCTCTTTTTCTCTCTCTTTCTTTCTCTCTCTCTCTCTCTCACTCTCTCTCTCTCTCTCTCTCTCTCTCTCTCTCTCTCTCTCTCTCTCTTTTTCTCTCTCTTTCTCTCTCTCTCTCTCTCTCTCACTCTCTCTCTCTCTCTCTCTCTCTCTCTCTCTCTCTCTCTCTCTCTCTCTCCATATATCAATATATATATATATTCAATCCCTCCTCTCCCTCGATGCACTCATTCTTTGTGTTTGCAGCCCACACGCCTCCTGGTTGGCTAAGGACATCATCTGGGTGGTCCCTGATGCCAGATGTGAAGAGAGCAATTCTGCCCTGGAGCGATGGGCACGCACATACCAGGTGCGTGCAATTTTGTGAAAGAGTGTACGTGGGTGGGTGGGTGATTTAGGTGTGTGTGTGTGTGTGTTTGTGTGTGTGTGTGTGTGTGTGTGTGTGTGTGTGTGTGTGTGTGTGTGTGTGTGTGTGTGCGTGTGTGTGTGCCCGTCAGGCAGTGTCAAAATGGGGAAGACGTCCTAATTGTGCAAACTGGAATTGACTTGCCTTGACTAAGGCTTGAGTGCTATTTTACACATATTACAATTACAATGAAAACTGCAGCTCTTTGCAGTAGAAGGGCAGCGGCACCTTCCTGTAAAGTGTTGGGGTTGCGTTTACTGTTATAAGTTTCCATAGCCTGACCTGTTTGTGTGTGTGCATCCTGTACCATCAGGCAGAGCCACACACAGGGGCACGCGCAACTGGAGGGCATCAGCAGTCTGTGTTTGGGCGCGCGGGTGTGATGCAGCAAGCCATCGTGCTAATGACAGACAGAGTGGACGCGTCTGTGCTCGAGGTATGTGTGTGTGGCTGTGTGTGTGGCTGTGTTTGTGGCTATGTGTGTTTGTGTGTGTGTATGTTAGTGTGTGTGTGCACGTGTGTTTATGTATGTGTGGCTGTGTATTGCTGTGTTTGTGTGTATGTGCTCGTGTGTGTGTGTGTGTGGCTGTGTGTTTATGGTTTATGTGTGCATGTGTGTGCGTGTGTGTGTGTGTGTGTGTGTCCAGAGTGGCAACCACTCTTCTTCACAAGCTGGAACAAGATCGTAATCCTGTGTATCCAGCATCACAGTCCATTGCAGGGTGTCCTGTGTATCCATTGCAGGGTGTCCTGTGTATCCATTGCAGGGTGTCCTGTGTATCCATTGCAGGGTGGTCCTGTGTATTCGTTGCAGGGTGTGTTCACCGCATCATTGCAGGGTGTTTTCATTGCCACCATTGCAGGGTGTGTTTACCGCATCATTGCAGGGTGTGTCCATTGCCACCATTGCAGGGTGTGTTCATTGCAGGGTGTGTTTACCGCATCATTGCAGGGTGTGTTCATTGCCACCATTGCAGGGTGTGTATCCACATCACAGTCCATTGCATCACAGTCCATTGCAGGGTGTGTTCACCGCGCTTGGGTGTGCGTTTCAGGCCTTAGAAGAGGGCTACGACGGTCAGCTGCCCAAGCCCAATATGTACATCAAAGCATGAAGCATGCATCCCACCCCATGCATTCAACGTGTGGTGTGTTCACCGCGCTTGCGTGTGCGTTTCAGGTCATAGTAGAGGGCTATGACGGTCAGCTGCCCAAGCTCGATGTGTACAACAAGGCATGCATCCTACATCCTACCCCATGCATTTAACATGTGGCGTGTTCACCGTGCTTGCGTGTGCGTTTCAGGTCTTAGTAGAGGGCTACGACGGTCAGCTGCCCAAGCTCGATGTGTACAACAGAGCATGCATCCTACCCCATGCATTTAACATGTGGCGTGCTCACCGCGCTTGCGTGTGCGTTCCAGGTCTTAGTAGAGGGCTATGACGGTCAGCTGCCCAAGCTTGACATGTACAATATGCTGCGTATGGCCGCCAAACACAGCACCAAACTCAAGGTCAAGCCAAGGGCAGAGCACACCCAACCACTGTGGGTCCTGAAGCCTGTGCTGGATATGACAAAGGTATGGTGGTTCGGAGTGCGGAGTGCGGAGAGAGCGTGTTGCCTGATCTGGTGCTGTTCCAGACATTGTGAATTCCTCAATATTGAGGTGGATCCTGAAGCCTGTGCTGGATAGCACGTGTGATGCCTGTTCTGACGCTCACTATGTTAGGCATCGCGGGAAGAAGGTATACACAATTTGAACGTGAAATTTGCACGTGAAATTCTCAAAAGCAGGGTGGCCTGCGTTATTGGCCAAAAGTTGAATGCAGTGCAGAGGTAGCTGCCTACTTCGAGGCTTCTAGAAAAGCAGCAGGAACAAATTTCCTAAAATTTGCTGCCAAAACTGCGTGCTTTTGCTGTTTGTATAGGGTTGGCCAGTGCCATATATATGCAGTGTACATATGGTATTTTTGGCAGGGAAATCACCAAATATAGGGTCATATACGGTGTATATATACGGTCATGGCTAACCCTATATATGTATTTTGGCAGCAATGTCTCTTTCCCTTGCTCTTTGTTAGGGGTGTTATCACCGCTTGCATATAATGTATGATATTCATTAATATATAATGTACATACATACATACACACACACACACCATTTTTGCATGCAGGATCCTAAAGTCAAAGCCCACATCCAAAAGGTCGTGTCCATGCTGCAGTTTGCAGCACGCCAGGCCATAGGCACACCCACAGGTGTGTGTGGTGCGTATGTGTGCATTTGTAGCATCCGTTTTGCTGTGTGAAAGGCAAGGCTGTTTGAATTGGGTTCTGCAACAAAAAAAACATGTACTGCCTGCACTTGCGCTTTGTACCGCCAATTGAATGGGGTGCTGCAAAAATACATGTACTGCCTGCACTTGTGATTTGTACCGCCAATTGAATGGGATGCTGCAAAGAAGCATGTACTGCCTGCACTTGTTGTTTATACCGCCAATTGAATGGGGTGCTGCAAAACAACATGTACTGCCTGTACTTGTGGTTTGTACCGCCAATTGAATGGGGTGCTGCAAAACAACATGTACTGCCTGCACTTGTGATTTGTACCGCCAATTGAATGGGGTGCTGCAAAACAACATGTACTGCCTGCACTTGTGATTTGTACCGCCAATTGAATGGGGTGCTGCACAGAAACACGTACTGCCTGCACTTGTGGTATGTAATGCAAATTGAAGGGGTGCTGCAAAACAACATGTACTGCCTGCACTTGTGATTTGTACCGCCAATTGAATGGAGGTGCTGCAAAACAACATGTACTGCCTGCGCTTGTGGTTTGTACTGCCAATTGAATGGGGTGCTGCAAAAATACATGTACTGCCTGCACTTGCGCTTTGTACCGCCAATTGAATGGGGTGCTGCAAAAATACATGTACTGCCTGCACTTGCGCTTTGTACCGCCAATTGAATGGGGTGCTGCAAAAGAAATTGTACTGCCTGCACTTGTGATTTGTACCGCCAATTGAATGGGGTGCTGCAAAGAAGCATGTACTGCCTGCACTTGTGATTTGTACCGCCAATTGAATGGAGGTGCTGCAAAAAGAAATGTACTGCCTGCACTTGCGCTTTGTACCGCCAATTGAATGGGGTGCTGCAAAACAACATGTACTGCCTGCACTTGCGCTTTGTACCGCCAATTGAATGGGGTGCTGCAAAATAAAATGTACTGCCTGCACTTGTGGTTTATACCGCCAACGCAATTTGCTGTTTCCTGTTGAAAAGGATAATTGGGTGCGGTGGGCCTGGCCCCGATCCATATCTCACACTGTCCATGAGATCCATATCTCACACTGTCCATAAGATCCAAATCTCACACTGTCCAGGAGATCCAAATTTCACACTCTCCATGAGACCCAAATCTCACACTCTCCATGGCGAAACGTGTCAGCTTTACGTTGGGGTGGGGCAGTGTTACAACTTTAGGCACTGAGGTGGTTCCTTCTGTTTTAATGCAGGTATTGCTTTGCACTTCTTGCATTGTTAACGTTCTCCCCCATAATATGGCTTTTGTAATCATCAGTGCGCTTTTGAATGCATCATCAGTGCGCTTTTGAATGCATCATCAGTGTGCGTTTGAATGCATCATCAGTGTGCGTTTGAGTGCATACTTAATTTCAACCCCCAAAAAAGAATTGCCTGTGTCAGATCTGTGGCAAAAAAAAAGGAAATCCACGCAGGCAGAGAGCAGTGCCCACCACATAAGTTCAGGGAAAGGAGCCACTGCGGTACCAAGTACCTTGAACATATTTTTTTATCGCAAGGGCAAAACAGAAGGCAATAGGGATCAGAAAGGTTGCTGACGAAGGGCGCTGACAAAATCTTCGCGTGGCTTGGCTTGATGCCGGCTCATGGTGAGAGATGATCTTGAAGATCGAAATGACGCTTCTGGTGTGGACGGATTTAGCAGCTTGTGGTGAGACGTGTCAGTGTGGGCCATTCAAGAAAGCTAAGCAGGTTGTCAAGGTCGCAGGGGGTTGAGACAGGGTTGCTGCAAATCTGCACGTCTGATGGACTGCTTGCGTCCTTACTCGTTGCGACGCATGTACTCATGCTTGTGAAGGGTAGCAGTAAGGAATGCTGCAACCCTGCATGTTCCATATGAACTGCATGTTCAGTACAAACTGCATGTTTCATATGAATTGCATGTTCCATATGAACTGCATGTTCAGTACAAACTGCATGTTCAGTACAAACTGCATGTTTCATATGAACTGCATGTTTCATATGAATTGCATGTTCAGTACAAACTGCATGTTCAGTACAAACTGCATGTTTCATATGAACTGCATGTTTCATATGAACTGCATGTTCAGTACAAACTGCATATTCAGTACGAACTGCATGTTCACTGAATGTTCAATATGAAAGTTCTTGCTTGTTCCATTGCAGGACCCCATGCTGCGTTTAAGGAGTTCTTGGTGGACGCCGCAACTGCTCGTCTTAGTGGAGCGGTGCCCCTGCCCGCAGGTGGGAAATGAGAATAAAAGGTGGATGAAGGGACGTCATGCACAGTTTGTCACTACAGACTTGGGACGAGGGGGAAAGGGCCGCCTACTTGCGTGGAGCGGTGCCAGTACATGCATGCAGGTGGGAAAAGGATTTGACTAGATGCTGCTGGGGTCAAACTGGGATATAACTAGAGTTGGCCAGAACCATTTATATATAAAAAATTATATATATGTGAGAACCATATATTTACACGGTGAATGTACAGTAGTTTAGCAGGGAAATTTTTAAATGTATATGGTCAAATATGGTGTATATATACGGTTCTGGCCAGCCTTAGATATGTCGCTGTGAATGTTGAAGTGTTACAGTAGCCGCCAAATTTGGGGCAAAGGAGGAACAAGGACCGTCTTATGCGGCCGCCATTGCCTGTGCCTGCAGATTTGGATCAAAAGGGAAACAACAGGGGTGGACCACTGCAACAAAGACATTCATTGATTTTCTTCACAAATGTTGGAAAAGTCTACGAAACTTGACCTGCACTTCCAAAGCAAACCTTCTTCTAAACTGCAGCCCAGACAATCGACATGGTTGAAGACGAGTTCAAAAATTAGTACATCTTCTTGCATTCCCAGATACAAACATTTGTAGAAACAAACACAAGGTTTTGAGGGCAGGGAGGTCACCTTAAATGTACAAGGACTGCAGCCCCACCCATTTTACTCGCTGTGCAGTTCTCAGGTGTGTACATGCCAATTTGATTTAGAACAACCCAATTTCATTTAGCTACAATTTTTGACAGGCTCACTCTTCATTTATCGATTATAACTGTCAGGCACAAAAGTGACAACGCGTCATTCATAAGAGCCCAATTTTACTAGCTACAACCTTTGACAGGCTTATCTATAGGGTTGGCCAGAACCGTATACGGTGTTTATATTGTATTTTTGGCAGGAAATTCACCAAATTACGGTCACATACAGTGTATATATGTATATATATGGTTCTGGCCATCCGTACTTGTTTATCATTTATCAATTAGGACTGTAAACCTAGGCACAAAAGTGACAAACACAAAGCACGAACTGAAAATTGTCTTATGTCTCGGTGAAGGGGAGGTCAATGAGCTGCATCTTTGCTGGAGCCGGCATTGGGGATTAGAGATAGGGGGCACAGCAATGTGTGTGTCAAACAAGCGACAAACCTTCTGCGTCTTTGCTGGAGCCGGCATTGGGGATTAGAGATAGGGGGCACGGCAATGTGTGTGTCAAATCAAGCGACAAACCTTCTGCGTCTTTGCTGGAGCCGGCATTGGGGATTAGAGATAGGGGGCACGGCAATGTGTGTGTCAACATGTCTGTACCAAACGTGTAGCTGCAGATACAATGGCCTGTTTCAATTAACAACTCCTCTAGCCAGACTTATTTATTTAACAGACTGGGCAACGCTCCACTTGTCTGTCCAACGTTCACAGCTTTGCCTGTCCAATGTTCACAGCTGCAATATCCAGTTCGAGCTCCTTGCAAATACTACGCCATTGAACGTGGTGCATGATTAAATTGGACAGATTGAGGGTACACCCTACTGATGCTAAAGCTTAAAACAGTGCTCATAACGGGTCCTTTTCCTAAAGCCTTGCGTGGATGATATAAGATGAGGTCTTCATCCTAAAGCTTTGTGTGGATGATATAAGATGAGGTTGGCAAATCGAAAGGATGGCATGGCAGCTTGTACACAAGAATGCAAAGAGTATCCGACATACACAACTCCATACAATAGCACACCTAAGGAAACACACGCGCGTGCGTGCACACAGTCACACACGTGCGTGCGCGCGTGCGTGCAGACTCACAAGCACGCACGCATGAGCACACACACATACACACAAGCATGCACACACATACACACACATGACACACACATGCACACACTCACACACACACTCACATGCATGCATGCACACACTCCCACACAGACACCGTCTGATGCAGGCCACATACCTCCACAATTGCCTTAAACGGCCAAACAACACATCTCCCAATTGGCAGAATAGCATGCACACACATACACACGCATGACACACGCATGCACACACACGCATGCACACACTCACTCACACACACACTCACATGCATGCGTGCACACACTCCCACACACACACCGTCTGGTGCAGGCCACATACCTCCACAATTGCCTTCGACGGCCAAACAACACATCTCCCAATTGGCAGAATACTTGGAGGTGGGTTTCATGGGGCAAGCTAGGCAAAGCATTTTGTGTATTGCATGAGTACAGGAATGGCAGGGAAGTATGAAGTCCTGTCTGGTTTAAAGAAGTGGTACATTGTGTGTGTGGTGTGTGTGTGTGTGTATGTGTGTGTGTGTGTGTGTGTATGTGTGTGTGTGTGAGTGTGTCAGAGATTTATACACCAGGGATCCTGATGTGTAGAAAGGGTACAGTGCAGCAAAGGGTACAGTGCAGCAGACTTTATAACAGGGATGTCTTGTAAATGTTCAACGTACCACACCGAACTTTTGCTGAACCTACAAAGTCACATCGTACCATTCTGGTAAGTCAACTAGTGTCGGACACAACAATCAGAGAGCAGCAGCCTTGCTGGCATGAGTATGGGTGCCTTCAATTGCCCATTTCATTAACATGTAACATGTTTCACACTCGAGCCACAAGCAAGGAATGTGGTGCCAGGCTTATAGGATCTTAGGATGCTACTGTTAATGTCGTCAACAGCATGGCCAGACAAGAATAGGGACGCTGCACGGATGCACACGCATATAAATACATACACGCACACAAAGTCATTTAGACGGTGACACGGTGGCCAGACAAGAATAGGGACGCTGCACGCGCATATACATACACACACGCACACGAAGTCACTTACACGGTGAAGCCGATCTCTACACTATTCAAGGGGACAGTGCCACATATCCAATCTCGAAAATTTTCAAGCCAATCTCTATATCAGTTAGGGGGTCTCCATATCAGTCAAGACAATCTCTATATCAGTCAAGCCAGTCTCTATATCAGTCAAGGGAACAGTGCCACATATCCATTCTCGAATTCAATCAAGCCAATCTCTATATCAGTCAAGGGGTCTCCATATCAGTCAAACCAATCTCTATACCAGTCAAGCCAGTCTCTATATCAGTCAAGATTACAGTGCCACATATCCATTCTCGAATTCAATCAAGCCAATCTCTATATCAGTCAAGGGGTTTCCATATCAGTCAAACCAATCTCTATATCAGTCAAGCCAGTCTCTATATCAGTCAAGATTACAGTGCCACATATCCAATCTCGAAATCAATCAAGCCAATCTCTATATCAGTCAAGCCAATCTCCATAACAGTCAAGAGAACAGTGCCACATTGACGCAGCAGCTCCTATGATACTGTCATGCTTGCATGGACACACACACACACGCAACACAAACACACACAACACAAACACACACCACCACACACACACACACACACACACACACACACACACACGCGCGCGCACACACAAACACACACCGCACACACACGCACACACACACAAACACAAATACATAACACAAACACACACCGCACACACACACACAACACAAACACACGCACACACACAACAAAAACACACACAACACAAACACATACCACCACGCACACACACGCGCACACACAAACACACACAACACAAACACACACCGCACACTCACATGCGCACACACATACACACACATACACACACGCGCACACACACAACACAAACACACACCACCACACACACCACCACACACACACACAAACACACACCGCACACACACACGCACACACAAACACACACAACACAAACACACACACACGCGCACACACAAACGCACACACACACATACACACACACACATACACACACACGCACACGCACACACACACACACACCGCACACACCTTGTCACAGGCCATGGTGCGTAGCCTCAACAACCTGGACGAAAGATTTCACCACTCCTACTTCCTATACCTGCTCACTGGACCAGACACCTTTGTCACAGTGGAGGTGTACATCGTGCCTCTGGTCGCACTCATAGCTGCCCTGATGGTCAAGGTGTGGGCTATTCTCCCTTGCATCTTTGTCGCATTTTTGTAGAGCTGTGTTTTGTGCATCTGATGGTTTGAGGAGCTGCCTTGATGGTCAAGATGCGTGCTCTTACTCTTGCATCTTTGTCACTGTCAAGACGTGCGTCGTGCATCGTGCATCTGGCGATTAGATTAGCTGCCCTGATGCTTGAGTTGCGTGCTGCCGTCTCTTGCATCTTTGTCACTGTAGAGGTGTGAACTATTGTAGAGGTGTACATTGTGGCTCTGGTAGCACTCATAGCTGCCCTGATGGTCAAGGTGCGTGCTCTTGCTCTTGCATCTTTGTTTTTGTAGAGCTGTGCGTCGTGCATCTGGTGTCAGGTAAGTTGGTTTTGTGCCCGGTGGGTCACAAACGATTTGTGTGTTATAAGCCCTTAGTGTGGCTTTGATCAGTGCATAAGGTGTAGGTCCTCTATTGTTAGGGTTGGCCAGAACCGTATATATACACCGTATATGACCGTATATTTGATGATTTTCCTGCCAAAAATACCGTATATACACCGTATATGTATGGTTCTGACCAACCCTATCTATTGTGCTCTTAAGCCCTGTGTTATACTCATAAGCACTGTTTTTAAATAAGCACTGGCTCATAGCAGCCTCTCCTTCGTGCACACTCAGTGACCCATTTCAGTGTGTGACCCAATTCAGTGTGTGATCCATCAGTGTGTAACCCATTTCAGTGTGTGACCCATTTCAGTGTGTGACCCATTTCAGTGTGACCCATTTCAGTGTGTGACCCAATTCAGTGTATGATCCATTTCAGTGTGACACAATTCAGTGTGTGATCCATTTCAGTGTGACCCATTTCAGTGTGTGACCCATTTCAGTGTGTGATCCATTTCAGTGTGGCCTTTCCCCCTCAGCACCGCAGGACACGGCAGACATATACCTCAACTACAATTCAGTGAGGCATAAGAGCGCAGGGCATTCCCACCAAAACTTTCAGTTTTGCCTTTGTCGCTGGAAATAGTGGGCAAACAGCAGCAAGGTCATCGCATGTGGGGAGTGGTTTTCACTGCTTGCGTAATTCTTCTTTCCTAAAAAATCCCCGCCAAAACTCACATTCACGCCTTTGCCACTCATTGATGATCACTGTTGTCCGGGGACAACTGTCACCACTCTCAGCACTCAGTCAGCACTTAAAGTTTTGTTCGGTGGGGGTTTGACCAGTGCAAAGCACCGGCGTGGACTCACCCCTTTGCGGATATCAATCATTGCCTTCGTAGCTCTTCATTTTCACCTTAGATCGTCCTCAGCAAATCACACATTTCACATTTCACGTAGTAATAAGGCTCCGTGATAGGAGATCGAGCGAGGCACACTCTGCCTACCTTTTTACTGTAGTTTCATGCAGACTGAGTCCCCTCAAGGGCCCCCTCCCCAACGCATATGTTTAGGGTTGGCCAGAACCGTATATATACGCCGTATATGACCGTATATTTGATGATTTCCCTGCCAAAGATGCCGTATATAAACCGTATATATATGGTTCTGGCCAACCCTACATATGTTCCTCTGTGTAAGCCTCTATGATGAGAGAAAACAGCATCCTGCCGCCTATTTTTTTACGGGAACATCATGACGAGGCTGAGCCCCCTCCCCGCTGCATCTATTGCTGTGCAGCTGTGCAGGATTCTGGAATGAGTAAGATTGGTTGGCCAGAATCGTATATACACAACGTATATGACCGTATGTATGGTTATTCATCTATTGAACATAGCGTACATACTCCGTATATACGTATATATGTATGTATGGTTCTGGCCAACCCTATATATATGTATGTATGGTTCTGGCCAACCCTAGGAATGAGAGATGGAATTATTCTGATGAATGATTATGGAATGTGCGGTGAATGATTCTGGAATAAGCCATATATCTGTTGTTGTGCAGGCTGCTAGAATGACAGGCGGAATGGTTCTGATGAATGATCTTGATGAATGTGTGGTGAATGATTCTGGAATAAGCGATGCATCTGTTGTTGTGCAGGCTTCCGGAATGAGAGATGGGATGCGGCGATTGCAAGAGGCAGCCGACGACCCTCCCTCCCAATCAGAGCCTCTGGAGCCAACAGCAACACTCACAGCCGCACAAACACCCACAGCAGCACCACCACCCCCATCAGCAGTTGCAGCAGCAGCACCGCAGGCCCAGCCAAGCTGCGCCGGCCCCTGGGCCTCTGCCGCTGCAGTTGTGCTGCTGCTGCTGCTCGCATGCACAGCCACTGGAGCAGGTGTGCGGTACGTGGCGTGTGGAGACGGGTGCTCACACAGCACGCAGCAACAGCAGCAGCAGCAGCAGCAGCAGCAGGGGCAGGCAGGGGGGTTAGGGAAGGGAGGAGAGGGTAATAATCTAGAGAGAGGGGTTGGGACGGGAGCGGGAGAGGATGCAGGCGTGCTGCTGTTTGGCCTTGCGCTTCCCAATTGGGCAGGAGGGGGGCGCTTGGGGCGGGCGGAGCAGGTGGGTTTGCGTGCGGCATCTCAGGTTACATCGCTATATATGTATATATGCCTCTGGGGGGCATCTGAGGCTTGTGCATGCAGCAGCTAAGCTAAGGTTACATCGTTATATATGCCTCTGGGGGGCATCTGAGGCTTGTGCATGCGGCATCTAAGCTAAGGTTACATCGCTATATATGCCTCTGGGGGGCATCTGAGGCTTGTGTATGCGGCAGCTAACCAGAGTTTGCCAGAACCGTGTAAGTGTATGTAATGCATTGGCTGGGGTTTGGCAGGAGGCGGGAGGTTTGTAGGTTCCCTGTCATTCCTGTAATTACTGATTCTCTGTAATTACTAATTCTCTATTTTTCACTCAGCTGACTCCACAGCTACGGCTGGTGTGTAGGGTTGGCTGGCCAGATCACTCTCTCATCATGCTCGTCACACCGTTTGTGTACTGAGCTTCTTGCACATTAAGTACGTTTATAGGGAACCACTTCACAGATCTAAACACCCCCATGCATTTGACGGCTGTTCATTGTAGTGCATGTTGTCTAGCAGGGTTGGCTGCTATTGTCGCAGCCTGCCCTGTTGGCTGTTTGACCAACCACGGACATGCCAGGCTTATATAGGGCTGGATAGTTTCAACCCCTCAAACACCCTGGTGCTCAGTAAATGGCCCTTCAGAAATTTTCATACACAAACACACATGCACACACACATTCACACGTAGACACACACACACACGTGCACACACACATAAACACTCACGTACACCCTCACACACACGCATACACACACACCCTCACACACACACACCCTCACACACACACACACACACAGACACACGCACATGCACACACACACACACATTAACATACACACACAGGCAACACTGCTGGCGTGCCTTGCTATCATACTAGGGACTCTAGGCTACGACGCTTGCAGCCTGGCTTTCAGGCACTGCCTGTCAGAGTCAGGAAGCAGACCTGGGTGCGCAACACTCCAGCACGGGGAGAAAGTAGGACAGAAATTAGGAGAGGGGGCTGGGGTATTTAAGGGAGGTTCAGGTACCTCGCCGTCTTCCAGACATCAGGGAAAAGTGAGTTTAGATGGGGGGAAGGGGAGGGGGAGAAGGGAGCAGCAGCACCTGCTGTGGTGCTGCACGCTACGCGTGGTCATGCTGAGCAGCGTGTGCATGATGCTGGCTGCTATGGCAAGCATGAACTGGGCGCTGGGCTATGCAGTGGCAGTGGTGCTGGTGCCAGTTGTGGGCATCAGAGGGCAGGGATTGAGGTGCGTGTGTGCGTGTGTGTGTGTTTGTGTGTGTGTGTGTGTGTGCGTGTGTGTGTGCGTGTGTGTGTGCGTGTGTGCGTGTGTGTGTGTGCGTGTGTGTGTTTGTGTGTGTGTGTGCGTGTGTGTGTGCGTGTGTGTGTTTGTGTGTGTGTGACTGTGTGTGACTGTGCTGTTTGTATGCGCAACTGGAGCAAGGTGAGCATGATCTGGGCTGTGCAGTGGTGCTGGTGCTGGTGCCAGTCACAGGCATGTAAGGGAAACATGCGTGACCTGGGCTGTGCAGTGGTGCTGGTGCTGGTGCCAGCGACAGGCATTCAAGGGAAACACTTGTGTGTTGATCCGCTGCTGCATTGCACTGCACTGGTCCGCTGCTGCATTGCACTGATCCGCTGCTGCATTGCACATGTGCTGACTCGACTATAAATGTGTGCTTCTGTACTTGCACTTGACGATCGCAGTGAAGAGCTGAGCCTTTCAAACGTCAATGCCACAAGCACCTGCGTTGTTTTGTACCTTGCTCGGCAAGTGCTTTGTCCAACAAGTTGCTAGACACGCTTGTCTTTTTGCTGCACTTTTTGTTTAGATCTATGAAGCCATGCCAGGCTTGAGGCCTTTGTAAATCAAACTATACTTTGTACGTTGGTTACTCAGCGTGCTTCAACTTGACACATTTCAATTCGACACATTGAGATTTTGATACTTTTTTATTCTACGTGTAGCAGTGTTTCAGGAACCCAGACCTAACGCGGCCCTTTTACCTTATTAATTACGGGGAGTGGTAGTTGTCCCCACGGGTGGCACACCCTAAACTGTGCCATTCAGCTTTCTGCCTTCTAATGTACCCCAATGCCTCTCCCAAACTGCACAAACAAGTTCATACACATATTTGAGGCGTAGAAGTTGGGGGCTGTGTGGTCTATACCTGTTTTGCACCCATTTTGCCACAATCAGACACAAGAGGCAACCAAAGGCAACCACAAAACTTGCTCCAATCCTTCAGCGCTGCACTTCATAAGCTTCTTTTTCACCATGCTTTATGCTACAATACTGCTGTGTCAAACATGGTGCTGTACGGGGGTGACCACACAGTGTGTATGTGTGCGTGTGTGTGTGTGTGTGTGTGTGTGCGTGTGTGTGTGTGTGTGTGTGCGCGTGTGTGTGTGCGTGTGGGTGTGCGTGTGTGTGCGTGTGTGTGTGCGTGTGGGTGTGTGCGTGTGTGTGTCTGTGTGTGTGTGTGCTGTGTGTGTGTTTGTGTGTGTTTTTCAGCACAAAATGAGGCGTATCTCTGCATCTGTTCCATGGATCCGCATCCTGACTGCGCCATCCACAGGCTTCACAAGGCGCCAAAGCTGGCGCCTAATGATGGCTCTTTTGAGGAGAAATGCTTTAAAACAAGTTACACAGATGCTTTCAGTTTACGCGGAAGCGCAGCGACAGCTCCTCTCAATTTTACACAATGCGGTCGGGTGCCTGCTTCTTCTTCATTCAAATTAGGTTTGTTTTTATCGGCAAGCACGCCTGTTGAAACAATGTGATCTGGGGGGGGGGTAAAACAGGGAGGCGCTTCCTGTGTGGCTTGCACAAGCAGTCAGGTCAACAATCTGTGCCTGTAAGCAGTGTATGCAAAAGAGAGAAATAAGTGTATGCAAACCATCTCCATTGTGTCCAGATATTCCTGATCTGCATGTCAGACTCGCACGCCTAAGTTTGCATCCGCTCTCCCACCTGAACAGACCTCCGCTTATTCGCCCCTGAAATGCATATTCACAGGCAAGGGAGGCGATTTGCATGGCTTGCCAAGGCAGTCCGGGCAGCTTTGCTGCTGGTGATTTCCCCCATCACGGTAGCGGCCCTGCTGGCGGCTTTGGTGGCAGTGGACGCACAGGCAGGCTGGGGGGGCGATCTGCCACTGGCTCAGGTGTGCATAAAGGCACAATTGCTACATGTGCTATAATTATGCAGTATCTACGTAAAATCAAAATTGTTCTGCATTGAACTAACAAGTAAAAAAACAGACATGTCAATGCCAAATTGACAAAACTGCTCTGTAAAACTTTGTGGATTGCCTTCTCAGGTGCTGGCACCTGAAGCCGTGGGGACAGGCTTGCGTGCACTGGTGTGCAGCAGCCGCATCACAAGCTACACCATGTTCTGGGCCGCCTTGCTGCCGTGCTGGCTAGTGGAGATGGGGACACTTGTGTTCAGTCTCTGATAGAAAGGAATAACCCCCTCCCTTAATCATGCTGGCTGTGATCATCACTACCAGCGGAGTCTCTTCTTTTCTTTTACTTAGATAGGTAGCGCATCAAATCAGAACAAAGGGCAAAGGGAATCAGGACCGATAATAAGAGCAGGAAGTGCGAGATATGCAGTATCAAGATATTTCTAGCGGAGTGGAACTTCACCAATGCCATTTGATAAATTCATCGTCATGCAGATAGAATGAGATGATTGGCATAGGCGTCAGATAATTTGCGCCCACCAGGTCTCAGGTACATAGATGGGGAGTGGTACCTCTGAAACAAGTTTTTGTTTACATTATAAATTGGGATTTGGGTCTGTGCCCCTTCGAAGGATACCTTCGAAGCGAAAGGCCAACACCAACTACCTGTTGACTAGCGAAAGCAATAATAACTATTCAAATATGGATGCAAAACCGGAGACAGACAGTGAACCCTATCCGGCTGGCATCTCTGAAGAAACTCACAGCACCATGCCCCTGTCTGAAGGTACTGTAACTGCACATTAGACTCTCTGGCATGCTCATTTGCTAACCAGCTGAAAAGCTAACCTGCAACGCCACATCTGACACCCCAGAGGAAACCCAAGAGCCTCACCGGGACTTGCAAGCTGATGAAGATGCAGAGCTAAGCCAAGAGCAATCTTTGGAGGGCAGTGCAACAGCTGGAGATGTGCCTGTCTTACCTGAAGAGGACGAAGAGGAGCAGGATTTTGAGCCTGGACCCCTCCCCGGGGAACAGCAGCAAGTGGACGACACAGTCATCGAGGAGGAGGACGAGGAAGAAGAGCAGGACGACATCGAGGAGAATGGTGGGGAGATGGATGAGGAAGGAGAGGAGAGCAGTGGCACAGAGACAGGTGCGAGCGTCCTCCCACAGCCCACCACCGCATCAGCGACTGCCGGGAAGGAGGCCCCGGTGATACTGATAACCACAGTCGACATTGGAAACGGGAAGAGCGATGCCATTGAGCTGAGGAAAGGAGGGGACCCCACTGCCGCTGCACGCACATTCTGTGAGAAGCACGGTCTCCCAGCTCACATTGTTGCACCCCTCACACAACACATCCTGGACAACCTCAGCAAGGCCAAGCAGGTTGGTTATTGGGTCATTCTCTTTTTGCAAGCTCTTATGCAAGCACCGTGCAAGCACAAAGTTACACGCGTGCGCGCACGCACACACACACACACACACACACACACACACACACACACACACACACGCACGCACGCAAGCACGCACGCACGCACGCACGCACATACACACACATACACACACACACACACATTCACATACACACACACATGGGCGCACACACACACACATACACATACACACACATGGGCGCACACACACATACGCACGCGCGCACACACACACACACACACACACATTCACACACACATTCACACACACACACTCACACACGCAGGACAACCTGCGCCAATCTTCAGAAGTGCCCTTAGCCGATGCTTCCCCAGCCTTTGACGAGCAACAGGAAATAGAGGAGGAGGAAGAGGAGGAGCAGCCACAGGTAAAAAAGCATGAACTCTTACTTTAAAGAATACATGTGCACGTGCAAACGCACATACACACACACACACAAACTCACACACGCAAACACACAAACATGCATATACACTTACACACGCACACGCACATACACAATAACACACACAGGACCCCAGCAGGCCTAGCACTTCAGAGTCCGACCAGAACATACAGCAGAAGCTGAGCTTTGCCAATGGTATGAACGAAAAGCTGTACGAGCAACTGAGCAACAAGCTGATGCCGGTCAATGACAGCGAGCGCATGCTGACTGTGAATTCTGTCAACAGGTGCGGGTGTGTACGCAATTGCATGTTTATTATTTCACTCTTTTTTGGCAGTTGTTAACCAATGCCCCCCTCCTCCCATCCTTGCGCACACATACACACACATGAATAGTTTGGATTGCAAAGGCATTCAACCTGGAATGGCTGCTCAACCTATGAGAACGAGGAAAACCTC
>Ga0307963_1001465_pt1 | contig 18071 bp, 15 predicted proteins | sample OrgLakmetagen594_FD_201829 | JGI IMG/M metagenome (GOLD analysis project Ga0307963, IMG submission 201829) | Saline water microbial communities from Organic Lake, Antarctica - #594 | ecosystem: Environmental > Aquatic > Non-marine Saline and Alkaline > Saline | place: Antarctica: Organic Lake... | reverse complement strand
TATGGGTGGGTGGGTTTGTGTGTATGTTTGGTGGGTAGGGGTGGTTGGGTGGGTAGGGGTGTATATGCGTGCGTGCGTACATATGTTCATGTGTATAAGATTTTATTGTGGTGACACAGATAGGCCGCTCATCAAATCACTGTGCCAATTGTGCATATGTGCACCGCCACTAGTCACCCCTGTGGAAGATCTAGGGACGTGTGTAGCTGAGCCAATCAGAAGATGGTATGTGTGTGTGTGCCAATTAATCAACTGCGCTTGCCTCCTCTTTCCCATCAGCTCACCCTCTATTGTGGTGTGCCTATTAAGACTTCTATCACAAAGTTTGTCGATCGTGACAGTGAAATCAAGTTCTTTGGAAACTACCTTGGTTCTTTGGATTCAGCCGTGGTTCTTTGGATTTATTCATGGTTCTTTGGATAGTACCGTGGTGCTTTGTATAATCCGTGTTTTTTTTTTACGATCTGGTTCTTTGGATACAACCGTGGTTCTTTGGATACAAACGTGACTTTTTGGATAGTTCCATGATTTTCCGGATACAACTGTGGTTCTTTGGATACTTGCATGGTTCTTTGGATTCACAAACGTTGTTCCATGGATGGTACCGTGGTTCTTTGGATACAAACGTGGTTTTTTAGGTATTGTAGAAACCGTGATGCGTCCGTTTTTGGACGTGCTTTGTGAATTTCGGACCACGCGGCGCCCTGCAACTGCACCCACCAAGACCTCTGGACCAGAGTGTGTGGGTGTGGGTGTGGGTGTGGGTGTGGGTGTGGGTGTGGGTGTTTGTGTGTGTGTGTGTGTGTGTGTGTGAGTATCGTAATTGGGTATCGTCACTACCTACCTACCTACCTACCTGCAGGTGATGAGAAAACCGTGGCGGCCCTGCTTATAACTCATCCCCCAAATCCACCCAGCGCCTCGCATTTACATCAAAACCTGCAGGTGGTGAGAAAACCGTGGCGGCCCTTGCCCTGCTCTTTGCCATCCACTCTTACCGACCCTCCCCCTTCTTTGTGCTGGACGAGGTGAGCAAATTATGGCATTCCTTTTTTGCTACGCTTCACTGCTTCATGTGTTCTCTCGTTAATAAGGCCCAGCATTTTACCACACTGGGTGCATCTGATGCCTGAATCAAAGCACTCCTGAGGTTGTGGACACGTGTGTATGGCCACTGTACGTTTTGCAGCGAAGAGGGTGTTTCACTTATGACACAGGTATGCATACACAACACATGGTTACGCATTCTGTGTGTGCGTGTGTGTGTAAGAGTGTGTTTGTGTATGTGCATGTGTGTGTGTTTGTGTATGTGTATGTGTGTGTGTGTGTGCATGTGTGTGTGTGTGCGTGTGTGTGTGTGTCTGTGCATGTGTGTGTGTGTGTGTACGTGTCAGCTGATTGTAAGGAAGCTGGTAGAGGAGCTTATTTGGTACCTTTCCCCCTACCAAGGTGTCTTGAGAGTGTTTTGTTTTTCCTTGATTCGTTGGGAGGTCGGGAGTAGTTACTGCTGCTACGTTGTTACTTTGTAACTAATGCTTGATGTGCAGCTTGAGTCAGACCTATCCCTACTGGAGCTGGGGGGTCCGTTTGGACTCCCCGGGCATATATGGAGGACAGTGGGGGGCCCACACGGATGCACAAAAAACAGTTGTCGAAAATGTGGATTTTCTGGGCTTGCAAGGGTTTGTTTAGCATCCACAAGCGTTTGCTTTTCAAATTCTGGGATGTATGTGAGTTACACTCAAACACGTGTGCATGCATGGCCAGTCACCCGCGCTGGTGTTTCATTATGAAACTTGCATTATAAAACTTTTTAAGCACATACATTGTGTTTCATTACGAAACTTTCATAGCACATACATGTGCGTGGACTCGCGACATCCCTTACCCCTGTGAAGTATTTGATTGCCCCACTCGTTCTTCTCCAATGTGGCCTTTTTTCCAACGTGCATGTGTGGGAAAGCTCACATCTTGACAACGAGATCACGTTTGCATGTCATTGTTTTTGAAACTTAGACACTGCTCCAAACGGTGCCAACAAGGCTTGCGTGGCGCACTGCACAGGTTAGGGTTTAGTGTTAGGTTTAGGTGAGGCCTAGACCCTAACCCTAGGGTTTAAACCCTAACCCTAAGCCCTAACCCTAAGAGTTAGAATACATCTTGACCGAGTTGTATTCATGCGTTATAAACTCCTTGTTAACAGGAACAACACACACACCAATGGCCTTGTTTGCGGCAGGTGGACGCTGCTCTGGACACTACCAACGTGGCTTGTGTAGCCCACTACATTCGTGATAAGACACTCACCCATGGTTTTTTTTTGCGGCAGGTGGACGCTGCTCTGGACGCTACTAACGTGGCTCGAGTAGCGCACTACATTCGTGATAAGACACTCGCCCATGGTTTTTTTTTGCGGCAGGTGGATTCTGCTCTGGACGCTACTAACGTGGCTCGTGTAGCGCACTACATTTGTGATAAGACGCTTGTATTTTTTTTTGTGGCAGGTGGACGCTGCTCTGGACGCTACTAACGTGGCTCGAGTAGCGCACTACATTCGTGATAAGACGCGTGGTTTAGGACAGGGCAAGGAGGCAGCAAGCGGTGAGGATGAGGCACCTTCCAGCTTCCAGTCCATCGTCATATCTCTCAAGGTAAGAAATTGCAAAGGGGGGGGAGAGAAAAGTGAAAGCGATATGAAAAGGGAAAGGGAGCATAAGGTGTTGGGAAAGATTTTAACTGAAAGCAGCAACTTCATAATAAATAGGGTTGGCCAGAACTATATATATATACACACATATACGGTGTATATACGGTATTTTTGCAGGGATTTGATCAAACATATGGTCATATACGGCGTGTATATATACGGTTCTGGCCAACCTAATAATAAAAGTTGGCTTCATATGAAGTTGCAAGAAGCTGGCAATGGTTCCTTTTCATTCATAGGCTGTATAATCCTTAACCATTTTGCTCTTTTTAAAACCCATCCTGACCCACACAACAATTCTGGAAGCAAGTGCGGCTGGTGGATTTGGACATTGGTGCGCAAGGGCACCCGAGGGTGTTCTTATTCACCTGACAGTGTCCTGATGCAATGTTCTGGTAGTGTCCTGATTCAATGTTCTGATAGTGTTCTTATTCACCTGACAGTGTCCTGATTAAAGGTTCTGATAGTCTTCTGATCCACCTGACAGAGTCCTGATGCAATGTTCTGATAGTGTCCTGATTCAATGTTCTGGGTGTGTCCTGATTTAATGTTCTGATAGTATTCTGATCCACCTGACAGTGTCCTGATGCAATGTTCTGATAGTGTCCTGAATCAATGTTCTGATAATATTCTCATTCACCTGACAGTGTCCTGATGCAATGTTCTGATAGTGTCCTGATTCAATGTTCCGATAGTATTCTGATCCACCTGACAGTGTCCTGATCCAATGTTCTGGGTGTGTCCTGATTCAATGTTCTGGTGGTATTCTGATTTATCTGACAGTGTCCTGATTCAATGTTCTGGGTGTGTCCTGATGCAATGTTCTGATAGTATTCTGATCCACCTGACAGTGTCCTGATGCAATGTTCTGGGTGTGTCCTGATGCAATGTTCTGACAGTATTCTGATTCACTTGACAGTGTCCTGATGTAATAAAAACGTTAACTCGTCTGACTCTTCCTCTCATGCTTCTGCTGCTGCAGGACATTTTCTACGAGAAGGCAGATGCGCTCGTGGGTGTGGCCAGGAATGTGGACGCTGCTTGCAGCCGTACCTTCACCTTTGACCTGTCTGCGTTTGGGGAGCCGCAGCCGGCAGAGTAGCTCCAGGCCTTTGTGCAGTAGTGCGCTATGCATAGGGTTGGCAGAACCATATAAATACGGTGTATATGCGGTATTTTTGGCAGGGAAATCACCAAATGTACGGTGTATATATACGGTTCTGGCCAACCCTAGCTATGTATGACAGTGTGGCCAAGCACGCTGTCTTGTGCCGTGGAGAGTTTGAATGCGTAATGACGAACTTCAGGGAGTACATGCTGTTCCTAATCCTACTTTCATCGACAAGCCTGCATTTGTGAAGAGTCTGACGGCAAGGAAAGACAAGTATTGCCTTATAACCTGCGACTGTTTCTAACCCGCCTATGCATGTCGGGTGTGTTTGTACATGGACTTTGTGTGTGTATGTTTATGTGTGTGGTTGTGGGTTGGGGTGTGGGTGTGGGTGTGGGTGCGCGTGTGAGTGTATGCGCATGTGTGTGTGTGTGTGTGCGTGTGCGTGTGCTTGTGCGTGTGTGCACGTGCGTGTCCTGCAGGCGTGTTGCGTGATTTTCCTTCTGCAGGCCATAAACGGTGGTCCTCTGTACCCATGGCACCCACGTCCTCACACGCACACTCACACATGTTTGGCAACAGCCATGCATACTGAGGGCAATAGAAAGCAGACTGAAGTATGGCATAGGAAATGATTTGATTCCTATGCTACCTAACTAGACCACACGTTTCGACTGCATGCATTTTGGACTGTGTTCAACATAGATGGATTCATGTTAGGCCTCACATTTCCGTGTATACATATTTACTTTTTTCTGGCATGCCTGTTCGTTAGATGTGACATGCCTGTGTGTGTTTTGCTTGACAGCTCATCGTCCTCTCGCTGGGCTCTGGTCTGATCTTGTGCATCATGCATGTGAATTTTTTGTTTCTGCCGCTCAGCAGCGCGTCTTCTTTGACTTTGATTCTTGTAGACATTTCCTTTTCAGCAGTAGTTATGATGGCACACATGTTTAATGCCAATTTGATGTGACAGACTTTTTCATTGTCTCATGTTTGCAAGCTTTTTTGCTGTAACTCGAAGCATTTGCCATTTAAACTCGCACCTACATATGCATGACGCCAATGGTTACAATGGGGGATGACCTTCAGCCAGGTTGTTTGGCTGATTGGCTGCTGACTGGTCTCGGCCAGTCACAAATAAACCCTTAAGCTCAGAAAGAAGGGTTCACAGGTTTACAAGTTAAGCCGTCAGCCAAAAGATGTTTCCTCAGCTCACAAACCCGATGGTCTTGGCAAATAATAGAGAATGCATCGTTCTAAACGTGTTCATCTTCACCAGGTTATGTGCATGACGCCAAGGTGTACTACAGAAAAGAAAGATCAAAAGAAACTCTGCAGGCAGTGAAAAACCTCTCCCCACACAATTAAGGAAAAGGATGTACAAAATAGGATATTTGGCTCCATAACAAATGCCTTAATGCTCACAAATAAGCACTGAGTTCAAGAGACCCACTGTCTGATGAGGCTTCTGGTTTAATTACGACTGAGAATTTGACTCTGAGAAAAGTGCAGTCAGGCTTTTACGCATAGTGGAGACAAATTTCCTCTGTTGGAAGTGATCCAGGGCCTGCAGAATGATCCGGACACGAATGTGTGTGTGTGTGACGTGTGTGTTCTTACGCTCTGAAGGCTCTTTTTTGGTGACAAAAAAAGTCGTCTGAAGATCAACTATGACTTTAAATCAGGTCAAATCACCGTTACAATGTAGAAGAAGAGGTAGCATGAACACTACCGGCAAGGATTAGGACAGGATGTTGTTTTGTGGTCTGCACCACCCATAGGATGCAAAGACACACTTGTCGCACCCAATCGTTGGCAGCGACGAATCGTGTGACAGAGCATTTAAGTTGGTTGACAGTTGAGAGTTTCTATATGTCTTGTTCAATAAGCTGGAGGGCCATTCTTATTAATAACCCTTATTTTCTGGATATGATGGTTTTGGTAATCAATTGACAACATGTCAACTCTAAGAGGTACCATTTAAGGGGATCCTCAAGAGACCCTGTACCCCGTAAGGTCTCAGATTCTGTTTGTTCGTTTAGTCATATTAATGTGTAACCACAACGAGGCCGAGAGGTCTGTCTGAGTCGTTGGTCCCAGCTCCGGCAAGGAGCCAGCAGTGTGGGAGACAATCAAAGATGAGTGACACTAGTAGACACACATACGTGTGTGCAGCGAACGTGAGCGCAAGGGAATGAGCCAGAGAACTGGTAGAAGCATTAGGGATAATAGCGATGCAAACCCACTCCTCTGCTGGATGGATTTTCCACCTTGGAGGCCTTTTTTGGTCCGAAGCAATCTATTTTTATTAATCTTCAAGTTTTCATAGTTAAGGGGGCGGGGGTATTGGTTGTTGTGCTGAGCCTTATACTTTGCAGTGACGGTGATTTGCTGTGACACACTACATCTCACTGGAGAGTACAAATTAGAAAGGTTTTTCATTGAAGATCAGGTGGTTAGGAGGCAGAAGCCTGCGCGCCACCAGGAGTGATGCTTAAATATGCGTAGGGGATGTGTTCAATGTCTCGCCTCATCTGTATGATATCTCCTTGGTGCGTTGCTTGAGCCGTCGCTTCCTTTTCGCGTGGAGAGGGGGAAAAGACGTTAAACACACATTTATGGGGGGGCTATGGCTCATACTTGCATGCTTAAGCTGGTACCATGATTCGTCATGACATTAGCAGCTTATGTTGTTCTCGTGCCTTTTCTGCTTGATGGGTAGGGAAAGCGATAAAAATGTAAAATACCCAGCACATCAACAAACAGTTCTATTTCGTTTGCATCATGAAATGGTGGTGGTTAATTTGCTAGGTCTCATCACAATTGCTAAGAACTCGAAGTCCTCACAAATGCCTAGACAAGAAGAAAGGGGCGGAAAACTCAAACTCAAACGGAGAAGCAAGAGCAGTCGCAAAGATCAAGAAATAATAGGATGGAACTTAAGAGCAGCACAAATGAAGCATACGTAATATGACTAGTGTCACTTAACTTTGCTCCAGAAATGCAGTTCAGCAAGTATCACACATCGAACTTGCAGTGATTAAACATTCAAGCCAGAGTTGCGTCTCTCTTCAGCAAAGGCAGTGAATTGCACTGAAGACTGACAGTTCTCCTCTTGCTCCTTTTCTCCTCTTCTAGCTTCCGTGCTACAAACAAACTTCCGTGCCACAAACAAACACATTCCTTCATAGACAGCACACCACACGCGTTTGTTGGCTGCCACACCTTTCCTCTTCAAAGCGGACAGGTATGCCGACTCAACTATTTGGCTACAAATGGGTTAGACACTGAGCTTTCCTCCAGCTTACCGAGCGAGCAAGCCAAGTGTAGCTAGGGATTGTTTTTTGGCGGTGTGACTATTCCGCTGCTCTCTCACAAAAACCACCCTTTAGATGACGTGATTATAGGAATAGATGGATCTCAAAAATTCAGCAAAAAAGTCTTTACACAAGTAGGAAGGCAATTCAGTCTTTAATGGTTCTCCTTCAAAACAGAAAACTATGGAGGCAAAGAAATACCAGTCCCCACATTAATAAAGGAAAAGGAGCCACTTTGAAATTAGGTACTATGAAACTCTCCTACCACATAATATATCTAACATGATATATTTCATTATTACACAAACAAAGGAGACATTTTTTCTTCTGTAAAGATTGCAACACCAGTGGCTCACCTACACAAACTTAGAACAAGAAAACATTAAACAAAATGATCACATCAAGCTAATAAGGCACAAAATTTGCTCGGTACTTGCATAAGTAAAGAGTGCCTAATTTAAAACTTATTTTGCTGTAAAGTTAAATACTTCAAACATCCCTGCAGCCTAATATTTCTTGTCATCCTTTTTCACAGGAGGTAGGGAAGTGTACTGCTCTTTATAAGGGTAATAAGACTTGGGGTAGGGAGTGGGATCAGGATTGCACTTGGTCTCTTCGTACTTTGATTCAGGCTGATTGTAAAGGCATCCGATGAGCTCGTCATAATCTCCTTTCTTGGCAGCAATATAGTTGAGACTGACCTGCAGCCACAAGTGACAAGAAATTAAGAAGACGTGCTTCTGAAAGCTCTGTTTGCTGCGTTGCCCTTATAGCTGCCTATTTACTTCTTACTCACACACATCTGCCAAACAACGTGTTGCATGGAACTTGTGCCTTATAGCACGCCCTATCTAAAGGTGCGTATGCGTGTGCAGCATTATTGGCAAGGAGAGTGTTCAATTGCACAGGGCTTAACAACGACAGCTTTTCAGGTACGTGCTTCCACTTGCCTGCTCCCAGTTCACAAGAAATTTCAAGAAGTGGTCAATGAACTCTCCACGCTTTGCCCGGAACTCAATGTAGTAAGAGTGCTCCCAGACATCAAGGCCCAGGATGGGAGCGCCTTTTCCTTCGTAGTAGTACTGCATGCAGTGCATCAAACAGAAAGAGTGACATACTTCCATGTTTTTGTGCCATGTTTTGTGCCATGTTTTGTGCCATGTTTTTGTGCCATGTTTTTGTGCCATGTTTTGTGCCATGTTTTGTGCCATGTTTTTGTGCCTTGGTGTAATGACGAAGCCTACAGCGAACTGTAGCATAGAACAGCAAGAGTGACATACCGAGACATCCAGTATAATTTAATGAAGGAGGGGATCAGAACAAAAGCAGTCAATTTGTTGTTGTACGTGTTGGGCAAGCAAACCATTTGTGGTGCTGGAGCACAACGATGCAGAAACGTGAGCGAAATCAAGCAATGTTACGAAAGCGTGCAAGTGCATTCTGGTTTCACGCTGAACCATGACCTGTGTAATCATGAACCATCACCTGTGTAATCATAGACCCTCACATATATCTCACCTCCATGAGGGGGTTGATCTGGTTTGGAGTGCTGACGATGTCAAGGCCTTTCTCTGTTACAATGAGCCACGCCCATCCGGATCCAAAAATTCCAGCTGCATCCTTGAACTGCGGCAACAAAACGCACAGGAGAGGGCATTTTATTGAAAAGAAGTGAAAGCGGGTTTTACAGACAGGCAGTTTGGCTTTTGATGTTCAACACAGCGAGAGGAGGAGTTTTGAAGCATAAGGCCCAAAGCTATATCATATGACACATTTGCCTTTCTTTGTGATAAATTGGTTTAAAGATGCTTGACATGCAAAGAGGCCAAGGCTAGGCACTGAACGCTGTCTGGAATTTGCGATGGAGCTGCAATTACCTTATCTTTCATGGCTTCCACGGATTTGAAGTCACGAATGATAGCTTCCTTCAGGTAGTCGGAGTGTAGGAGATGTCGGTGTAAGGGGAGTTGTACTTGCCCAGGATCCTCCACCTGTGAGTGTCGCATATAAAAGGCACTAACGTGTCAATGTGATGTGGCAAGTGACGCAAAAGTAAGCATAGTACATCATGTGACTTTGAATTCAGAGAACCTGCACCTGGATCTGACCACAAAAAAGCACTCGTAAGCTGGATCTAGCAACCAAGCAGCCTGGTTTTCTTGAACCAGCCTTCCTGGTCACCTACCATAAGTTATGGTTGTATGCACCACCTCCAGCGGTTTTCACAATCTCATGGCATTTCTCAGGAATGGCATCGGTGCCAGCCTTCTTGATGATCTCAGTAAGCGTCCAGCCTTGCAACTCAGGGCACAAGTCCAGTGCTTTGTTGATGCCATCGACATATCCTGCAAGTAAATGGACACAACTTAGGTAATCATACAAAGCAGTTCAGGCGAGCTACGATGCGCAGGAGAAAATGGCAAAGCCCACCACTGCAGGACCATGCAGGTGGTGCAACTCAGATCTACCAACACTCCGATCTGCCGACAATCCAGCAAGAAGATCTCAAGCTCACTCACCCTGGTGATGGACCCGGTTGTGCCAGATGTTAGTCTCTGCAGGAATGGTGGGGGCTGCAGGGCAGGGAAAAGAGGAGGCAGAGAGGAATAGTCAGTTCAAACGAATATCTGGAGAAGACTGGCAACACACATAACGCCCTGAAAGTCGGCTTCTTGTTATGGCAAACGGTCGTGATAGGGCTGCAAACGAAGGTACGTATGCACCTGTGTACGACGGGTCGTAGTAAGGGATGGGGGGCTTGCTGAACATGTACTTAGCACGCTTGTAGTAGGAATAATCTGCAGTTATGCAGGACAGGAGCAGCGACATGCACAGGAGGAAAAGCATGCCTGCTGACTGACAGAGAACAGAATGATTAGATAAGATGCAATCTGCAGAGAGAACGGTGAATATATAGGATCCAATCTCCAGGCCCAAGAAAACCGAGGAATCTAAGGGGGTGAAGCAAGCGAATTCAGCAAGAGAGCAGTCTGAACTGACTCGGACGGTCAATCTGAACTGACTAGGACGGTCTCCTTTTCCTCATGTTTGCCCCCTATTTTGTCACACTTTTTTCTGCTGGTGTGACGGCGTGAATGAGGAAACCGAGAAATTACCCGAAATAAATATGAATAAATCATATATAATCTGGGCATTATTTGGGGCGGATCGTACAAGAGGAACAGAAGCCAGAATAAGTACAATTGACCGTTGATTTCATAATACAGCAAAATATTAATATTAAAGTGTGCGGAGGGCGGAAAAACGAAATAACATAATGCGTAAAGGAATGAAATAAAATCATTGTTAGGAGGAGCAGGGAGAAGAACCAAGACCAGTTCCCATCCAGAGGACGGAGAAATCCCCTCCCAGATACTTATTTTTTTTGGGAAGCTCAGTAGGCTGTAATTAGTGGGCTGGATTACTATTTGTGAGCTTAATGCAACAGTGTCTATGATTTGAGTCAGGGGTGTATGTTGCTGACTTTCTGTTTTATGTCACACAATTCGCACGCGTCAGAGGTCAAACACGGACGTTGAAAGGCATCCACATGACTTTATTGAATATACTGTTTAACCAGTACCAAGCCCCTCTCAGCAAAGGCGGGGAAATGTACTTCTGGCTGCTGGAAGATCTCCTTCCATCTCTTTCTCCATTCTCTAATCTGACTTTGCTATTAACAAGCTGACTGTATCACACATGCACTAGTCATCTGCCGCTGGGGGGAGAAGCTTTTTAAACCATCTTGCTGAGCATTGAGTAGAATACTAATACCGCAATAATGCAAACCAAAAAAAGCTACTTTCAATAAATGGGCTCCTCCAGCTTCTTATAGAGCAAGACTAGTCAAAACAACCTCAACAGAAAGCACTCACATGATTTGTCAATACCACCAACTGGGATTGACAACACAAGCAGATAGAAGCTAAATGATAAATGTTCCGATGATGATTATCGGTAGCTGAATGTGGCACTTATAGTGCTAATAGGCTGAAAGACCCTTTAGGGAAGAGACTATTAGGGAAGAGACTATTAAAAGGAGAGACATGCTATGCTGGGATCAGTGCAAAAAATTAAATGGCAGAACAAAAACACTGGTCTTAGCTAGTGCTAAATTTTTAAAAAGTCATTTCATTTCTCTTTCCAGCCAAATAATGTGCGCGTGAAGTCACAAGACTTTAACCAGCCTGCAGGCATTGTTGGATGTGAATGCATACTCTAGTGGAGTCAACCTCTCCCCTGTTACATGCTAGTGATAACAACGTGGGTGTACCTGTTGCCCCAGATCTCTTGAAAGGCTTAGGTGATAATAATAGGATAACAAACAACAGAGAACTAAAACAAAAGCAGGGTCTGCAACTGTTGGAAGAAACGTAAGTCACTGGATGAATAGCTCAGTACAAATAATGTGGTGTTGGAAATTCATGGCCCCTGCCTGCAGACAACAATAGGTCACCTTCTCCTTAATACAGTGAGAAGCGTGTCGCTTTTCATCGCCTGCTGTCACGCCCAATTGTTGGCAGTGACGATTCGTGTGATTTGGTTAGTTGGTTTTTCAGTTGAGGTTGTTTTGCCATGTCTCTGGCATAGATTGTTGTGCTGAGTCTTATACTTTGCAGTGACAGTGATTTGCTATGACACTGCATAGCATTTTCATTATCAGGTGACCCATCATCTCCGACATCAAGTCCTTAATTAGCTTAGCTTGATTTCTTTTCCTGACCTCAATGACTCTGTGCAATTTGTTTTGTGCAACTGGATCTTCCACTTTGTAGAGGGGACCTACGAAGACCCAAATAGAGCTTACTTTTCAAATGTCTTTTGTGTTTTGTGTGGTAGGCAGGTATCCCACGGTTGCAAAGCAGGTGTGCTTCGGAATTGCTTGTCATGGAACACATGCCTAGTCAACCGCTTTACGTGAATGTTACTTTTGAAGCACCTGTGGGATTCATCTGATCAGCCAGCACCGGGTTTAGTGACTAAAGTTTTGAAGCTGCGTGCTAGTTCCCACAGGTGGTGCAACCTAAATACATTTAATTGTAGACGTACCTGAGCCTTTTAGCATAGAACTTGGCAGCTTGGTTTATTATTGCGTCTCTGCGCTGTTTTGCACCTATATATTTTGCCGTAAATTGGCAGGGATAACACTAATCACCACCTGTGCTCCAGCATAGAGTTCTTTTGCAATATGCTGTAATACCACTGGGTCAAAAATGGAGTTCTAGATGGTATATGCTATGCGGGGGTGACCTGAAAGTTTGTGTCAGTTTCGGTACAGAATTAGGCATATCTTTGCATCCTCTCTTCCATGGATCTGCACCCTGACTGCGCCAAATCTGCAAGCCTTTCCTAACGGTGTGACTAAAGGCCTTTCCTAACAGCGTGATTAGAGGCCTTTACTAACAGCGTGACTTAAGGTTTTAGTAATGAGCTTTTCATTTGAAGCCAAAGCTGGCACCAAATGACGGCTTCTGAGGTTCGATCACACTTATCATCAGTCACAATCTGGGACAAATTTGGCTGATCACTGTCTGCCTATACAAGACACATGTTAATTTACTTTCATGTCGTGCCTCGAGTTGCTGCTATAAAATTGCACAGGGCAGTACCATTTAAACAGTTGCAATGCATTGCATAATACAGGCTATTGCACAGCTATTTACAAGGCTGTTCTTTAATACAGACGAAGAGAAGAAAATACTAAACTGGAAAATACACACTGTCATACCATATTAGTGGCATGGACGGCTTATATCTGCAATCCATGCTTAAGCTGGCACTATAATTTGTCGTGGCAGCATATTCATGAGAAAAGATGGTGCTGTACGCAAGGGGAACGGTTTGCTGAAGCTTGTTAGCTACCATTTTGCACAATCCCAGCTTTGCTGTTCACTCCTACACCTTCTTGCACAAGCATTGACACAGTTTCAGCGCTGTTTTTTGTTTGTTATCAAAGGGCCAAGCACGTTTCTGGTTAAACTGCCGCGGTGTTTCCCAGTCCATCTTTTATGTGCCCAAAGCACACAGATAATGACTTCCTCTCCAGCCCTCTCTTTGATTAATGCTGTCGGTTGGACCTGGCAATGCTTATATGATTTTACCATGTTCAATTGAGAGCTATACTGTCACAAAGTTTGAAACAGCTTTGTGCCTTTCTTCCCTTTTAGTTTTTTTGTAGGTGCTACAAGTTTGGTACTACAACAAACACTTCTCCCGCTTATTTCTTCATTTTTATACGCAGCCTAGCAGTCAACACGTTTTGACTGATGAATTTATCTGTAAACTTTGTTTCCCAGTTTGGTTTGCCTGCTCGTGAGGAAGATCCTTTGGCCTAAAGTATGTCCTTTGCAACATTCTCCAAGGAGCCTCCGTTACTCTCCACATCATCCTTTTGGGTGTGGGCGGCACCATCTACAACACTCACACTCTGAAGCCTTTCAAGGAACTGGGTTTCGATTCTCAAAGAGCTAAGAAGCTTGCCACCAAGCTTCTCGTACACTCTGTGAACTTTGCTGCTAAACTTGTCCATACCAGACATGCCCTTTCCAGTACAGTTATCAACTCTCATCAGGAGCCGGTTTCAGGCCAAGCCTGCAATCCTCCTGATCCCCATTGATTTTTCCTTTCCTTTTCGCGGTGGAGGAGCTTTACGGTACTCAGTACCAAAGTGGCTCCTTTACCTTAATTAATGTGGGGAGTGGTTTTCACTGCCTGCGTAGTTTTTCTTTTCTATGTCTGTTTTTCTTCCACTGGTTCTAGCTTTGTTTTGCTTGCATTTTCTGCATTTCTTTGAGTCTGCTATCTGTTCATTCTTGTGTTCTGGAGCTGGTCATTTTTGAATAAAGCATTCAGCCTTTCAAATGGATTCATTCTTCCTCCAAAAAAAAAAAACTGCATACAGTTCCAAATTTGGTAAATAAATGTTTATCCAAAAAGAAGCTGGAACACAGCTGACAGCAGCTAAAGCAAAGTTGTACAAGTGTAAACCAACACTTTACATATCTCAATAAGCACAGAACATGTGCAGCAAACAACACATCTTCCCTCAATACGCGGCTTGCTTCTCCTTGTAAAATACCAACTGCACGGCAGAATGTAGAGTGAAATAACCCATGAAACCAGTTTCCTTTTACCTCTCTGTTATTGCAGTTTTATTTTACCTCTCTGTTATTGCAGTTTTATTTTACCTCTCTGTTATTGCAGTTTTATTTTACCTCTCTGTTATTGCAGTTTTAATTTACCTCTCTGTTATTGCAGTTTTAATTTACCTCTCTGTTATTGCAGTTTTATTGTACCTCTCTGTTATTGCAGTTTTATTTTACCTCTCTGTTATTGCAGTTGTATTTTACCTCTCTGTTATTGCAGTTTTATTTTAACCCTCTGTTATTGCAGTTTTATTTTACCTCTCTGTTATTGCAGTTTTATTTTACCTCTCTGTTATTGCAGTTTTATTTTACCTCTCTGTTATTGCAAAAGAGCAAGTAATCACATTTTGAAATGGATCGTTTCAAAATGGATCCTAACACGTAGCATCCTTGGCTGTGCAAAATTTCCTTGGATGTGTTGGCACCCAGAACATGCAGTTCATACAATTTGCAGTAACACACTCACTTTGTCTGTAGCTACTTCCACCAAGGCTCTGTATCAGTGCGGAAATCAGTCTCATTCCTGCAAAGAGTACGAGCAGTACATGTTTGTGACATAAAACTGGTCACTGGCTTTACACCAAGCATTCGAACAGGGCAATAAAAAGAGCCTGCCCAAATTGTGCTGCCATATACACCCGATTCACTGACAGAAAAACACATTATTTTTGTTATAGCAATGAGCACATTAAAGAAGTATGGGACCTTTACAACAGAGCCAATGTAAGCATAAGCATATTTTGTCTAGCAGAACTCACCAAGGAGTGAACATGATTGTGCCGTTTTCAGCAACATCGGCATGAGCCAGCGCCTGCAACCACAAAGCGCAATCATGAGATTGTGTGCTGCATTGCCTGCAACAAAAGACTGTAACCAGGAAAAAAAGAAAAAGAAAAACTTCGCAGGCAGTGAAATAACACCCCACATCAATCAAGAAAAGGGAGCCACATTGGTACCGGGTACCAAAACCGTTAAGCTCCTCCTCTTCCCAGATGATATACAGAGTGGTATCTAACAGAAGCAAAATACGCTACCTTTCACATGGGCAGCACACGGCAGGCCTCACCAATGATAATGGAGCAGGCCCCCGCACCACCTTGCCCTCCGCATTGTACTGTGAGCCATGGCATGGACACTTAAACTTGTTTTCTGCCTGCGTTGATAAGCAAATGTACTGTGAGCCGTGGCATGGGCATATAAACTTGTTTTCTGCCTGCGTCGACAAGCAAATGTACTGTGAGCCGTGGCATGGGCATATAAACTTGTTTTCTGCCTGCGTTGATAAGCAAAGCAGCACATACTCTCTATGCAGCTTACAGCGTAGCAATTTCAGCTTATTGTGAGCCGTGGCACGGGCACTTATCAATTTGTTCTTTCCCTGCATTGATAAGCAAAGCAGCACGCACTCTCTACGCGATGTACGACGTTGCAATTTCATATTTGGTCCAGAAGGTGTTTTTGAAGAGACTTACCGCCATCCAAGGCACCACACAGCCCAAGTGCGTGCAGACGGCGTTGATCCCATACTTCTCGATGCTCGCGCCGGTGGAGTCGGTTATCAGGTAGGTGGGGTCTCCCTGGTGATAGCAACGAGAAAGGTTAAATTTAGATTCTACATTTATTGATGCATGACAATAGGCTCACAAGGCCCCACTAAGAACATTAGCTTCTAGCTGTCAGTTGTCTGTGCTATTGTATCTTAGTCTTGCCCAAATTCCATTAAAAAGTCCCCCCCAATTTTTATCGCTCTCCACCCTGAAGCAGGCACTCACACCTTCAAGCCCTGTGCAAGCTCACGAGAGCCCGGGGAGGGATGCGTCTTGATCCAGGTGTCAATCTTCACGTCGGCCCCCAAAATATCTTTAGCCGCTTGGCCTCCGCCGCCCCCTCCACCACTGCATAGTTTAATATAGTGCACATTCAATGGTGCAGTGCCAGAGTCTGTACATCAAAATTGCACTGCTTTTCATCTCTAAAATATAAGAATATCCTGCTGCAAGCATAAGACAACACATGTAAACCACAAAGTTGTGTGCCACAAATATAATAGCTTGCCTTGGGGGATAGAGCATGGATAGAAAAGGGCCTGCCAGGAACGCTGTCGGGAGAGCCACGCCTCCTGAAAATGATCGCAGGGAAAAGAACATGTAACCAGTTTGCTATGAGTGCACCCATTGGGACGGCAAGTTTAAATGGTTTGAGTGGTACAAACCTGCCAAGATCAAATTCATGGTGCGCCTCCTCTCTAAATCAGGAACATCGTCTGGAGAGGTGATAGCAGTAGCCCGGACTGGCTGCACTGGTATGCGACGTGACAGCCTCCTGGTTGGGATGAGTGGCTTGGCAGCCGCACTCTTGGGAATTGAAGCATAGCAAGCGAGTGCCATTGTTTTTAATTGCTCGGTACGATATAAATTACTAGTGCACGATATAAATTACTAGTGTAAATGGGTATTTTCGTGTGAATTTGGTAATTTGGTAGATTCGCTTGAATTCGAGACTCTTCAAATGATTTATTTTATGCGACGTGCTTCATCCACACTTCTGCCACTGCAAACATGGCTTCTCGATAGCTCATTTCTGGTGCTTCAGAGCTCGCCCCTTCGAATTGCCAGATGATTAGAATAGGTACTTGGAAACAGTGTAGGATTCAGGAATGACGAGGGACGCGTTATTTGTGGTAGCGGGGGAGCGACAAGACGAGGAGCACAACATTTTTCATGCATGGTTACCGGACACCCACAGCACCACCAATTGGTTACATCAGGGTTCTCGATGTAATCTCTACAAGTTTGCACAAGTGCTACTTTGCATTAAATTTCAGCTTTCCCGGGTGAAAGTCACGTTCTTGAAAACTTCTTGCAGGCGTGGTCTACCAACATGTAAATTGAAGCAGAAAGTCTGGTAAAAAACAGCATGCACTTTTAAAAATGTCATATCGCTCCCAATGGTAGTCCCAGTCTAGTGCTTATCTCGCTTAGGGAGGAAAGTCTTTACAAAAGGATGGCGCAATGCAGCATCCGGGTCAATCCGTCGCTCAGGCTCCAGCATCATCATTTTCTCCAGCAAGTCAGCCAAGCTAGCAACCTGAGACAGCAGACAGGACGATGAACGCAATCAACAGCCATATTTACAGGCAGGCAATATTAAAAAGAGAATTACAACAGCCTTTTAACTCGATTTTGCCAAGGGGGTAAAGACACATTGCTGCGTCGCATGTCAGGGGGTCGTGACTTGGCACGGTTGGACAATGCAAGTGGATCTCCTGTGTGCAGACCCTCCCTCCTCCTGTTCCCCTTCTCCTGGACTGGAATGTGGGAGGCTAAGAAATCGTGCAAAGGGGGGAGTGGGTGTGCGCCAGCTCAAGAATTGTCTCTTGCAGGTACATATCAGCACCATATACCAAATATGAGGGCATCTTAGAAGGTCGCCCCCGTGAAAACCCCACCCTACCAGTTTCATTTAGCTCTAGAGATCGATCTCCACCCAGTTCAAAGCCCCCTATACCTCATCTGAATGCAAGATACTTGGTTTTATTTCTAAATCATTGACATTTGCTGGAAATTTGGCAGAGGGGGTTGACTGAGGAAATGCCTGAAAATGTGCATTTTTGCACTCTGAATCCAGCCATTCACTGCCCACTCAGCCAACTGAAACCATCCTGGCTTTAATTGAAAGCTGATATTGCAAGCTGCACGAGGATGTGCTTATATCCATGTAAGTCACAGTGTGCGCAAATTGACGGGGGTCAAAGCTCACCTTGACTGCCCAAACCCTAATTTGGTGCC
>Ga0307963_1001464_pt1 | contig 18073 bp, 23 predicted proteins | sample OrgLakmetagen594_FD_201829 | JGI IMG/M metagenome (GOLD analysis project Ga0307963, IMG submission 201829) | Saline water microbial communities from Organic Lake, Antarctica - #594 | ecosystem: Environmental > Aquatic > Non-marine Saline and Alkaline > Saline | place: Antarctica: Organic Lake... | reverse complement strand
GTGTGTGTCTGCGTGTGTGTGTGCGTGTGTGCGTGCGTGTGTGCGTGCGTGTGTGCGTGTGTGTGTGTGTGTGTGTGTGTGTGTGTGTGTGTGTGTGAGAGAGTGTGTGTATGTGTGGGTGTGCGTGTGTGCACGTGCGTGCGAGAGTGAGTGTGCACGCGTGCTTGTGAGCCTATGTGTGTGTATGTGTGTGTTCGTGTGTTCGTGTGAGCCCGTGCACGTGCATATGAACGCATGGTGCGAACTTCTCCTCGTGCTCTGCGAGGTGTGTGTTAGGGTTCTTTTGGAAGACCAGCAACTGTAAACAGTGTCTCAACTTTTGAGGCTGAGACACAAGGCACATGCTACCAACTGGGATTGGGGATGCCATGAGGGAACAGGTCAGAGTTTAAACTGGCTTTGGAATGTCTTACACTTATAAATAATAATAATAATTTTGTCGCGTGACACGTTCGTTTCAAGGTCTCCCTGGTCGTGTTCGGTATCAAGTTTAGAATACACGACACAATATGGCACATGAAGTTGAGAATGAGACGTGTGGTGGGGAGGGCAGTTGCCAAATCATCATAAAAAACCCGTCTTGCCATGAGGCCTTCTCCACCGAAATGTCCTTGGATGCCACCATCCAGGAGGTTCACCAAAAGCTGCAGGTGTGAAGAGATATTAGGGGAGAGGAAAACCCAAGGAGTTGTTTTTGGTGCATTTGCTGTACCAACGCGCACCGTGCTCCTTTCCCTCTCACTCACCCCCTTGGTTTGTGATTTCTGTGGAAGCAGGACACTTACCCGGGCAGGCCACCTATCTCTGATCAAACGGTAAGCGAATGGTGGTTTACACGCGCGCGCACATGCTTGTTCGGGGCCTGCCTTGGCAGACTCTGTGTGCAGAGTACCTGATCATTGGTTGATCATCATGTAGTTATACACACCGTCAGTGCGTGTGATGGCTTGAATTGCACGCACTAGAGATTTAAATTGCTGCTATGAGCTCCGTTTCCTAACTGTTATACCCCATGTACCATGTACCCCTTGCAGCTCATATACACTGGCCGCGTCCTTAAAGACAAGGCAGTGACCGTGCGAGAGATCGTGGGCAAGGTATGCGCTCGTGTGCTTGCTTGTGCATGCCTTTCCCAAGCTGCGCCTGCACGTAGGGGCCTAAAACCACGCTAGGTGCCCTCCAATTAGTTACCATGCATACATCCTCTACTGATATGAATTAGTTACCATGCATACATCCTCTACTGATATGAATTAGTTATTAGTTACCATGCATACATCCTCTACCTCTACTCATACGAACATACACACAAATGCACGCACTCTGCTGCGCACCACAAAGCAGCACTTCAACCCCGTCATTGGCATGCACCTAAGAACTTTGCTCGCCCTGACACCCCCCCCCCAACCCACCCACAGAGCGAGCCCAAAGGACCCCACAACTTCCACTTGGTAGTTAAACCTGCCCCTAAACAACATCAGCAGCAGGATGCTGGCCCTGCTGCCAGCAGCAGCAGCGGCGGCGGCACCACCACCACCGCAGCGGCCGCTGCATCAAATGGTGCTGCTGGTGCTGGTGCTGGTAGTGGAATTTCTGGGGGGAGGAGGCAGGGCTTGACGCAGGGTCGAGCTTCTGCTGCTGCTGCTGGCACTGCTGCTGCTGCTGCACCTCAGAGTACGGCAGCGCAAAACCCTCCACACCTTGCGAACGGTCAACCGGACAACTCCGCGCGAGACGCTCTTATGGCAACCCTCGAGCAGTTTGTCAGCATGCCGGACGTGCTGCTACAGGAGCAGCAGCAGCAGCAGCATCAACAAGTGCGTGCACGAGTATATGTATGTGTGCGTGTGTGTGTATGTGTGTGTGTATGTGTCTGTATGTGTGTGTGTGTTTGTGTGTGTGTGTGTGTGTGTGTGTGTGTGTGTGTGTGTGTGTGTGTGTGCGCGCGCGCATGTGGCAGGCCTGCAATCTGCGATAGGGTGCTTGCTCCTCCATTGCACGCACGCATGCGTGCAAGTTTGTTTTTTGCGAGAATGGTGTTTAGGTAAGGTAGGGTAAGGTTACATATATACGCTATATGTGCCTCTGGGGGGCATCTGAGCGGAAGCAATTAATGGTGTTTAACAATAGAAAATACAAAGCAGTATAGTGTGATGCCAAATGATGTCAATGTGATGTCAAATGATGTTAATGTGATGTCAAATAATGTTATTGTGATGCCAAATGATGTTCATGTGATGCCAAATGATGTTAATGCGATGTCAAATGATGTGCTGTTAGGGTTTAGTGCCGTGTCATGATTTGCGTCGTCATCACGCCAGTTGTTTTTTAGCACGCACAAGCACGCTCATCCACGCATACACACATGCATGCACCTATACACATTTTGCATGCGTAGGCATACATGTACTTTATGGTATATAGGGCTGGTCAGAACCGTATATATACCATATGACCGTAGATTTGGTAATTCCTCTGCTAAAAATACCGTATGCACACCGTACATATGTGGTTCTGGCCAACCCTATATATGGTTTTGGCCAACCCTATAATGATTTATTTTTACCTTTGTATATACAAGTGTTTATGTACATGTATGTGCAAGTGTATAGTTACTTTAGATACAAGTGCAAGAACACGAGCACAATGCAAAGTACACGCACGCAGGCCAATGTATATTTACTTTTGATACAAGTGTAAGAGCACATGCATACACGCACGCAGGCCCCTGCCATGTCTGCCTGGGGACCCCACATGGGAGTGACTCCCTATATGCCCTACATGTACATAAACCCTGTGCTGTCCGCAGCCTATCAGGTGAGGTTTACTGTCTTGCGCATTTTTGCCTTGTCCTACTACACATGAACACCACATGTGTGTGTATTATCCCGGTCCCACACATTATTCCAATGACACTTGTCACACATCAGCACGCAGTGTGTGTGTGTCAGCCTGGTTTCACACATGAACACCACATGTGTGTATCATCCCGGTCCCACACATTCTCCCAACGACACTCGTCACACATCAGCACGCAGTGTGTGTGTCAGCCTGGTCCTACTCACGAACACCACATGTGTGTGTATCATCCCGGTCCCACACATTATTCCAACGACACTTGTCACACATCAGCTCGCAGTGTGTGTGTGTGTGTCAGCCTGGTCCCACACAAGAACACCACATGTGTGTGTGTGTGCGTGTGTGTGTGTGTTTGTGTGTGAGTGTGAATGTGTGTGTGTGTGCTAACCATCCAGTGCATGTTTACTCTGCTCCCCTCTCCCACCATAAAATCCCTTAGTCCATTCACGCGTGCGTGTGTTTGTGTATGTGTGTGTGCGTGTGAATGTGTGTGTTAACCATCCAGTGCTTGTATACTCTACTCCCCTTTCTCACCATGAAATCTCTTAGTCCATTCACGCGTGTCTGTCCGGTGTATAATTGTTCGTGTGTGTGTGTGTGTGTCTGTGTGTGTGTGTGAGAGTGTGTGTGTGTGCGCGTGTGTGTGCTAACCATCCAGTGCATGTTTACTATGCTCCCCTCTCCCACCATGAAATCCCTTTGGTCCATTCGCACGTTTAGTCCATTTGCGCGTTTGGTCCATTCACGCGTTTGATCCATTCACGCGTTTGGTCCATTCACGCGTTTGGTCCATTCACGCATTTGATCCATTCATGCGTTTGATCCATTCATGCGTTTGGTCCATTCACGCGTTTGGTCCATTCGCGCGTTTGGTCCATTCACGCGTTTGGTCCATTCACGCGTTTGCTCCATTCACGCGTTCATTCCATTCGCGCGTTTGCTCCATTCACGTGTTTGGTCCATTCACGCGTTTGCTCCATTCACGTGTTAAGTCCATTCACGCGTTAAGTCCATTCACGCGTTTGGTCCATTCGCGCGTTTAGTCCATTTACGCGTTTGGTCCATTCACGCGTTTGGTCCATTCACGCGTTTGGTCCATTCACGCGTTTGCTCCATTCGCGCGTTTGGTCCATTCGCGCGTCTGGTCCATTCACGCGTTTGGTCCATTTGCAGGTTTAGTCCATTCACGCGTGTTTGGTCCATTCACGCGTGTTTGTCCATTCGCACGTTCGTTCCATTCACCCGTTTAGTCCATTCACGCGTTTGGTCCATTCACGCGTTTGGTCCATTCACGCGTGTTAGTCCATTCACGCGTGTTTGGTCCATTTACGCGTTTAGTCCATTCACGCGTTTGGTCCATTCACGCGTGTTTGTCCATTTGCACATTTTGTCCATTCACGCGTTTGGTCCGTTCGCGTGTGTTTGTCCTGTTGGTGCAGGCCGCCTACATTGCCGCCTTGACAGCTGGTATGAGCGCCCAGCAGCAGCAGCAGCAGCAGCAGCAGCAGCAGCAGCAGCAAGCAGGTTCAGGATCTGCCCCACTCACATCCCAAGCACCCTCTGGCCCCACCACCACAGCAGCAGCAGCAGCACCAGCACCAGCACCAGCAGCGCAACAAGCAGCACCGCCAGCAGCACCAACAGCAGCACCAGCAGCACCAGCAACACCAGCAGCACCAGCAGCACCGCCAGCAGCACCAGCAGCACAACAAGCAGCACCAGCACCAGCACCTCCTGCAGCACCGGCCGCAGCACAACAAGCAGCACCACCACCAGCAGCGCAACAAGCAGCACCCCCCTCCCCTCTGAATGCGCCTACCCCCTTGACCGAACCCCAAGCATCACAGGCTTCTGCCGTCACCACCACTGCTGTGCACGATTCCGTCCCCAATCAGCAGGCTTTTGTCCCCAATCAGCAGGCTTCTGCCGTCACCACCACTGCTGTGCACAATTCCGTCCCCAATCAGCATGCTGCCACGGCAACGGGAGCACCTCTGCAGCAGGAGCAGCAACAACAGGGTGTCACAGCGCCTGCAGTCCAGGTGCCTCAGGCGCCCCGTGAAGATGCGGCTGCAGCGGCAGCGGCAGCAGCGGCAGCAGGAGCAAGCGCTGAGGCAGCCTTACAATCCTTTGCCGACCACCCCATGCATTCCGCAATCCCAGCAGAGGTGGTGAGGCAGCGGGGGCAGCAGCGGGCAGGTGTGTGTGGTTACTGGCAATCCACCAGCGTGCTGTGGGTGTTTTGGTGCACCGTATAATTAGGGTTGGCCAAAACCATACATATACGGTGTGTGTACAATATTTTGGCAGGGAAATCACCAAATGTACGGTCATACATGGTGTATATGTACACGGTTCTGGCCAACCCTATGTACAAAATCAATACAGACATCACATCAGAAGTGGCGTGGTAGTGAGAGGTAGTGTTGGGCTGCGCGCTACTGAGGACGGTACGATAGAAGCTGTACACATGAAGAGCAGGCCTGATAAGGAGTATCCCAACTCTCTGCAGGCAGCGGAGCATGTGCATGCATTGCTAACGTCAGGCACTGTGACATATGATGCTGAGCGTTTGTTGTTCTCCATTGCCAGCACACGCGCAGCATAGCATGCTGGGCAGGAACTTATGAGTTCAGTGTGAAACACTTAAACTCAGGTTCTTGAAGTGTAGCATTAAGTGAGATGTTCTCACTTTCTGCTTTTCTCCGGTTTCTGCTTCCCTTCTCCATTCTTTTTATTCCTTGGAGAACACAACTCTCTCTTTAGCATACTCTATTCTTTTTATTTCTTGGTAATAATGACAGAGCCCTATGCATCTCACGATGCAAGCGAAATAGAACTGCTGAGTTCAGTGTGTAACACTTGAACTCCAGTTCTTGGACTTGTAAATAATCCACCGCCATCTCACGATGCAAACGTAATAGAACGGTTGCTTTCGGATCTCAACCCTGGACTTAGCAGCAGCAGCAGCAGTAGTCATAGGTACTATGCCGCTGTAGTCATAAGTGAATAAGCAAGCTGTGGTTTTTATTGCAATTTATTTGCGGTACCAGCTGCTGTGTTAAGTCAATTCTCTCTTGCAAGCACGTGAGTATAGCATGCTGCAACAGTCGGCATCTGCACGTTGAACTTTGCAACACGCTCACACACACACACACACACACACACTCACACACACACACACTCACAGACACACACACACACACATTCTTTCACACCCACACTCACACCCACACCCACACATACACCTACACCGCCCTGGGATGCAAGCTCCTGGCACTTTCACAGCATCAGTGGCGCACACACACACACACACGCACACACACACACACATACACACACACACATTCTTTCACACCCACACCCACACATACACATACACCGCCCTGGGATGCAAGCTCCTGGCACTTTCACAGCATCAGTGGCACACACACACACACACACACACACACGCGCACACACACACTCACACACACACACACACAATACACGCTTGCTAACACGACACATATACACCTCCCCACCCACATTGTTATCATACCCACACTCACACCCACACCCGCACCCACACCCACAGCTCTTGGCGTTCCAGGGGCAGCACCGACTCCACCGACACCAGCACCGCAGCAGCAGCAGCAAGCACAGCAGCAGCAGCAGCAGCAGCTGCCTCAAGTGCCCCTTGGGATGGGTGGAGGCTTTGTGCCACCGATGGGTGGAGGCTTTGTTCCACCGATGGCTATGTTCAATCCGCAGCAGCAGCAAGCACAGCCGCAGCAGCAGCAGCCTCAATTTCCCCTTGGGATGGGTGGAGGCTTTGTGCCACCAATGCCTATGTTCAATCCAGTGCTGCCCCAGTACCCACAGGTGGGTGGAGGTGGGAGTGGATGTGTGTGGGTGTGAGTGTTGGTATGGGTGGAGGCTTTGTGCCACCAATGCCTATGTTCAATCCAGTGCTGCCCCAGTACCCACAGGTGGGTGGAGGTGGGAGTGGGTGGGTGTGGGTGAGAGTGTGAATGTGGCTGTAGGTGGGAGTGGATGTGTGTGTGTGTGTGCGTGTGTGTGTGTTTGTGTGTGTGTGTGTGTGTGTGTGTGTGTGTGTGTGTTTGGAGGTGATTGAGGGTGGGTGGATGTGGGCGGAGGTAGCGGAGGTAGCGGGGGTGGCTGTAGGTGGGAGTGGATGTGTGTGCGTGTGCGTGTGCGTGTGTGTGTGCGTGTGCGTGTGTGTGTGCGTGTGCGTGTGTGTGTGCGTGTGCATGTGCGTGTGCGTGTGCGTGTGCGTGTGCGTGTGCGTGTGCGTGTGCGTGTGAGTGTGAGTGTGTGTGTGTGTATGTGTGTGTGTGTGTGTGTGTGTGTGTGGATGTGGAGGTGATTGCAGGTGGGAGTGGATATGTGTGTGGATGCGGGGGTCATTGAAGGTGGGTGGATGTGGGAGGGGATGTGGATGTGAATGTGGGTGTAGGTGTAGGTGGGAGTGGATGTGTGTGTGTATGTGTATGTGGAGGTGATGGAAGGTGGGAGTTGATGTAGGTGTGGATATGGATGTTGGTTATGAGCGTGGGTGTGGGCGTACAGGTGCGGGTGAGGTCGTAGAGGCGTAGGTGTATATGCGTGTTTGGAGGTGGGATAGAGCACACACGCACACGCACATGCACACACACACTCACACAAACATGCACTCATGCACATACACACTCATGCACACCCACCCACCCACACACACACACACACCCACATGTATACACACACTCATGCACACACAAGCACACACACTCACATACACTCACACAAACACACACACACGCACACACATACATACATACATACACACATACACACACAGAAATGTGAGCGTACACTCACCAACTCAACACGAGCTACAGGGCTTTATGCATTGCAACCTATTCCAACAACTACTTCTCAGCTGCCCTCACTGTTGGTCACCGCACCGCACCCATACACACATACACACCAGTGATGTGCCACTACGGTGTACGTTACGGTGTACGGTTATACGGTACGGTACGGAAATACGGCGTACAACAGTATCTATACGATGTTGGACCATATATACCGTAAAATACGGTACGGCGTACGGTGCGGTCTAAACTTCGAAATCTTCAGTCAAAAAGTTAAAATTGAGCTTTGTTTCAGCTCTGCAAATAGCTAGTAAGCCCACGGTTTTAAAGGCTCTAATAAGGACCAAAAAGGTCCCTAATTGGCACCAAAAGGATCAAAACTGTCTCCTATTTTTGCACCAAAAGGATCATTTTTGGCTCATTTTTCCTTCAATGCAAATGTTCTTTAATGTGAAACTGTGCTGCCTTGTTTAAGAGGAAACGCACAAAAAGAAATGAGGGAAAAAAGCAAAAAGTGCGGTTCAGACCAGGATTCGAGTCCAGGACCTCCTTTTTCCCTGCAAAAAGGCCAAGAAACGGTTGACCGTATTCCCGTACCATACCGGAACCGTACCGTAATTTCATTTTGACCGTATTATACGGTTTTGGACCGGACCGTACCGTAACCGTACCGTATATACCGTCTGAAAATGGAGATACGGCGTATAAGCACATCACAAACACACATACATACACATACACCATACATACATACACCCACAAACACGCACCCATACATACATACACACACAAACACACATACACATACACGCACACACACATACATACCCATACACATGCACACACACGCATACACATACACACATGCACACACCACAAACCCCTGCACAGTATGTACGCCATCGTGCGTACGAGCGCAGATGCATCGCTGAACACAGCTGGCGCAAACCGCCCACTTTGCAGATGCGTGGCTGAACACAGCTGGCGCAAACCGCCCACTTTGCAGATGCGTGGCTGAACACAGCTGGCGCAAACCGCCCACTTTGCAGATGCGTGGCTGAACAGAGCTCACGCAAACCGCCCACTTTGCAGATGCGTGGCTAAACAGAGCTCGCGCAAACCGCCCACTTTGCAGATGCGTGGCTAAACAGAGCTCGCGCAAACCGCCCACTTTGCAGGTGCAATATGGGCTGCAACCCTTTCCAGGAATTGCCCCCACTAGTGGCCACCGCGCAGCGCCCCAGCCACAGCAGCAGCAGCAGCCACAGCACCCACAGCAACAGCAGCAGCAGCAGCAGCAGCCACAGCAGCCACAGCACCCACAGCAACAGCAGCAGCAGCAGCAGCAGCAGCAGCAGCTGCAAGCTATAATGTCTCAGGTCATGGCCTCTGGGCAGTTTTCATCGCCTTACGGTAGGGGTAGGAAACTGAGTCCCTAGGAAGCTCCTTTTCTGAAGAACAATCGCACACACATGCGCGCGCGCGCACACACACACACACACACACACACACACACACACACACACACACACACAATGAACCATGTGGCGGTGCAGGTACACATAGGGTTGGCCAGGTATACATAGGGTTGGCCAGGACCGTATACATACACTGTATATGACCGTATATTTGGTGATTTCCCTGCCAAAAATACCATATATACACCGTATATACATGGTTCTGGCCAACCCTACGCATTTTGCCCAAATGGGAGCAGTTTCATGCAACAGAGCTTGCAGTCATGCCTAATATATTAATGAATTTATTCCGGTAGTAAGTTGTTCATAAGCATAAGCACCCCCTATGTGACCGTATATTTAGTGATTTCCCTGCTAAAAATACCGTATGTACAGTGTATATATAGGGTTGGCCAGAACCTTATATATACGGTGTATATACGGTGTTTTTGGCAGGTAAATCACCAAATATACGGTCATATACGGTGTATATATACGGTTCTGGCCAACCCTATATATACGTACAAATGTATGGTTCTGGCCAACTTACGTTTATACACCGTGCCAATGAGCTTTCCGCCCAATTGCGAATCCCGCTCTGCTCCATCTAAAAGCATCAAATTGATGTGCTCCAATTAGGGGTGGAATGTGGGTGTGAATGTGGGTGTGTATATGCGTGTGTGTGTGTGCGTGTGTGTGCGTCTGTGTGTGTGTGCGTCTGTGTGTGTGTATGCGTGTGTGTGTGCGTCTGTATGTGTGTGTCTGTGTTTCAACTAGTTTTCTCACCTCAGCTCATAGGTGGAGGTTTGGCACTGACTAAACCCTGACCCATGTTGCCAAGCCTCCAGCGTAACTCATTGCTTGTGTTTGGCAACATGGGGAGTTGTGTGGGGCCCGGAGCCTTTTTTGCATAACCCTGTTGCAAACACTTTAGCTCTCACTTTTTTGCAGGCACTGTCACTCACTTTAGCTCTGTTGCAATCACTATAGCTCTGTTGCATTCACGCAAGCTCTGTTGCATTCACTCTAGCTCTGTTGCCTTCACGCAAGCTCTTAGCTCTGTCGCAAGCACTTTAACTCTGTTGCATTCACGCACGCTCTCAGCTCTGTTGCAAACACTTTAGCTCTCACTTCTTCGCGGTCACTCACTGTAAGCACTTAAACTATGTTGCATTCACTTTAGCTCTTAGCTCTGTTGCAAACATTAGCTCTGTGGCATTCACGCAAGCTCTTAGCTCTGTTGCAAGCGCTTTAGCGCTGTTGCATTCACTTTAGCTCTTAGCTCTGTTGCAAACATTAGCTCTGTGGCATTCACGCTAGCTCTTAGCTCTGTTGCATTCACGCAAGCTCTTAGCTCTGTTGCAAGCACTTAAGCACTGTTGCCTGTACGCAAGCTCTTAGCTCTGTTGCAAGCACTTTAGCACTGTTGCATTCGCTCAAGCTCTGTTGCATTCACGCAAGCTCTTAGCTCTGTTGCACTCACTATTAGCTCTGTGGCATTCACCCTAGCAGGCAAAAGGTGGACCTAATCGATGCTTGGTTGTGATGACACACACACACATACACACACACGTGCGCGCATGCACCTACACACATACACATAGATGCACACATACATACACACACACGCACACGCACATACACACATACATACACGCACACACATGCACACGCATACACGCATGCACACACACACGCACGCACACACACACACACACACAGGTAACCCCCCGTACGGCGCCTACCCCTCGCCATGGATGACAGGACCCATGGGTGCCCCCTACCCTTATGGCTATCCCCCTGCCATGCCCTATGGTGCGCGTTGTGTGTGTGTGTGAGAGTGTGTGTTTGTGTGTGTGCGTGTGTTTGTGTGTGTGTGTGTGTGAGAGAGAGAGAGAGAGAGAGAGAGAGAGAGAGAGAGAGTGTGTGTGTGAGAGTGTGTGTGTGTGCGCGTGCTCCTCTTGAGCAGTGCGTGCTCACCCTGCCCTGGCATTCAGTGTGTGTTAATGCATGTTGTGTGTGTTGCATGTGCTCCGTTTGGATGCTGTGTGCTGACCAGAGCTGTGTGACTGTCTGAGACAAATACAACTGATCCAGGTCCTGCGTTTGAAACGTCCAGGCACCTCTGCTTTTATTTGCATGCGGTGTTTGGTGTGTGTGTTGCATGTGCTCGGTTTGGGCGGTGTGCGCTGACCAGAGCTGTGCGGTTGTATGAAACAGAAACAACCAGTCCAGGTCCTGCGTTCAAAACGTCCAGGCACCTCTGCTCTTATTTGCATGCGGTGTTTGGTGTGTTTGTTGCATGTGCTCAGTTTGGATGGTGTGCGCTGACCAGAGCTGTGCAGTTGTATGAAACAGAAACAACCAGTCCAGGTCCTGCGTTCAAAACGTCCAGGCACCTCTGCTCTTATTTGCATGCGGTGTTTGGTGTGTTTGTTGCATGTGCTCAGTTTGGATGGTGTGCGCTGAACAGAGCTGTGCGGTTGTACAACCAATCCAGGTCCTGCGTTTGAAATGTCCAGGCACTCTGCTTTTATTTGCATGTGGTGTTTGGTGTGTGTTGTATGTGCTCAGTTTAGACGGTGTGTGCTCACCTGCTCACCCGCCCAATGACTGACCAGAGCTGCGTGGCTGTCTGAAACGTGAAACATCCAGGTCCTGCACTTCAAAGTATCAGGCATTGTGTGCGTGTGTACACATGTGGCTGTCTGAAACCTAAACATCCAGGTCCTGCACTTCAAAGTATCAGGCATTGTGTGCGTGTGTACGCATGTGGCTGTCTGAAACATAAACATCCAGGTCCTGCACTTCAAAGTATCAGGCATTGTGTGCGTGTGTACGCATGTGGCTGTCTGAAACCTAAACATCCAGGTCCTGCACTTCAAAGTATCAGGCATTGTGTGCGTGTGTACGCATGTGGCTGTCTGAAACCTATACATCCAGGTCCTGCACTTCAAAGTATCAGGCATTGTGTGCGTGTGTACGCATGTGGCTGTCTGAAACCTAAACATTTAGGTCCTGCACTTCAAAGTATCAGGCATTGTGTGCGTGTGTACGCATGTGGCTGTCTGAAACCTAAACATCCAGGTCCTGCACTTCAAATTATCAGGCATTGTGTGCGTGTGTACGCATGTGGCATATGTAGGGCTGTACGCACGTGGCATGTGGCATATGTAGGGCTGTACGCATGTGGCATGTGGCATATGTAGGGCTGTACGCATGTGGCATGTGGCATATGTAGGGCTGTACGCATGTGGCATGTGTACGCATGTGGCATATATAGGGCTGCCCAGAACTATACATTTAATAGGTATATACGGTGTATACATAGGGTTGGCCAGAACCGTATACATACACCATGTATGACCGTACATTTGGTGATTTTCCTGCCAAAAATGCCGTGTATACACCGTATATATATATATGGTTCTGGCCAACCCTATGCATATATGGTATTTTTGGCAGGGGAATCACCATACATACGGTCATGTACGGTGTGTATGTAGGGTTCTGGCCAATCCTAGGCATGTGCTGCATGTGCGCTCTGTTTGAGCAAGTGCACGCGTTAAATGTCCTTTTAATGATTGCTATCATCAGTGGGAACTATGCCACAGGCTGAGGAGATAGGCCATTAATTATATAATTCTTAATTTAAGCTTAGTGCCACAGGCTGCGCTCGTAGCCAACAACAGGTCTCACAAACATAATGGTCTCTCCAAGTTAATGGCATCAGTGGAAGTCAGGGCACAGGCTGAGGAGATAAGTAGGGTTGGCCAGAACCGTATATATACGCCATATATGACCGTGTATTTGGTGATTTCCCTGCCCAAATTACCGTATATGCACGGTATATGTATGTATGGTTCTGGCCAACCCTATAAATACGTGACAGGTCGTTATGTAATCGTCTTGTTTGTTTTAGGGTGCCAGGTATTAAGTCACAATACAAGGGTCTGCATATCTCTATATTTATAATCATGTTGCCATGCACACATAAGTGATGCACACATACAAACAAACACATACGTGCACAAGTGCAAATACATACTTGCGCAAACACAAACATGTACACACACAGACACACACACGCACACACACACACACGCACACACATACACATGCAGGTGCTGCCCCTCATTCGTACCATGGCTATTACCCTTACTACTCTCCATCGGGAGTGCCACCTCACCTACAGGTAAGCCAGCAGGCAGGTTGACACACACATGCATACATGCACACACACACATGCATACATGCATGCATGCATACATGTGCGCACACACACACACACATACACTCGTGCCACCTCACCTATAGGTAAGCCAGCAGGCAGGTGGACACACACATCCATACATGCACGCACACACACACACACACACATGTGCCACCTCACCTATAGGTAAGCCAGCAGGCAGGTTGACACACACATGCATACATGCACGCACATACATGCAAGGCACAGACACACACGCACACACTGGTGCCACCTCACCTACAGGTAAGCCAGCAGGCAGGTTGACACACACATGCAAACATACATGCACACACACACACGCACACACACATGTGCCACCTCACCTATAGGTAAGCCAGCAGGCAGGTAGACACACACATGCATACATACATGCACACACACACACACGCACACACATGTGCCACCTCACCTATAGGTAAGCCAGCAGGCAGGTTGACACACACATGCATACATGCACACGCACACACACATGCATACATGCATACATGCACGCACATACATGCAAGGCACAGAGACACACACACACACACACTTGTGCCACCTCACCTACAGGTAAGCCAGCAGGCAGGTTGACATGCGCATGCATACATGCACACACACGCACACAGATGCAAGGCACAGACACACACATGCATGCATGCAGCACGCGCAGTCACGCACACCCACGTGCACACAAGCACGCACAAACACACACACACACACACAAACCCAAATGTCTGCACACTCGCTCTTGCAGCAGCAGCAGCAACAGCAGCAGCAACAGCAGCAAGGGGCAGGAGGCCTTACAGCTATGTTTGTCAGAAGAGGGCAGGGAGGGGCCGCTCCTGCTCCTTCTGTGCACGCTGCAGCTGCTGCCGCAAATGGTGCTGAAGCAGCTAATCCACCTGGAGGTGATTTACGAGCACGTGCTTCTTTGGACGTGTGTGTGTGTGTGTGTGTGTGTGTGTGTGCTTACACGTGCGTTATGTGTCTAGTTGGAAGGGGGAGGGGGGGGGAGGGGAGGGCAGTGCCTGTGTCTCCTCTGATGCTGCAGCTGCTGCCGCAAATGGTGCTGAAGCAGCTAATCCACCTGGAGGTGATTTTCGAGCACGTGCTTCTTTGGACGTGTGTGTGTATGTGTGCGTGCGTGTATATGTGCACGAGGTGTTAGTTGAGTGTCTTCAATATGCGTGCGTCGCACATTTGTAGTGGCAGCAGTTGTGTGGTGTCATTACTGCTGCCACTCATGCTGCTGATCACAGCACACACACACACACACACACACGTAATACATAAGCATAGAGGCGGTCACAAGCACACACACACACATACATACATACATACACACACAAACACACACACAACACACACACCAGGAGCAAGACAGCGACGTTCAGTTGTGGCCCTTACTCGGCACCTGCAACATTCACGCATACATGTGCACACGTCCCACGTCCACATTTATACATACACACTTGCGCTCTCTCTCTCTCTCTCTCTCTCTCTCTCTATTCCCCTCTATATATATCCTCCTCTCTCTCACACACATACACGTACACAAACACACACACATACACACGCACAGGAGCAAGACAGCGACGTGCAGTTGTGGCCCTTACCCAGCACCTGCAAAACAACAACAGACGTGTGGTGGGACGCCCTCACACTTTTACGCTGCGCATCAGCATACGTCAGGCGCTTCAGGCATTGGTGTTTGGCTTTGTGCTGTACCAGGTGGGTGTGTGTGTGCATGTACACGTGTGTGTGTGCGTGTGTGTGTGTGCAGGTGTCTGTGTGTACCAGGTGGGTGTGCGTGTGCGTGTACACGTGTATGTGTGTGTGTGTCTGTGTGTACCAGTTGGGTGTGCGTGTGCATGTACACGTGTGTGTGTGTGTGTGTTTGTGTGTGTGTGTGTGTGTGCAGGTGTCTATGTGTACCAGGTGTGTGTGTGTGTGCAGGTGTCTCTGTGTACCAGGTGTGTGTGTGTGTGTATGTGTGTGTGCAGGTGTCTGTGTGTACCAGGTGTGTGTGTGTGCAGGTGTCTCTGTGTACCAGGTGGGTGTTTGTGTGCTTGTGTGCTCGTGCATATGTAGGGGTGTTTGTGTGTGCATGTGATTGTGCGTGCGTGCATGCTTGCATATGTGTGTGTGCAGGTGTGTGTTTGTGTTTGAGTGTGAAGTGCATTTGTGCGTGTGAACATGCATCTGTGTGTGTGTGCGTACGCATGTTTTTGTTCGTCTTTTGAACAAATGCTTTATGAGCTACATGTGGTAAGGCTTTGAGACGTACACACACATACACGCACATGCACACACACACTCACACACACACATACATTTGTTAATGTTTTTGCATCAATTTTTACCTGTCTCCTGTTTCCATGCTTCTAATGGAATGTGTAATAAAGTTCCGCCCATCTGTTTACACTTTTCTCCAGTGTCCATGCTTCTAATGGCATATGACCCTTTCCCATCCCCTCACACACACACACACACACACACACACACACACACACACATCTTCTTTGCACGACCCTTTTCGTCGCCATCACCAACAACAAACCTCCGGCAGCAGGAATCCAATTTCGTTTTCTCTTCCTTTGTCTCAGACCTTTTAACGCTTAAATTTCCACGCCGCTCTACACACAAGCACAGCACGTCACGCTGCGCTGCTTCATACTGCTGATGTCCCTCTTTCTATTAATGCTGCTGACCTCTTCTCAACTCCTCCAACCTTAACCTCACACACACACAAACAATCGCAGCACGTCACGCTGCACTGCGCCGCTTCATACTGCTGGTGTCTCTCTGTCTGGTTGATGCTGCTGGCCTTATTTCAATTGCTCCAACCAAACACACACACACACACACACACACACACACACACACACACACACACACACACACACACACACACACACACACACACACACACACACACACACACACACACACACAACCGCAGCATGTCACGCTGCACCGCTTCATCCTGCTGGTATCCCTCTTTTTGGTTTTGCTGCTGAGCTCCTCATGGGACCCTTTGAGACGAGTGCTAGCTAGATTGCAGCGACCGTACCGGCACCGGCAGCAGCAGCAGCAGCAGCCTCATCAACCAGGTACGTACTTAGACACAAGTGTTAGTTTGTTGGTGGAATGTATATCTGCTCTAGGTGTCTGGCATCCTTGTGCTGGCTTGGCTTGGCCGCAGCAACCGTACCAGCACCGGCAGCAGCAGCCTCATCAACCAGGTACGTACTTAGACACAAGTGTTAGTTTGTTGATGGAACGTGTGTATCTGCTCTAGATGTCTGGCATTCTTGTGCTGGCTTGGCTTGGCCGCAGCAACCCTACCAGCACCGGCAGCAGCAGCCTCATCAACCAGGCACGCACTTACACATTAGGCACTTGTATTTTATTTGTAAAGATGTGTGTACCTGTATTTTATTTTGTGTGTGCACCTGCTTCAGGCATCTGGCGCTGTTGTGCCATAGCTGGGCTGCATGTGGCAGCAGCAGCAGCTGCGCAAGTGCTGCGCAAATGCCGCGCAAGTGCTGCACAAATGTGCGCAAATGCCGCGCAAATGCCGCGCAAATACTGTGCAAATGCCGCGCAAATGCCGCGCAAATGCCGCGCAAGTGCTGCACAAATGTGCGCAAATGCCGCGCAAGTGATGCACAAATGTGCGCAAGTGCTGCGCAAATGCCGCGCAAATGCTGCGCAAATGCCGCGCAAATGCCGCGCAAACGCCGCGCAAATGCTGCGCAACTGCTGCGCAAATGCTGCACAAATGCTCACAAATGCCGCACAAATGCCGCGCAAATGCCGCGCAAATGCCGTGCAAATGCCGCGCAAATGGTGCACAAATGTGCGCAAATGCCGCGCAAATGCTGTGCAAATGCTGCGCAAATGCTGCGCAAATGCTGCGCAAATGCTGCACAAATGCCGCGCAAATGCCGCGCAAATGCCGCGCAAATGCTGCGCAAATGCCGCGCAAGTGCTGCGCAAATGCTGCACAAATGCCGCGCCAATGCTGCACAAATGCTGCGCAAATGCCGCGCAAATGCCGCGCAAATACTGTGCAAATGCCGCGCAAATACCGCGCAAATGTGCTCAAATGTGCGCAAATGCGCGCAAATGCTGCACAAATGCTGCGCAAATGCTCTGTGCAAATGCTGCGTAAATGCCGTGCAAATGCTGCGCAAATGCTGCACAAATGCTGCGCAAATGCTGCGCAAATGCCGCACAAATGCTGCGCAAATGCCGCACAAATGCTGCACAAATGCCGCGCAAGTGCTGCGCAAATGCTGCACAAATGCCGCGCCAATGCTGCACAAATGCTGCGCAAATGCCGCGCAAATGCCGCGCAAATGCCGTGCAAATGCCGCGCAAATACTGCACAAATGCTGCGCAAATGCTGCGCAAATGCTGCGCAAATGCTGCACAAATGCCGCGCAAATGCTGCGCAAATGCTGCTCAAGCAGGTGTGCACTGTGTACTTCAACACACAAGTCTGCTGTTATTTATGTGTCCACCTGATTTAGGCATCTGCACTGTTTTGCTAGCTCAAGGGATGCACACACGCGCACACACACACACACACACACACACACACACACACACACGCACGCACGCACGCACGCACGCACGCACACATACACACACACACA
>Ga0307963_1001463_pt1 | contig 18078 bp, 14 predicted proteins | sample OrgLakmetagen594_FD_201829 | JGI IMG/M metagenome (GOLD analysis project Ga0307963, IMG submission 201829) | Saline water microbial communities from Organic Lake, Antarctica - #594 | ecosystem: Environmental > Aquatic > Non-marine Saline and Alkaline > Saline | place: Antarctica: Organic Lake... | reverse complement strand
TGAGGGAGCGCAGGACAGAAGACGCAGAAGAAAACCAGGAGGATGGAAGGAGACGCCAAACACACGAAAAAAAGGGGGGGAGACGCACAAAGTTGCAGTTTTTGAGACAAGAGCGGCAAGCATAGAAGCATGGCAAAGAGAGGCTAACACGGCCGAAGAACCCTGTTGACGGGCGGCTACTAACGGCTAACCTAGGACGGTGTATACACGGTATTTTTGGCAGGGAAATCACCAAACATACGATCATATAAGGTGTTTATATACGGTTCTGGCCAACCCTACACATTCGGAATATGTGCATTTAGGTAAGCCCACATCCTTGATAGCTCCTCTACAACACTCCAAACGATGTAACGAGCCAATGACATCATGCTTTGATTTCATGTCCTTATTAGGTCATGCGCACAACTCCAGGCACTGCGACAGGTTTTGACAACTAACATCATGTCCTTATTAGGTCATGCGCACAACTCCAAGCGCTGCAACGAGCCGATGACATCATACTTTGATTTCATGTCCTTGATTGCTCCTCCACAACAACCCAAGCGCTGCAACGAGCCAATGACATCATGCTTTGATTTCACGTCCTTGATAGGTCGTGCGCACAACTCCAGGCGCTGCGACAGATTTTGACAGCTAACATCATGTCCTTATTAGGTCATGCGCACAACTCCAGGCACTGCGACAGGTTTTGACAACTAACATCACGCAAAACGATGGGTCATACAGGTTAGCGTTTGTAAGTAATAAATCTAGGGCGGCCCGCACCTTCCGCTACTATCCCACACAACTCCACAACTGCAAATACACACACCACACACAGCCTAACCACACACACACCATAAACCACACACCACACACCATACACAACTGAACACAAAAATACACACACAACACACATCACACCACAGACCACCAAACACACACACATACACATACACACACAGACACAGACACACCTGCAGTCGGGTGTGGTGGGCCGCTTTGATTGCTGCCCCTCTGTCCGCATACACACACACTCTCACACACACACACACACACACACACACACACACACACACACACACACACACACAGACACACACACACAGACTCACCTGCAGTCGGGTGAGATGGGTCGCAATGATTGCTGCCCCTCTGTCTGTGATGTGTGCTCCAAACATGTCTAGGGCCGTAAGCGCCGACAGCCTGCTCACCCAGCCATTCAGCCCATTGTCACTGATTTCCCCTGAAAACGCACACACACACTTGAGCAGACATAAGTGTACATATTTATTCCTGCCGTAATGCTTAAACATGTTCAAGGCCGCAAGCGCTGATAGCCTGCTCAGCCGGCCATACAGCCCATTGCCACTGATTTCACCTGAATACGCACACCCACACCCACACACACACACATGCACACATACACACGACCACATACAGAGGCACACATACACACGACCACGCACAGAGCCACACATACACACGATCACACAGAGCCACACACACAGAGACACACATACACACGACCACACACAGAGACACACATGCACACGACCACACACAGATCCACACATACACACGACCACACACAGAGACAACCATACACACGACCACACACAGAGACACACATACAGAGCCACACACACAGACACACACACACACCACCACACACAGAGACACACACACAGAGAAACACACACAGAGACACACATACACACGACCACACACAGAGACACACATACACACAGAGACACACAGAGACACACATACACACACAGAGCCATAAACACACATACACACACATACATACACAGAGCAACGCATACACACAAAGACTCAGGCACAAATGTGTTGTAATTGTAATGCTTGACGTAATACAAGCATTATATATTATACCTATATTATATGTCTGGAGCTTATACTGCTCTCATCTCTCAGGATATATAATATGTCAGGAGCTGCTAATGCTGGTATACTCATCCCTACTATCACCTCAAAGTGCCACCACCAGCATCTGAATTACTGTCGATGTATACGTCCCTACGCCCATTTCAGAGTACCACCACAAGCATCTGAAATACCATGCTGAGATAGTGCTGGTATACTCGTCCCTACTACCACCTCAAAGTGCCACCACCAGCATCTGAAATACTGTCGGTATATACGTCCCTCGCCCATTTCAGAGTACCACCACCAGCATCTGAAATACCATGCTGAGATAGTGCTGGTATACTCGTCCCTACTGCCACCTCAAAAGTGCCACCACCAGCATCTGAATTACTGTCGGTATTTACGTCCCTACGCCCATTTCAGAGTACCACCACCAGCATCTGAAATACCATGCTGAGATAGTGCTGGTATACTCGTCCCTACTGCCACCTCAAAAGTGCCACCACCAGCATCTGAATTACTGTCGGTATATACGTCCCTACGCCCATTTCAGAGTACCACCACAAGCATCTGAAATACCATGCTGAAATTGTGCTGGTATATACGTCCCTACTCCCACCTCAAAGTACCACCACCAGCATCTGAAGTACTGCCCACCACCAGCACCACCGTTTTAGCTTACTAAAGTCGCGGCACACACATTTGCACCACCCACCAAAGTGTTTAAGTTCCAAAAAACATCATTTCAAATAGAGAAGCCAAAGCGTTTGAGTTCCCAAATTCATCATCTCAAATAGAGAAGCCAAAGCGTTTGAGTTCCGAAAACCATCATCTCAAATAGAAAAGCCAAAGTGTTTGAGTTCCAAAAACCATCAACTCAAATAGAGAAGCCAAAGTGTTTGAGTTCCAAAAACCATCAACTCAAATAGAGAAGCCAAAGTGTTTGAGTTCCAAAAACCATCAACTCAAATAGAGAAGCCAAAGTGTTCGAGTTCCGAAAACCGTCATCTCAAATAGAGAAGCCAGGTGCCTTCCGCCTCAATACATGCCCACCACTAGCACAGCCTTCACTCTAATTGAAACGCAGAAATCACCCACCAACGTACAACTCATTAGAAAATTTAAGTCATGCAAGACATTTTGGGCACCCACCAAAGTCCGAAATCAAGTCACACAAGGGATTTAGGCACCCACCGACATCTGAGTTATGTGACGCAGAAAATCCAGGCACCCACTAACGTCTGAATTTAGGGGATTTAAACACCCACCAACGTCTAAATTCATGTCATGCAGGGAATTCCCTTGGCACCCATCAACGTCTAAATTGAAGTCACGCAAGAAATCCAGGCATCCATCAACATCCAAGTACAAGTCAAGCAAGAAAACCAGGCACCCACCAACGTCTGAATGTATGTCACGTTGGGTTTCCAGACACCCATCAATGTTCAAATTTACTTCACGCAGGGACTCCAGGCACCCACCAACGTCTGAATGTAAGTCACGTTGGGAATTCAGGCACCAACCAACGTATGAATTTTAATTCACGCAGGAGATTCAAGTGCCTCTGCCACCAAAATGAGCCCAATACCTGCACACATATTTTATGTGACACACGCACACAAAACCACACACACACACACAACACACACATACTCACACACACGCACGCACGCACGCATGCATGCATAAACACACACGCACGCACGCGTATATATGCACATATTTGCACTAAACCACCCACCAACGTCCAAATTCAAGTCACGCAGGGAGGTCAGGTGCGACAGCGACTGCAGTCCAGCATCCGTCACCTGTGTGTGTGTGTGTGTGTGCGTGTGCGTGTGTGTGTATGTGTGTGTGTATGCGTGTGTGTGCGTGTGTGTGTGAATGCGTGTGTGTGTGTATGCGTGTGTGTATGCGTGTGTGTATGTGTGTGTGTATGCGTGTATGTGTGTGTGTGTGTGTGTGTGTGTGTGAGAGAGAGAGAGAGAGAGAGAGAGAGAGAGAGAGAGAGAGAGAGAGAGAGAGAGAGAGAGAGAGAGAGAGAGAGAGAGGGAGAGAGTCTGAAGCGCATGATGGCAGCTGCTTGTGATAAGTAATAAGCAAAAGTAGCAAAATATCACACACACACACAGTAATGCCGGCTCACACACAATAAGTAATACCCATCACACAGAAAGTAATGTCACACACAGTAATATCACAGTGATTTCACACAAAAAATAATATCACACACAGTAATGCCACAGTAATATCACACAATAAGTAATTTCACACACAGGATTGCCACAGTAATATCACACAATAAGTAATTTCAAACACAGGATTGCCACAGTAATATCACACAATAAGTAATATCACACACAGTAATGCCACAGTAATATCACACAATAAGTAATATCACTCACTGTAATGCCGGCTCACACGCAATAAGTAATACCTATCACACAGAAAGTAATGTCACACACAGTAATGCCATAGTAATATCACACAATAAGTAATATCACACACAGAATTGCGACAGTAATATCATGCAAAGTGCACACCTTTTTACATACAACGCTGGGCAGCTGAGTACGCTGCTTGTAATAAGTGAGCAAATTTCCACACACACAATTTCCCAAACACAAATTTCCACATACAGGAGCAAATTTCCACACACAGTGACCCAGACATTCAGCTATACAAAGATCCATTCAGTAACCACGCAATAATCCACACAGCAACCACAAGGATACCCACACAGACACCCACACGGTTACCCACAGACTCACTTTCATGCACACCTCTGCATTTGCAAGGCTGAGCAGCTCAGGGAAAGTGTGTTTAAATCGACTGTATTATGCGGTGCGTTTTATTCAGAGAGTGAAGTGCAGACAGTGAAGAGCACAGCGAACGTTGCTGTATATACAGGGCTAGGGAGCTCAAGGGAAGTAAGTATGTGGTATAGAGTACAGAGCAGGTTGCAAGGCACAGATAGCAATTTGCAAATCCAAATCCAAGTCCTTTATATATACCTTTGTGTACGCAAGGCTGAGGCGCTTGATGGACGTGACGCTGGAAAGGTAGCTGAGGCTTAGATCCTGAGAAGAAATGAAGCGGTGTGTGGTTAGTGTGATCGTTTTGATTGTGTAGTTGTTGGCAAGCTACGTAAGGCTTAGATCTTCAGATGCAATGAAGCAATGTGTGATTAGTGTTGTCGTTTTAACAGAGGAAACACACTAGCAAGGTGCGTGAGGCTTGGGTCCTGAGACAAAATTAACGTGATTATTTCAAAAGTGTGTGACTAGTGAGATTGTTTCAATTTTGTGATCGTTGGCAAGCTACAGAAGGCTTGGTTCCTGAGACATAACAACGTAGTGTGGTTGATTTGTTGATTTGCTTGAGGGATGTGACAACGGCATGCCACGGTACGTGAAGGCTAGAACACGCCTCTCGTCCTCTACTAGATCATTCACACTGTTTTAATTTTGTCTCAGGTTTCAATTCAGGTTTCAATTTTGTCTCAGGATCCAAGCCTCACAGCAGGCCCCCTTTCTGTGCTGTGAAATATACTTTTGTGCCCTGTGAAGAATACTTTTGTGAAGAATACTTTTGCCCTGTGAAGAACACTTTTGTGCTGTGAAGAATATTTTTGTGCCCGAGGAACATCCCAAGGGATCCCAAGGGCCAGCTTGACTATGCCACCATCAAAAGGGGAAAAAAGGAAGGAAAGACACACTCAAAGGCAGTGAGAACCACTCCTTACATTTTTACAGGAACAAATTAGTTTGTGAACATTGCAGTCCAGGGCGCCTGTTTGCAACAAAGTTCTGAACAAGGAAATAATTATGTTCTTTAAAGCTGTCATCTGTTTCCTGCGAGCTGGCTGGTGGGTGTTTACGTGCTGTTTCCTTTTGGCAGATCAGTTTCCTTAATGTGTAAGGTTGGCCAAAACCATATATATATACCGTGTATATACGGTAATTTTGGCAGGAAAATCACCAAATATACGTTCATATACGGTGTATATATACGGTTCTGGCATTTATGTACTGCTTCCTGTAGATCAGTTTCCTTAATGCAGATCATTTTCCTTAATGCAGATCAGTGTCCTCAAAGTGCTGTTTCCTTTTTGCAGATCATTGCAAGTGCAAGCGAAAAATCACATGACTCAGTTTTGTGCCACAAAAAACCCGTTTCTCTGTGATTGTGATTGTGCGGGTAGGAACTCAATTGCTATATTCAGCAGCTATTTACTGCACGAGGTGGAAAAAGTGCCACCGAGGCGCCATGAAACACCTCTCAACAGAAATGGGATGTAATAACAACCCATAAAACACCTCAGAACAAAAAAAGGGATGTGTGATCGAGAGCTAGGAGCTTTACAGGTGCCCTGATCACAACAATACTTTACGTACCAATGCAGTATTTTCAGCCACCCGCCTTTCCACAATTCACTCTTCACTCTTTTTCTATGCATTGAGCCCTTTGTTTATTTTTTCGACTGCACATGACAACAAATTCACAATGTCTGCCAGCTCAGTTGTTTTGGCTTACCACTCACTTGCACATGACACCAAATCCACAATGTCTGCCAGTTCAATTGTTTTGGTTTACCACTCACCCCTGCCAGTGTGTCGCTCAGATTTAGAGTCTGTAGCCCTTTGAGCTTTTGCAGCACCTGCACCAAATGAAAGTACAAGTCAGCACCCGTGCTTGTGTGTGTGTGTGTGTGAGTGAATGTGTGTGTATGTGTGTGTGTGCGTGTGTGTGTGCGTATGCGTGTGTAACACTATGCAAGTGGACAATATTCAAACCTATCTATTATGCGGGCTTTGCCGGGTGCATTTTGTAAGGAGCCATGCCCTGAAGATATCTGTATCACATTATAACTAATGTACTCCACGCACACTCAACCTGCCGCCCTTGCTGGAAATCCGACACAATCCAGGTCCAGGGGAACAGGCGCTCATCTAAGCTATGTCATCACATGTCATCACACATTGTACAACGTCAATGTCGTCAACGTCGATGTCGTCAACGTTAATGTCGTCATCGCGTGTCATCACATGTCATATTGTACAACGTCAATGTCATCAACGTCAATGTCGTCATCACATGTCATCACATATTGTACAACGTCAATGTCGTCATCACGTGTCATAACATGTCATCACGTAGTGTCAAAGTCCATGTCGTCAACGTCAATGTCGTCATCACGTGTCATCACATGTCATCACATATTGTACAACGTCAATGTCATCAACGTCAATGTCGTCATCACATGTCATCACATGTCATCACATATTGTACAACGTCCATGTCGTCAACGTCAATGTCGTCATCACGTGTCATCACATGTTATCACATATTGTACAACGTCAATTTCGTCAACATCATTGTCGTTCGTCAACATCAATGTCGTCATCACGTGTCATCACATGTCATCACATATTGTACAACGTCCATGTCGTCAACGTCAATGCCGTCATCACGTGTCATCACATGTTATCACATAGTGTACAACGTCCATGTCGTCAACATCAATGTCGTCATCACGTGTCATCACATGTCATCACATATTGTACAACGTCAATGTCATCAACGTCAATGTCGTCATCACATGTCATCACATATTGTACAACGTCAATGTCATCAACGTCAATGTCGTCATCACATGTCATCACATATTGTACAACGTCCATGTCGTCAACGTCAATGTCATCATCACGTGTCATCACATGTCATCACATATTGTACAACGTCCATTTTGTCAACATCATTGTCGTTCGTCAACATCAATGTCGTCATCACGTGTCATCACATGTCATCACATAGTGTACAGCGTCCATGTCGTCAACGTCAATGTCGTCATCACGTGTCATTACATATTGCACATCGTCCATGTCGTCAACGTCAATGTCGTCATCACGTGTCATCACATAGTGTACAACCCAGATATAGTTTTCATGTCCCACCCACCTTGCAGCCCTCGTCGGATATTCGACATGAGTCCAGGTTGAGATGAACAAGTCCGGCGAGGGACTGCAAGAACAGGAGCGGAACATACAGGGTCGAACCAGTGAGAGTAGTACACAACAGTTTAGGCAAAAGGACTGGTTCACAATTGTGTAGGCAAGAGGACTGGTTCACAATTCACAACTGTGTTGGCACAATACTGGTTACAATAGAGTAGGCAAAAGGACTGGTTTAAAATAGAGTGGGCAAAATACTGGTTCACAATAGAGTGGGCAAAATACTGGTTCACAATAGAGTAGGCAAAAGAACTGGTTTTAATAGAGTAGGCAAAAGGACTGGTTTACAATAGAGTAGGCAAAATACTGGTGCACAATAGAGTGGGCGAAATACTGGTTCACAATAGAGTGGGCGAAAGAACTGGTTTACAATTAGAGTAGGCAATAGGACTGATTCACATTTGTGTTGGCAAGAGGACTGGTTCACACTAGTTTTAGCAATAACAGTGGTTCATAATTGTTTAGGTAACAGGACTGGTTTACAATAGAGTAGGCAAAAGGAATGGTTTACAATAGAGTAGGAAAAATACTGGTTCATAATAGTGTAGGCAAGAGGACTGGTTCACAATAGTGTAGGCAAGAGGACTGGTTCACAATAGTGTAGGTAACAGGACTGGTTTATTATGGGGGTAACAGGACTGGTTCGTAATAGAGTAGGCAAGAGGAATGGTTCACAATAGAGTAGGCAAGATGGCTGGTTCACAATAATGTAGGTAACAGGACTGGTTTATTTTGGGGGTGACAGGACTGGTTCGTAATAGAGTAGGCAAGAGGAATGGTTCACAATAGAGTAGGCAAGATGGCTGGTTCACAATAGTGTAGGCAAGAGGACTGGTTCACAATAGTGTTGGCAAAGGGACTGGTTCACAATAGTGTTGGCAAAGGGACTGGTTCACAATAGTGTTGGCAAAGGGACTGGTTCACAATAGTGTAGGCAAAATTCTGATTTACAATTGTGTAGGCAAAATGACTGGTTCACAATTGTGTAAGCAAGAGGACTTGTTCATAATAGAGTAGGCAAAATACTGGTTCACAATAGTATTGGCAAAATACTGGTTCACGATTATATAGGCAAAAAGACTGGTTCACAATAGTGTAGTCAAAATGACTAGTTCACAATTGTGTAGGCAAAATACTGGTTCACAATAGAGTAGGCAAAATACTGGCCACGATTGTATAGGCAAAAAGACTGGTTCACAATAGAGTAGGCAACATGAGTGGAAGAAGAGATAAGAGTGTCTGCATCAAGAGAGGCAACCGCCAGCCACAAAGAAGCAATCGCCTCCAACAAGCTGACAAGCTGCGCACGCTACATGCCTACATCATTCTCTTATACATGCCTACATCAATCTCTTATACAAGCCTACATCACACTCTTATACATGCCTTCATCACACTCTTATACACGCCTACATCACACTCTTATACATGCCTACATCACTCTTATACATGCTTACATCACACTCTTAACATGCACGCACTAAGTATCTCAAAGTGCAGGACTGGAGGACTAGCAAGATAAGGAGACGCCTACATCACTCTCTTATACATGCACGCACTAAGTACCTCAAAGTAGGACTAGAGGACTAGCAAAATAAGGAGACAAGTGATGGGAGCAGGAGATGCAGGCGGACTCCTGTAATTCTTTGGTCAAGCATCAATGCCCAGTGGGGGCAGGGGGCAGCGAATGCTGAGAGGGGAATGGTTCTTCACTGACTGCGTGGTATTTTTCTTCTGTACAGCGCTGAAAGGAAGCGTGCATTTAGGAGGGAATGGGGCTTAAGAGCAGAGAAGGCCAAGGTATCATCCAAGACGATGCAGCTCATTGCAATGTGTGTGTGAGTGTGAGCGTTGTGTGCGTGCAGTAACAATTCCAATTTGGCAAAAGAATTCCATTTCATGTCATCCATCTCTTGTGCTACCTCAAAGCTGCGGAGCCCTGCGTCTTGGATGCCTGTATAAGCCACATCCAGAGTGCTGAGACGGAGCATGCTGGACAGCGCTGCGGCACCTGTATTGTACATTTTTAACATAGAATCATCACTTGGATCCCTTTGTAGTGATTAAGCCACACCCAGAGTGCTGAAACGGAGCATGCTGGACAGCGCTGCGGCACCTGCATCGTGCATTTAAAAAATAGGATTATCACTTGGAACCCTTTGTAGTGATTAAGCCACATCCAGAGTGCTGAAACGGAGCATGCACAACAGCGCTGCGGCACCTGCATCGTGCATTTTATACATGAAACTATCAGTTTAAACCCTTTGTAATGTGTAATGCAGAAAGCATGCGCCCTCCGCTTGAAACTGCAGCTGGAACGATTTGATACCTTTGGTGTGTTAGGGTACGCACACTTACGGTGCTGAGACGAAGCATGCTTGAAAGAGCTGCGGCACCGGCATCGTGCATTCCACATCACAATTTCACACGATCAGCAGAAGTGAGTTCATGAACACCAAGTGCAAAGTGTGGGGACGGAGCAGGCTTAAAAGTGCCGTGGTCAAAAAGAATAACAGCATGGACATGTGAACGTTATTTTAGGAAACTGACCCTGATCACCTCCTATTAAGAAATTAAGAATGCTTGATGCGTCATAAGTCATATGTCGTACCTGGAGGTGAATGCTGACGAGAAGATTAAAAGCCTTTGGTTCTATTTTGCTTGCATCGTGAGATGCATAGGGCTCTGTCATTATGACCAAGGAGAACACAACAACTCAGAGAAACCGGAGAAACGTGAGAAAACTAAAGACTAAAATGTAGAAAAGAGGTGAGGGAGGGGGGAAGTATGCTAAAGAGAGAGTTGCGTTCTCCAAGGAATAAAAAGAATGGAGAAGGGAAGCAGAAACCGGAGAAAACCAGAAAGTGAGAACATCTCACTTCATGCTACACTTCAAGAACCTGAGTTCAGGTGCTTCACACTGAACTCATAAGTCCACAGTTCATGCACTGCTGCCATACTTGTATGTTTGTACAAGTGTGTATGTACGTGTATAATGTATGTAACGTGTATGTATGTACGTGTATGTATGTACTTGTATGTATGTAACGTGTATGTATGTATGTACTGTTGTGGAGACACACAGTGGGCAGAACCGCGTGTTTTGTTACCTGTATCACATGACGTGTTGTTGTTTCACAGTTCATGCACTGCTTTCATACTCTGTGGTGGAGGCACACAGTGGGCAGAGCCACGTGTTTTTATTCCTGTATCACTTGATGTGTTGTTGCGCTGCCAATTCACAGCGGATCGTCATCAGGTTGCACCTAGAAGCACTGAGGGCACGCTTACTAGGTTTGGCACCCTTGTTTTGGCACCCTTTTCTTGCCAATCTTGTTCTGGCACCCTTGTTTTGGCACCCTTTTCTTGGCAACCTTGTTTTGGCACCCTTGTTTTGGCACCCTTGTTTTGGCACCCTTGTTTTGGCACCCTTGTTTTGGCAACCTTTTTTTGGAAACCTTGTTCTGGAATCCAACGTGCCCCATGTACCTTCAGCTGCGCTCAACCCGCAGCCAAGAAAGCCTCCGCAAAATAAGGAAAAACGCAGGTGACGATAACACCCAAAGCATAAATTAAGAAGGAGGTGTTGCTGTATGACAGCAATATACTCGCGTGCACATACGCACTGCAAAACCCAGTGTGACGCAGCATGCTGGCGCATGCTCAACACGAAATCAACGTAGTAACACAAAGCACCACACAAGAAAGCACCTGCACGCATATACAAACATAAAACACACACAGGCACACACACACACACACATACACACACACCTGCATCTTTGACCCTGCCACAGTGCCCAACATTCAAGTCTGTCAGCGTTCTGGCACATGGGAAGGCCGCCAAGTGAGTGCAGCCGGCATCACTGATTGCGCAGCCCTGTGTGTGGAAGTTGACGAGAATGCCAGTCAGCATTCACACACTGTCGAAATCTATATACGTACGTTGCGTATACAACATACATACAACATACCGTATACGTACGCAACATATATATACGTATATGTATAGGTATATAACATATACACATATGCGTGTACAACATGCATATATATACATGTATACAACAGATACATATGTAAACGTATATGTATTTGATAGGTGCCCAGAGAACCAGTTTCCCAGCACCACTCTGCTGCCTGGAAACCAACCACTTCGTGCAGCCTGGAACTGCAGGCAGCACCACCCTGTGTGGAAATTCACAAAGAGCGCTTGCAAACCAATTTGCCAGCACCTCTCTGATGCCCTAAAGCCACCAATAACACCAGCCTCAGCCTCAGCATTACCAGAACCGAGGATCATTAAGACCGAGGATACACAATCTCTTAGCAGTACTGTCTCAGTTCTATTTGACTTGCATCGTGAGATGCATAGGGCTCTGTCATTATAACCAAGGAGAACACAACAACTCAGAGAAACCAGAGAAACGGGAGAAAACTAAGGACTAAAATATAGAAAAGAGGTGAGGGAGGGGGGAAGTATGCTAAAGAGAGAGTTGTGTTCTCCAAGAAATAAAAAGAATGGAGAAGGGAAGCAGAAACTGGAGAAAAGCAGAAAGTGAGAACATCTCACTTTATGCTACTTTTTAAGAACCTGAGTTCATAAGTTCGCCAGCACCATGTCACGCGAATCTAAAATGGCACTTGCTTGGCAACCTGCGACTTTTTCTGTGTGCCTCCTGTCATCGTTTCCTGTGAGATTGATTCTTTAATCATGGGTATAAAATGAGCAGCATAAAGGGTAAACTACAACTTCGTCACTTCGCCATACGAGTCTGAAATGGCATTTGGTTGGCAACCTGCAACTTTTTCTGTGTGCCTCCTGTCATCGTTTCATGTGAGATTAACTCTTTAATCATGGGTCTAAAATGAGCAGGTTTGGAAACACTGCAACTTAAACATACAAGTCTGAAATGGCACTTGGTTGGCGACACGTGACATTTTTCTAGCCTCCTGCTGATCGTTTCCTGTGAGATCACCAACTTAATGATGATTTCAAGATGAGTAAGTTTGTTATCAAAGTAAGTTTGTTATTGATACAACTCAGTCACTTAGTCACACAAGTATGAAATGGCACTCGGTTGGCGACACGTGACATTTCTCTAGCTTCCTGCTGACCGTTTCCTGTGAGATCACCTACTTAATGATGATTTCAAGATGAGTTTGTTATTAAAGCAAGTTTGTTATTAATACAACTCTCTGTCATTTAGTCACACAAGTATGAAACGGCACTTGGCAACCTGCAACCGATTCTCTTACCTCCTATCGATTTTTTCGTGTGAGATCACTTCCTGAATCATGGGTCCAGTGCGTAGGTTTAGATTAAACATGGCTTACAGGCTTGTCATATCCTTGAAGATTAATGGGAACAAGGAACTTGATTTTGAGGTTTTTGGTCCGACCTCTTGGTGCAGGTACAGATGGCCCAGGAAGTGGTTTGGTTTTGGGCATCCAGGCTTATTGTTTGATCTTATCTGCAGGTCCGGATGGCCAAAGAAACAGCTTGGGTTTTGGGCTTTCATATCTAAATCTTATCTGCAGGTCCGGATGGCCCAGGGAAGAGGTAGCCACCTAACCTACCTGCAGATCCAGTTGGCCTAAAAGAGTGAGCGGCCTGAGGCACTGCAATCCTTCATCCGTGACCTGAGGAGACATCATTTTGCAGATTAATGAGGAACCCGTAACCTGTGGACATCATTTTGCAATTTTATGAGGAGTCCGTAACCTGTGGACATCGTTTTGTAAACTAATGACGAATGGAGGACGCAGAAATTGAAAGAGAAACGCACACCAAGCAACCGTGCAAATACGACGACTTCACATCGTATCCCGTCTAAAAGGCGCGGGAAGTGTGCGATTTAATATGAAGTGCTGTGCATCCTCCTTCCTTGCCCCAAGTGGGAGAAGACGCTAAGCATGTTAGTTTATATCATAAAATGGGTAGTCGGGAATGTCAAGAGGCTGAAGGGGGTCTGCTTGTATCAAGGTACACACGCACCCTAATGTAACTGATCACCGAAAAAACGGGCAGGAAGGCTCAACACGTGCTGGATGTCCGAGCTACCAGGGTAACATCAATCTACAACGCACACACACCACGCTCATGTGTCTCCACGCATTTCTTTCCAGTTTCCACGCATTAATGCACGTGTTCACGCACATGAGCCCGCGCACACGATCACACACATGAGCCCACGCACGCGTTCACACACATGAGCCCATGCACGCGTTCACACATGATCCCACGCACACACCTTGGTGTAGCTGATCCCTAAAGAAGACAGGCGGGTGAGGTTTGACACGTGCTGGAGGTCAGAGTCCGTGAGGGAGAAGCACCATCCTAGGTGGAGCGACTGCAGTTGCTTCAGACCTGGCAACACACGAGAAGCACGCGAGTTGGAGTACAGGCTCAGAGGAAGCGTCATCCAAGGTGGAGAAACAAACTGCTGAGTTCAGTATAACACTTGAACTCCACTTCCTGTAGAGCGGCAAAGTAATATCACTTGATCACTCTTACTTTAATGTGTGTTTCTCTCCTGTTTCATTATCTTTATATTTCCTTAATCCTCACAACTGCTCTTCTTTCCTAGCTTACTTTTAATCTTGCCTTCCTTTTCCCCTTTGGGCAGTTTGTGAGGACCATGGTTGTCAGCAATTTGTGTTGAGTCCTTAAAAATAAATTCAACGCCTTCTCATGATGCAAACGGAATAGAGCCATAAATACAAGCATCTACCATAAATACAAGCACCTACCAAGAACACAAGCACCTACCATAAAACACAAGCAACTACCACAAACACCTACCATAAACACAAGCACGTATTATAAACACAAGCACCTACCATAAATGCATACCACAAACTCAAGCACCTGCATTGCTCAAACGGACAAGACTGGCGCTTGGCGAAATGCGATTGACTGCACTTGCGCTGAATTGAATGAACGCAAAACGCGCTTGGCTGAAATAAATGAACTGAATTGAATGGAAATGCGCTTGACTGGACATGCGCTGAATTGAATGAACGCAAAACGTGCTCGGCTGAATTGAAATGAACTGAATTGAAAATGCGCTTGACTGCCGCTTGGCAAAATGCACTTGACTGAAAATGGACAAGACTGCTGCTTGGCAAATTGCACTTGACTGCCGCTTGGTAAAATGCGCTTGACTGAATATGCGCTGAATTGAATGAACACAAAACGTGCTTGGCTGAATTGAATGAACTGAATTGAATGAAAATGCGCTTGGCTGCCGCTTGGCAAAATGCACTTGACTGAAAATGGACAAGACTGCTGCTTGGCAAATTGCACTTGACTGCCGCTTGGTAAAATGCGCTTGACTGAACATGCGCTGAATTGAAGAACGCAAAACGTGATTGGCTGAATTGAATGAACTGAATGGAATGAAAATGCGCTTGAATGAAAATGCGCGTGACTGCCGCTAAAATGCGCCTGTGGAGTTGCAGTGCAACCTGACGAGCTCACGACATGCTCTGAACACAAGCAAAATGCGCTTGGCAAAATGCGCTTAAATGAAAATGCACTTGACTGCCGCTTGGCAAATTGCGCTTGGCAAAATGCGCTTCGCAAAATGTGTGTGGAGTTGCAGTGCAACCTGACAAGCTCACGGCATGCTCTGAACACACCTAAAGCTTGCACATACGTTATTGCGTTATTACCTTATTGCTCAAATGGAAACACTCAAAGTTGGCACATGCAGTATCTATTTGACAGTCAAAGGACGAGGCTGCCTTTTTGGAGAGAGCGGCAATGGTGTTAGCGCAGTCTTACCCACGCACGGCAATTACATATGACACACGGCAATTACAAACCAGACACGGCAATTACATACGACACATGGCACTTACATACGACACATGGCACTTACATGGGACACATGGCACTTACATGGGACACATGGCACTTACATGGGACACACGGCACTTACATATGACACACGGCAAGTACATACGTCACACGGCAATTACAAACCAGACACGGCAATTACATACGACACATGGCACTTACATACGACACATGGCACTTACATGGGACACATGGCACTTACATGGGACACACGGCACTTACATATGACACACGGCAAGTACATACGTCACACGGCAATTACATACGACACGTGGAAATTACATACGGCATACGGCAATTACATATGACACACGGCAAGTACATATGACACACGGCAATTACATGGAACACATGGCACTTTCATGCGACAAACGGCAATTACATGGGACACACGGCAATTACATACAACACACGGCAACTACAAACGACACACGGCAAGTACATACGACACGCGGCAAGTACATACGACACACGGCAATTACATAGAACACACGGCAATTACATACGAGACACGGCAATTACATACGACACACGGCAATTACAAGCGGTACACACTCATAGGTGAGTGTCCTTACCACTCAAGTGAACGAGGCTGCCTTTTTGTAGCGAGTGGCATTGGTTACAGTGAAATCTTACCAATACGATTTTATGAAACAAGTGTCCTTACCACTCAAGTGGACGAGGCTGCCTTTTTGGAGCGAGTGGCATTGGTTGCATTGCAAGGAGCGCAGGTTTGGAAAGTTGGACACCACCGCCAGGCCTTTTCCAGTCACAGCTTCACACCTGCAAGCAGGATGATGTCACAGCACCCATGATGCAAGATTAATTCCTGCCCAGTCACAGCTTCACACTTGCAAGCAGGATGATGTCACAGCACCATGATGCTAGATTAAGTAAATCTGCTTGTGCCTGCCCAGGCACAGCTTCACACTTACAAGCAGGATGATGTCACAGCACCTATGATGCTAGATTAAGTACGTCTGCTTGCACCTGCCCAGGCACAGCATCACACTTGCAAGCGGGATGATGCCGCAGCACTCCTTGATGGCACACACACACACATGCACACACACACATGCACACACACACACACATACACACACACGCACACACACACACACACACGCACACACACACACACTCGACACAGTACGTCTTAGCGACAATTTTCCCCAACACATCCAGACTCGCTAGACGTGAGAGGCTGTGTAAGGCGCACACCCGTTGGTCACACATGCACAACACCATTAATATGAGTGACATATTATTTTACCTCTAAGACTTAGCCTGATAAGTCCAGACCTGCTAGGCGTGAGTGCTGAGTAAAGCGCAAACCCGTTGGTCACACACGCACAACACCATTAATATGAGTGACGTATTCTTTTATTTCTGAGACTTATCCTGATACCTAAGTCTAGGCTTGCTAGACCTACAGGCTGTTTAAAGCACACACCCGTTGGCCACGCGTGCACGACACCATTAATCTGAGTGACATATCTATTCATTTATTCCTGAGACTTACCCTGATAAGTTTAAACTTCCTGGACTAATTGGCTGTGTAAAGCAGACACTCTTGGTCAAGTACTACTAAACACTAACATACTATTAAACCTTACTTTAAAGACTCCCCTGACAAGTCTAGGCTTCCTGGACTAATAGGCTGTGTAAAGCGCATACCCCTTGGCCACGCACGCACAACACCATTAATCTAAGTGACATATCTATTCATTTTATCCTGAGACTTACCCTGATAAGTCTAGGCTTGCTAGGCGTGAGAGGCTGTGTAAAGCACACACCCCTTGGTCACGCACGCGCACACACATGCTCAGACTCAGGTGGCTCAGACTAGGTAGCTTCTGCCCGATCAATGTGAGGGCCTGCATGTGAGTAGTGAGCTTTGGTAAGACATGTTGCAGAACGTATATCACTTCTTTGCTATAGCATAGATCACTTGTGTGCTTTAGCGCAGATCACTTCTTTGCTGTAGCGTAGATCACTTGTTTGCTTTAGCGTAGATCACTTCTTTGCTTTAGCGTAGATCACTTGTTTGCTTTAGCGTAGATTACTTCTTTGCTTTAGCGTAGATCATTTATTTGCTTTAGTGTAGATCACTTTGCCTTAACAAATGCCTAGTCAGTCTGAAACAGGTAGCACAGATCAGATAGCTCACGCCTGATCAACGTGATGGCCTGCGTATGTGTCAGTATCCGTGTTTGGTGAGATGTGTGTTGTTGAGTGTAGTTCAGTGTAGGTGTAGGCGACTAAATCATTTACACACACACACGCACCCACAAACACCCTCCCGTCCCCCCCTTTCCCCCCTGC
>Ga0307963_1001459_pt1:0-12500 | contig 18098 bp, 22 predicted proteins | sample OrgLakmetagen594_FD_201829 | JGI IMG/M metagenome (GOLD analysis project Ga0307963, IMG submission 201829) | Saline water microbial communities from Organic Lake, Antarctica - #594 | ecosystem: Environmental > Aquatic > Non-marine Saline and Alkaline > Saline | place: Antarctica: Organic... | reverse complement strand
TTTTCAAAAGTGCAGACCTTACAATCTAGCCTACTAGTCGAACTCACCATTAAATACTAGGAGTGTTGGCGCCAAAGAAAAACAGCACGCACACTACTTTCTTTAAAAGTAACCGACATATCTGGCGGCTTTGTTGCACGTCGAGCTTCACCCACCTCTGGCGCGCTCGTGAGCGGCAAGCTGTTGATAAACTCCATGTAGCCTTCATGCTCTTGAGGGGGGGGGGCATAGTAAATGCCTGATTGAGAGAACCTGGAAAAGCACCAAAACGCCGCAGCAGTTTTGGGGTGAATCAAAGAAGTGGCTTTGAGAAGGAGTGGGTGTGGTGCGTTTGCGCGCCAACGATTGAATATAACTGCTACAAGCGCAAGAGGGTGTACACGTGTGTGTGTGTATGTGTGTGTGTGTGCGTGTGTGTGTGTTTGTGTGTGTGTGTGTGTGTGTGTGTGCTCTGTGTGTCAAGAAGGAGGTTTTGATGACGAGTGATGATGAGGAAGCACCATGGAACATGAGCCGTGGGACTCATTCTAGATTGCATGCATTCTGTTAAGTACTTGCCCGGTTACAGACTTACTTGTACTGCTTGTCTTTAACAATGGCTGGGGTGTAGTAGGTGGAAAGGATGGTCATGAGGGTATGCCTATCGTGGGAGTCAGTGACCTGCGTATATGTTTTGCAATAACACACGCATTTTGTGGTCACAAGGGTGTGCCTTTTATGGAAGTCTGTACATTTCTATTGTAAGAGTCAGTAACTTGACATGTTTTGCACTTTACACACATTTACACTCACACACTCTCTCACACACACACACACACACACTCACACTCACACTCACACTCACACACACGCAACATATTGCCTGAGGCAGTGATCTGCATTTTGCCTTACTACCCGACACACAGCTAGCACCCAAACACCAGTAATCTCTGTGCTGCGATTTTGCTTGACCAACTAAACCCACCCACACCCACACCCACATCCACACCCACACCCACACCCACACCCACACCCACACCCACCTTTCCGCCATAATTGCATTCCCCGGCGGTATACGACAATGTGGCATACGGGATTTCAGGGTACTCGTCCAAGAACATGCGCAGCTGCAAATTAACAAAAGAGAAGATTGAATAGGGTTTGTGAGTCAGGGATGCTGTTGGTAGCAGACAGCCTTTTGGTGGAAAGTTGCGTAAGACGCTTTTGTTTGCTTGATGCAAGCGGATTGCGTGGCTTGGCGCGAGCCGGTGATGTATTAACTCTGCAGTCTGAGCATAAAGGTTCCAGCGGAAAAATTTGGATAGAAACAGGCACCGTAAGGCAAGCTAATGGGTTGTCGTGTGTTTTTAGCCCACCTGTAATATACACCCATTGAATACTCTTCAGGGTGAGCATGAATGAGCACACATAGCAAGTGCACACACCGCCGCAGACCCACACTAAGACAAACAAATGCACGGAACACCAAAGCAACAGACGTGCAACCCCGCACAACCCACCTGGCGTACACTGATACGTAGGTCAATTTTTATTGAACTGGTAGGGGAGAGACACACACATACATATACAACACAAACAAACACACACACATAAACAAGCACAAACAACCCACCTGGCGTACACTGATACGTAGGTCATTTTCGTTGAACTGGCAGGGGAGACACACACATACAACACAAACACACTAACACACACGCACACACACACACAAACACACACACAACCCACCTGGCGTACACTGATACGTAGGTCATTTTCGTTGAACTGGTAGGGGAGAGACACACACATACACACACAAACACACACACACACACACACACACAAACACACACACAAACACACACAACCCACCTGGCGTACACTGATACGTAGGTCATTTTTGTTGAACTGGTAGGGGAGAGACACACACAAACAAACATACACACAAACACAAACACACACACAAACACACACAACCCACCTGGCGTACACTGATACGTAGGTCATTTTTGTTGAACTGGTAGGGGAAAGACACACACATACACACACAAACAAACATACACACGCACACACACACGCACACACACACAAACACACACACACAACCCACCTGGCGTACACTGATACGTAGGTCATTTTCGTTGAACTGGTAGGGGATGTTCCATCCCATGGGTCCAAACTTTTGACGCTCCTGCGACCCACCAAACACAAACCAAAACTGAGATGGTTCAGCAGAGGTGCACACGTACTCCTTGCGTACAAATAGGGTTGGCCAGAACCGTATATATACACCGTATATGACCGTTATTTGGTGATTTCCCTGCCAAAAATACCGTATAATAACCGTAAATATAGGGTTCTGGCCAACCCACGTATAAAGCAATACATGGATGTAACGAAACAGGGCACGAGTGGACACTTACACAGCCAAAAAACATGCTTAGGAAAGGATGCTTAGGAAAGGATGCTTAGGACATGCTTAGGAACATGGTAGGAACATGTAGGAACATGGTAGGAACATGGTAGGAACATGCTTAGGACATGCCTAGGACATGATTAGGAACATGCTTAGGACATGCTTAGGAAAGGATGCTTAGGAAAGACATGCTTAGGAACACAAATGAGGTCACACGCAGCCAGTCCACGTGCTTTAGAACACCTCACTAGAAGGATTTGCAAACGTGGTGAATTAAAACACGCACACATATAACCAAGGAATCTGTCTGCTACTATTCCAGTTTCTTTTGCTTTTGCCAATTGTTTCATTTACACCCGTACCTGCTCAATAGATGTGGAGAAGAGTGGCGCTGCAGCCTGCGTACTATGTCCTTTTCCCTACGATTTCCCCCAACTGCACTATTTGAGTGGCGCTGCAGCCTGCGTACTATGTCCTTTTCCTGCTGCTTTTCCCTGTGCATTATTGTATGGTGCTGCAGCCTGCATACTTTGTCCTTTTCCCTACAATTTTCCCCCACCTGCACTATTGAGTGGAAGAAGGCCAGCCCAAACAGCATGCGCTTGAAGGCAGAGTCTTTGGCGCAGCCGTTGAGGAATTCAGGATTGGAGATGGGGTCAGACATGTAGGTACGCATCAGGCCTGTAGGTACGCATCAGGCAGACATTTAAGTTTGCATCAGGCCTGTGAGAAAGTTGATGAACCATCATGATGGCAATACAGTATTAAGTAATAAGTAAGAGGCAAACTCAAGTAGCAACAGAACACTCGTTCTCATTCTCAGCTAGCAAGTATTTGAAGTACAGCTGCATTCACCAAATTATGTTACCCATCCGTCCTGCCTTTCCCAGCCCGAACGCAACCACAATTGCTCACAAGACCTAAAGATATCTACACACATACAGGAATGTACGTGAATTTGCGCCCACACCTGTGGCAGAGCATCACACGCACACACACACATACACACACACACATCCACACACACACACACACATTTCATCCATCCACACGCAAACTTTTACCCACACCTACAGACTCAAACCCCATACCTGCTCGTAAGCCCTTGGGGGCCTCATTGGTCATCTTGATGCCGTTTTCCAGAATGGAAATCGGGAATATGGGGGAGGGGTAGGAAGTCAGCCACAACCGGAAGTCTTTATGCACCTGTGTACAAAAGCATTGTTGTTTTGCATTGTTGTGCATTGTTGATGTGATTTGAGGTCGGCCGGGTCGTTTCAAGAGAGCATGACTTTGCGAAAAGAACTTGCGTGCCTGAAGGAGACATTGTGAATTGGCGCTTTCACAAACCAAAACAAGCTGGCGCTTACATAATTTAGATACCCACCAAGGCGTTGTAACAAGTGATACGTTTTAACCAAATCTGCACGATGCACTGCATGTCAACACAATGCTTCCATGCAGAGAAACCTACGATAATAAGAATGACAAAGTGGATCGCCCCATCCACCACCCCCCCCAGCACCAGCCCCAGCCCCAGCCCCAGCACCAGCACCAGCACCACTATCACCACCAGCACCACCAGCACCACCACCACCACCACCACCACCACCACCACCACCAAGGCTGTCCAGTTTCATGCAAACGCATGACCCACATGCATGCATGAAAGGGTCTGGCGCATCCCAGCCGTGATATAGCTATGAACAATTTATGTTTTAGGGATAAGGTTTTGGTGCTTGTGCAACTCCTTTTCAACGGCACTGCCAGGACATATACAAACCGTGTATGGGCTGTTTGGGTGTAGAATGGAAATAAATTAAAACATTCAAAGCAAGCAGGTGGTCCAAAGAAAACAAGTTTATTTTCACAACAGCACACAGGGGTGTTGCATGAATGCATGCAAGTCAAGCAGGAAGGCAAACAATGACGTTACGCACACACACACACACACACACACACACTCAGGATGAAGTCCAAGCACACAGTCTTGACCCCTCAGACTCTCTGGTCCTCACAAACACACATTCCCAACCATCAACCCACTCACACCTACACACCTTGCCCTCTACTAGCTGCTGCTCCACAATGAGCTCCAGCGTGGGCAGGAAGGATTTGGCCAAATGACAGTTCTGCAAAACGAGTGCGTGACATAAGTGAGATAAGTGAGAACGCGTGTGTGACATAAGTGAGATAAGTGAGAACGCGTGTGTGACATAAGTGAGATAAGTGAGAGCGCGTGTGTGACATAAGTGAGAACGCGTGTGTGACATAAGTGAGATAAGTGAGAACGCGTGTGTGACATAAGTGAGATACGTGAGAACGCGTGCATGACATAAGTGCGATAAGTGAGAACGCGTGTGTGACATAAGTGAGATAAGTGAGAGCGCGTGTGTGACATAAGTGAGATAAGTGAGAGCGCGTGTGTGACATAAGTGAGAACGCGTGCGTGACATAAGTGAGATAAGTGAGAACGCGTGTGTGACATAAGTGAGATACGTGAGAACGCGTGTGTGACATAAGTGAGATAAGTGAGAACGCGTGCATGACATAAGTGCGATAAGTGAGAACGCGTGTGTGACATAAGTGAGAACGCGTGCGTGACATAAGTGAGATAAGTGAGAACGCGTGCGTGACATAAGTGTCCAATTACAAGATGCAACAAGAAATTCAGTTTATTCAGCAGCTGCTTTGGTGGGCATGGGTGGACCTCCACACGCGGCCAATTATAGAGCCCGTGTACGGTGGTGCGTGGCGCATGCTCATGATGCTTTTTTTGTATTAGCATACTCAAGGCTTACAAACATGCGCACGTGTGTTTGGATGTGTGTGTATGTGTGTATGTGTGTGTGTATGTGTACGTGTGTGTGTGTGTGTGTGTGCTCCCTCCCCCACCTGCAGCACCACCCAGTGCCCTTCCCGCACTCCGAGGTCTATGCACCGCTGCGCCACCGGGCCCTGGCCTTGGCCTAATGAAACTGACTCCACTTGAATGCTCTGCGCAAGAATTACATGTGCACACAATGGAGAGGCGTTGGTGTACACACATTCAGGCTGAAGTGATTGCCACTGGGTCGTGGCCTGTGCCTAACTTCACGCACACACACACGCACACGCACACAGACACACACACACAAGCACACAGACACACACGCACACACACCACACTTCATCTTTGTGCCCTAAAGGCGGAAAAAAGGGGATTGTAACTTGGGAATACCATGCAGAACTGAACAGGGGGAAGGGAAGTTGCGTTGCAAAGGACTGCTCGTTAAAGCGTGAAGGCTGCGTATGCATTGCAACACACACACACACATACACACACGCAAGGCGTTGAGCTTACTCCACCACCTTGCAACATTGTCAACACTATCGTTCATATACCTCAAAAAGCATACATAGACCTTTGTCCTCTGTAAACCTTGAGCTGCTAGCTCAATAAATTTGTTTTCCAGGTCCAGGGAGCAGAATAAACAAATGCACACGCATGCACGCACCTTGTCCTCTGCAAACTTGAGCAGCGAGGTCATGGGGTCTGATCCAGGAGACAACACAAACACTAGAGGGCTAACTGCAGAAGAGTCATTGAAGGAAGGCTCGATGGCAAAGGGCATGGGCTCCACAAAACGAGGCCCCATTTCCTCAGACACGTAGTCCGTGATAGCTGGCAGGAGCTGCAGGGATTTGTTTGTGTATGTGTGCGTGTGTTTGTGCGTCTGTGTAAGTGTATGTGTGCGTGTAATTGTGCGTCTGTGTAAGTGTGTGAATGAGTGCGTGAGTGTGCTCGTGTGCTCGTGTGTGTTTGTGTTGTCTGTGTTATTCTATCCAAATGCATTTGTCAGATGAGTGGGAGTGGACGAGTATGACAGCGGTCCCTGCGGCCTTACTCTTGCACAACGTGCCGCGCATTGCCGCGTAATATGAAGTGGGAAAGCCAACCTTAGGCATGTGAGCATCACCCTTTATCATAAAATGGGTCGGCCTAAAACCATGCATAGATATGGCGCACACTGGTGCGCACATTATGATTCTTGCAGGGAAAATATCCCTGCATATGGTACGATGTGTATGTACGATTGTGCGTTTTTCCCCTTTCTGAGGGTGTAGGTGCTTCAAGTCTGGTGCTACAACTCTTTGCCTGTAACCTCTGTAACCTCTGTAACCTCTGTAACCTCTGTATGTACGATTCACGGCCATCCCCAGTCCTACACAAGCCATTGGCATCAAGGCAAGCCCCAGTTCTACACAAGCCACTGGCGTTCATGGCCAGCCGCAGTCCTACACAAGCCACTGACGTTCATGGCAGGCCGCAGTCCTACACAAGCCACTAACGTTCATGGCAAGCCGCAGTCTTACACAAGCCACTGGCGTTCACGGCCAGCCGCAGTCCTACACAAGCCACTGACGTTCATGGCAAGCCCCAGTCCTACACAAGCCACTGCCATTCACGACATATCCCAATCCTACACAAGTTACTGGCGTTGTTCATTCTCTATTCCTACACGGTGCTATTAAGTCGGCAAGCATCACATCGCCACGCACCTTGTCTGGCCGGATGGCACGCAGCACAATCATGCGCTGGAAGCTGTCCAGCTGATCATGCCAGGGGTATGGCAGTGTGCAGCGATGGGGCTCTGGGGAGTCATACACAGCCTTCCAGTCTGCCAGGTTCTCTGTCATGTGCTGCGCCAGGCCTGTCCATTTGTCACCTGTGACAGTGGTACACAGGCAACAGGTGGTTGGGGGGACTCGTGATGTATGATGCCAGGAGGACCTTCACGATAGGGCACACCACAATTCAACCAGCACATTTCAACCAGCACATACACAGGCAACAGGTGGTTGGGGGGACTCGTGATGTATGATGCCAGGAGGACCTTCACGATAGGGCGCAGCCCTTTGGGATGGACGCAAGGCCAGATCAGATCGATGACATGAACACTTGTGTGAGCTCACAGGCACAGGAGACTCACACACACACACACACACACACACACACACACATACACTCACACATACGTTGCGCTGCGTAGTACCCCCCACACACCAACGCTACAGTCGAACACCAAAAGTCCTAATGAGATCAGAGCGCAGCATGGTAGGTAGAGCGCCCCACGCTCTCCCCCAACTTCGGCCGCACCCATATACCCACACACACACATACACAACTCACTCTGTGGAGAAAGGTGCGTGGCGCGGCATAGCTCGCCCCACATTTTCTCACTGATCCATTCTGGTGCAGGGTTGGGGTATGGCAGCTCACCCATGGCCTGCACACACACATATGGGGTATATGGCACACAGATGGGGTATAAATGGCCTGCGCAAACACAGATTGGGTATGGCAGCTCACCCATGGCCTGCGCACACACACACACACACACAGATAGGGTATAAATGGTACACAGATGGGGTATAAATGGCCTGCACACACACAGATGGGGTAGGGCAGCTCACCCATGGCCTGCACACACACAGAGGCACGAAACAAAGCTTGTTAAAACACAGAAAGGCTTACTGTCACACACACACGCACACACACACACTCAACATGGACATGTACGAAAGAAACACGTGAAAGGAAGCTGTGCTGGGCCGAATTGGTTTTGCAAGCACACACTCACAATATCAAGAAAAGTTCTTAACCAGGTTGCTCGGACATTTACTGTCATTGCACACACCAAATGGTTCAGTGCGCACAAAACCTTTGAGTGCTGACTCACCTATTTTAGATGCATACAGCAATAATACAAATATAAATATTTACATGCATACAGTGAAACATAACTCTACGTGATGCCTGTGAGATTAAGCCCCAGCAAATGGAACACACACAGACACAAACATCACAGCGTACAAACTACAAGAGCATCCAACCACACACACACACACACACACACAGACATCACAGCGTACAAACTACAAGAGCATCCAACCACACACACACACACACACACACACACACAGACACACACACAGACATCACAGCGTACAAACTACGAGAGCATCCAACCACACACACACACACACAGACATCACAGCGTACAAAACTAGGAGAGCATCCAACCGCAGCCAACACCCTTGTCGCAAGCTCTCACGCACTGCTCAGCGTCTTCACCCTCTGCTTGCTGCCCTTGGTTGAGGAATGCTGCTGAATGTCTCTAGACTGATTGGCAGCGTTCGTTGTCAAGTGATGCTTGATGTTTTAACGATCAACCCTGTAGGTTAGCCTTCATTGTGGAGTGCTGCCTTAATGTTTTAACGATCAACCCTGTAGGTTAGCCTTCGTTGTGGAGTGCTGCTTATTGAGTTCACCTGATTGTTAGCCTTTAATATGGAGTGCTGCTGCATGTTTCTTCACTGATGCCTAGCCTTTGTTGTGGAGTGCTGCTTATTGAGTTCACCTGATTGTAGCCTTTAATATGGAGTTTTCCTGGATGTTTCTTCACTGATGCCTAGCCTTTGTTGTGGAGTGTTCCTGGATGTTTCTACCCCGATCGTTAGCTTTTGCTCCTATGAACGTCCTTCACACTCCACATCAACTCCAGCAAACTCCTCCACGACTACTTCCACAGCTCCAGCAAAATCCACGACTACTCACCATCCCGCCTGTGAGCCACAGCAAACTAGCACGCAGCAAATTACTCCAAGACGACTCACCACTCCGCCTGTGAGCAGAAACCTCAATTCCGTTGGGTCCACTCGCTTCTCATTGATGCCCAGCTTGGTGGTCAGCAGGAAGGAGAACAGCAGCTTGTCCTTCTCAAACAAGGATCTGCATGTCAAAGCCGATAAAGTGTTGGCTGGATCTGGGATGCGGAGGTGGCAGTACAAATATGCAGGATGGAGGCATGTTTGTACATGATATAAAAGTGAGCGTATGTGCTGGAGTAAAGGAGAGCTGTGTGTATGTTTGTGTGTATATGTGCATGTTTGTGTGTGTGTGTGTGCGTGTGTGTGTTAGTCGGTGTGTGTTAGTCTGTGTGTGTGTTTGTGTTTGCTTGCTGGAGTATAGGCGAGTTTGTATGGGCTTGGATATCAGCAGGTTTCCATGCTTCCGTGTGCCAGCATAACATAAGTCTGTGCCATCGTTCTAGGAACCTTACACACTATACTGGTGACTAATAAAAACCAACGGCTTGAAAGACGCACATATCATACACACCAAACACGTCTGCACACTCACGTACACCACACCCACACCCATGTGCAACCGAACACGTCTGCACACTCACGTACACCACACCCACACCCACATACATACCTGCATACGTTGGTGTATAAGAAGATGGTGAAGTACTGATTGAGGGCTTGCAGCCGCACGTCCAGGTCATCAGAGGGGGCGCTGTCACGGATGGCGCGCACAAATAGGTCAATGAACCAGCGCAGGGAGTATTGGTACATGGGGTCGATGTTGGCCAGGTCTGTGACCTGTGATGTGTGATGTGTGAGTTGTGATGTGAGATGTGTGACCTGTGATGTGTGATGTGTGTTTAATGACCTGTGATGTGTGACCTGTGATGTGTGATGTGTGTTTAGTGACCTGTGGTGTGCGAGGTGTGATTTGTGAGGTACGTGACCTGTGGCCTGTGATTTGTGAGGTGCAACCGAGAAAAGGAACACAGTTTATTGGAGACGCTTAGTGACGCTGCTCGCTGATGGGGGCTGATGCCTTGTGTGTGTGTGTGTGTGTGTCTGTGTCTGCAGGACGACGGAGGATGCTGATAAGTGCAGGGGTGTTGACCTTTATGGTCCTAGGATTATGGGTTTAGGGCAATAGGGGGAGGTGGTGCACTTGTGGCGGAGAATAGAGCAAGGAGAGTCAAAGCAGTGCTTAAAAAGATCGAGATCATAATGGGCTGCTGATGTTGCTATATACAGAAAGTCACGATGGAGTTGCTTCTGTACAACCTCTAGGCTTTAGACACATGAAGCATGCGTGCTGTTTTTGGCAGAACACAAGCACGCACAGGTGCGTTTCCCTCAAACACGCAGACGCAACTCAAGAATTGTGAATCTATTTGATACAGCAGACGCACCACAAAATACAAGAGGGATGAGTGATGGGCCACGGGCTTGTACCCCGCTCTGGCCTCGTCAATCTTGGCCTCCGTCTCGTCAGAGATGGTCTGCTTTTCGCTGATCTCGTCTGAAAGGATTTTGGAAGATTGCAGCACGTCCACTGCGTTCTCGTCCTCCAAAATGTTGCCCTGAGAGGGAAAAGAGGGGAAGGCTCCAGTATGAAATGTGTATGCCAGCTATCAAGCGCTCGCATACTTCAAAGTGTCAAGTAAAAACTTGACCCAGCTAAACGACCTCACAATCCTTGTTCTCTGTTAGTAGCTGCTTGGGCACCACGCAGGTCAGAGGCCGCTTTGTTTGCGTCAGCACAGAGCGGTGCTGCTGCTGTAATTGCCAAGCCAGAAAGCAGTATCACGCGCAAGCGTGCATATGCACGTGCTGCTTTTGCTGATATAATGGAAGAGGGCAGTGTCGATGCTTTATCAACAAACAACGTTTCAAGCAGGCATGCAAATGATTCTTTTCACAGTACAATGTGCAGGGTCAGTTGCAAGCGTTCCAAGCTGTGGACGCGTGCACTGTTAACAACTTGTGAGAGATATGAGAGAGCAGTTCCAAATGCAACAACAGGATTAGACGCAAGCGTGTCAAGCGAACAGCCATACCTGACTGGTGGACAGGACCCGCAGGATCTCATCCTCGATTTCCTTCAGCTTCCTCTTGTTCTCAGCACCCTGTGGTTTCACAGATTAGCATACATTCAAACACAGGTCTTGCCTCAATGCAGCGTCGGAGGCATGCACTGTGCACCAACGTGACCAGCCGGAACAATCATTTCTGAAGGTTGTTTGGTACAAAGCGTTTGCTTTCACCTTCACTGACAGCAAAGCAGTGGCTTATACTGTATACATCATTGAGGGAGGCTCTGCCAGGGAAAGTGCTGAAGCACTTGTGCTAAGGGCAGGAACCAGCATGCAAACAAATGGCGTCCCTGTCTGTTCCAAACAAGCTATTAACCATTGGTAACTCCTTATATGCTGATTCAAATAACTCTTCCCAGTCAAAACAAGGTTTGCCTTTAGTATTACTGAAGGTAAAGCTAATCCACTAACGATATCCCTACCTGCCCGATCTGCTTGTTCCTACCTGCACGATCAGCTTGTTCTTCTCCTCCTCAAGATCAGGTCGCTCTTTAGCCACTGCAATGCCAAGGAGCTGGTCCTCCAGACCCTGTGTGCGTGCATGCACACACGCACTCGTTTTGCATGCAGGCTTCAGTGACAGTTTCTGGCTGTGTGTTTGCATACAGGTGTGTGTGTGTGTGCGTGTGTGTGTGTGTTTGCAGATATGTGTGTTTAGGCTAACGCTGTGCGGACTCCCTTCATTATGTGGTTGAAGCACCAGGCAAATTGGTGGCACTACACATTATGCACTGTGCACATAGGCACGAGTACACTAACTTACAAATGCACTCACTATGCACTCACTATGCACTACACATTATGCACTGTGCACATAGGCACGAGTACACTAACTTACAAATGAACTCACTATGCACTCACTATGCACTACACATTATGCACTGTGCACATAGGCACGAGTACACTAACTTACAAATGCACTCACTATGCACTCACTATGCACTTCACATTATGCACTGTGCACATAGGCACGAGTACACAAACTTACAAATGCACTCACTATGCACTTACTATGCACTACACATTATGCACTGTGCACATAGGCACGAGTACACAAACTTACAAATGCACTCACTATGCACTACACATTATGCACTGTGCACATAGGCACGAGTACGCCACGCACTAACATACAAACAGTGCTAGCGAAGGTGGCACACCGCTTCCGCACCTCAGGTGTGGTCATGAAGTTCAGCAATGAAACCTTGGTGCACAGCTCCGGGGGGTAGTGGGGATTTCGCAGCTTGGTGGTGATGTAGAACCTGGGTATGTGGGCAACACATGCACTTGATGCGGGTAGTGGGGATTTTGCAGCTTGGTGGTGATGTTGAACCTGGATATGTGGGCAACACATGCACTTGATGCGGGTAGTGAGGATTCCG
>Ga0307963_1001454_pt1 | contig 18124 bp, 14 predicted proteins | sample OrgLakmetagen594_FD_201829 | JGI IMG/M metagenome (GOLD analysis project Ga0307963, IMG submission 201829) | Saline water microbial communities from Organic Lake, Antarctica - #594 | ecosystem: Environmental > Aquatic > Non-marine Saline and Alkaline > Saline | place: Antarctica: Organic Lake... | reverse complement strand
CGGGCCTGCGCACACTGGTGTGAATAATTTTCGTTTTCACGGTGCGCCCAGCAGCACCTCCACCGCCCCTCCCCATCCCCTGACACCGCAGGGCTGCCTGGTTAGTCAGTCTTAGGTGCCTTGCAAGTTTTGGGGGCGGGGGGTGCGCTGGGCGGGCCTGCGCGCCCTGGTGGGAACTTTGGTGGGAAGACACCAAACCTAGGGGCTGCGCCCCATGACTGGGGCTTCGCCAAAAAAAGGGAAGTACTGGCAGGGCAGAGCAAAGGCGCTATGCACACCTGATGCTGGAACGCTGAGTGCTCAGAGCACCGTCTTGGGGAGGTTGCCCCACTTGAACGCGCTGGCACGGCTGCCCACACCTGAAGCAGTGCTTCGTGGTGTGGTACTCGTCCATGCCGAGCACCGTTACACAGCGGTTGCAGCTCCCTCCTGCCCCACTCTGCAAGTGCGCGAACAACGATTGGGGGAGTGCACAAGGAGTGAGCACACAGCAGCATACTTTCCAACATCAATGCAACAGACTTGGGCTGTGATGGCTTGGCTTGAAACAGATGCTCGCTTGCAACAAAACAAGGCTGAGCTTATAAAAGAGCAGTGTGCGTTGCCACACTCTTAGATCACAGTGCCCTGCATATTCTAACCCTTGAGGGCATGTACTCTCTCAGCAACCATTTAATTAATAACGATTAAAAAGGTTGCACCACATGCAGAGTACCACAAGGGAAGGCGAAGGCGTCAGCCACCCTCTCACCAGGGTATGATTACACCTACCCGTGCCCCCTTTATGTATGTTCTTGTGATGCCCTTGGTGGGCACAGAATTCAAACCCTTGCGGGTATGACCGAAATCTGTGTCCCTGCAAGCCAGGAGCGTGTGTGTGTGCGCAATTGGTCGTGTATTTCAGCATAGACAGGTACATGCGTAAATCTCAACCCAGTCAAGGCATTTTTGCAGTGTGAGGCTCCACACCATCAGGCGCAAGCGTGCCGTTCAAACATATAGTTCAGCACAGGAACTGCATGATCACTCTCCTTTTGGTGCACTGAGCACAAGGGTTAAGCACTGAGCACCAGGGCAAAGTACGGATGAGCACAAGGATTGAAAAAATGTTTCTACAACGTTTCGTCTAGCTAGGTAGCACAAAGGCAACTGTGTGTGTGATGTTTGTCCCTTGAACAATTGTGTGGAGGGAATTACATGCACATGTCCTGCGAGCAGCATTATTTTTATGATCATCAATCTCTGTAGTACGTGAAAAGCATGCAGGCAGTGAAAATCATGCCCTGCATCTGTCAAGGGTCAGAAAAATGAATCCATCATGGTAGCGTGTAATGCTCCTTTGCACTGCTTTTTCCCACAGCCTGCAGTGTTTTAAAGAAGGTGGGTTTCTCTCAACCCTGCATTTATGCAAGCTTTTAACAGGTGATGGAACCCCTACCAAATAACGACCCTAAAATTATGCAAGCTATCAAGAGGTGGTGGAACCTCCCTGTTGACAACTCTGGAAGCATGCAAGCTATTAAGAGGTGGTAGAACCTCCCTGTTGACGACCTGGAAGCATGCAAGCTATTAAGACCGACACACGACAGGGCCAGTGCCCAGTGACAGCATTTTTATAACCGCAAACGTTCAGGACAGAAAAGACAAGAATGGATCTCTGACGTTAGACACGCACGTGGCTGGGTTTGTGTCCAGCTGCTGGACCAATCCCGTGGGTCCTAGGCCATACAGAACAGCGTACGTCATGTGCTTGGCCTGGCTGCGTTGCTGTGGGGTCACCTGTGTGTGTGTTTGTGTGTGTGTGTGTGTGTGTGTGTTTGTGTGTGTGTGTGTTTGTGTGTGTGTGCGTCTGTTGCTTTAAGAGTGTGCGTGGTGCGCAAACAATGCATGCAGCTTACCTCGTCTTTATCGCACTTGAGCCACATGGCAGCGATTGGCTTGAATGGATCAAGCGAATCTTCCTGCAGGCACACAGAAATCGTTGAGAAGCAGACCTTGCGAACATGGCAAATTAACTAGCCACTATAACGGGTGTGCTGAGTTGCATGGGTGCGCAGCACGTGTGTGGCTTGTTAGCGATTGGAGATGAGAACAATCTGCATGCTCTTAATTCTTAACAGAATTGTAGCTATCTGTGTGCATTTTTTGTGCACTTGTGTGCAGTGTGCAGCACACTTGCATCGAGCTGTACAGCTGCTCGTCACACCTGCATTGAGCTGTACAGCTGCTCGTCACCGCTGAGGTATGACACTTAAAATGTAACAAACAGGGATGCATCAGCGTATGTCTGTGTGCAAGACACCTGCATAGAGCTGCAGAGCTGCTCGTCATCACTGAAGTGGGCCATGAGCCGTAGTTCCACCTGCATTATATTTTCCCAGGTAGGTGTGTGTGTGTGTGTGTGTGTGTGTGTGAGGGGGGGAGGCATGATTTTTCGTGCGTCGGCATTGTCTACCAAGTTTATTCATTGGGATCTCGGAGTGGTGTGCTTAGAACAAAGGTGTGCCCCAATTATCCTCTTGTAGCGCTTAGAACAAAGGTGTGCCCCAATTATCCTCCTGTAGTGCTTAGAACAAAGGTGTGCCCGATCCTCCTGTAGTGCTCAGAGAAAAGGTGTGCCCGATCCTCCTGTAGTGCTTAGAGCAAAGGTGTGCCCCAATCCTCCTGTAGTGCTTAGAGCAAAGGTGTGCCCGATCCTCCTGTAGTGCTCAGAGCAAAGGTGTGCCCTAACCCTCCTGTAGTGCTTAGAACAAAGGTGTGCCTCAATCCTCCTGTAGTGCTATCAATTCAAATTGTGGAAACACATGCTGGCAGCAAAAGCATCCACATGCAACAGCAGAGAAATTTCTTGATCATGACACTGAATAAGTAAACCCTTGGACCGGTTTAACTCCAACTCATAGTGTTGTGTAGTAATCAAAATTCTGCACTGTCTGATCCCTCAATAATCCCATTCTAACTTTTTAGGGGCAGTGGTTCATAGATCACTTCATAAGAGCCACAGCCAGCCTAAGCTGGTCAGATGCTTGCTTGACTTGTATCTTTGTATACACAACAATTAGATTACTGCCAGAGACCCGTTAGCAGTCTTACCAGATCTGTTGCATGTGTAGCAGCCTTACCAGGTCTGTTGCATGTGTAGCAGTCTTACCAGGTCTGCTGCATGTGTAGCAGCCTTACCAGGTCTGTTGCATGTGTAGCAGTCTTACCAGGTCTGCTGCATGTGTAGCAGTCTTACCAGATCTGCTGCATGTGTAGCAGTCTTACCAAGCCTGCTGCATGTGCAGGAGTCACGTTCTTACTAACAAATTCAGGCCACTTTAAGAATGCCGCAGCCAGACTCGTCATGTCTATAATTGCACGTATACTACTGACCTGGCAGTAGTCAACGGCAAGAAGCATGTACCCAGGCGACGCTACAAGCGCTGCATAGCACAAATGTGTGACACAGAGGAGCAGAGAGGAGAGAATGAGGCATGTTAGATGTTGTGCTGGAACCACACAGAGGAGAGGAGGGGAGGATGAGGCATTTTAGATTTTGTGCTGGAACCACAAAGAGGAGAGGAGGAGATAATGAGGTATCTTAGATGTTGTGCTGGAACCAAAGAGAGGAGAGGAGGGGAGAATGAGGCACCTTCGGTTTTGTGCTGGATATTTGTGCAAACTGTGGATGCTCAAAAGTGTGGCAACAGCAAGTCCCTGCAGCAGCAGATGCAGTGCTGGAGGTGCTACTTTACAAATATAACACATACACCTCACATGCACATGCACATGCACATACACACATCACACATCACACATCACACATCACATGCACATACACACGCATGACTGGGTCTCCTCCGCAAGACCTGATCGCATGTTGAGCTTGAATGTTTTGCGCTGCTGCTTTTCTTCGTTTGGCAGGATGGTTTGATGGCTGGAGGACCCTTCAATCTCAAATTCGATGGGCTTTGGCATGGTCTGCAGTTCATCACATTGGAGGCAACACATTGAAGGCAACACATTGGAGGCAACAAATTGGATACAACACATTGGATGCAGCACATTGGATCATCACAATGGAGGCAACTTGGATCATTGGATCATCACATTGGAGGCAACTTGGATCAATGGATCATCACATTGGAGGCAACTTGGATCATTGGATCATCACATTGGAGGCAACTTGGATTATTGGATCATCACATTGGAGGCAACTTGGATCATTGGATCATCACATTGGAGGCAACTTGGATCAATGGATCATCACATTGGAGGCAACTTGGATCATTGGATCATCACATTGGAGGCAACTTGGATTATTGGATCATCACATTGGAGGCAACTTGGATTATTGGATCATCACATTGGAGGCAACTTGGATCATCAAATTGGAGGCAACTTGGATCATTGGATCATCACATTGGAGGCAACACGGTGATGGAAAATTGGAAGGCAAAAACAACAAGACAGACACAAAAAATTAGGGTTGGCCAGAACCGTATATATACACTGCATACGATTGTATATAAGGTAATTTTCCTGCCAAAAGTAACGTGTATACACCGTACATATACATACATATAGGGCCAGCCAGAAACGTATATATTTAAGCACTATACACCGTATATGGCTGTATAGTGACATCCCTGCCAAAAACACCTTGTGTACACCGCATATATAATAACATATATATGGTTCTGGCCAAAAAGGCAGACAAAAGTCTGGCCAAAAAGGCAAACAAAAGGGAGAAGGTTCACTTTCTGTAACCATCAGCACACATCAAATTATAGCATACATTGCATGCTTGCTTGATTACAGAACATACATTACATGCTTGTTTGACTACAGAGCACAGTGTACACTAATATTTTTGCATGGTGTTGCTGTTGTAGCATACCTACATTACATTTGACTGCAGAGCTCAGTGTACTATAATATTGTTGCATGGTGTTGCTATTGTAGCATACCTACATTACATTTGACTACAGATCTCAGTGTATATCACTGTATACATTATTACAGCGTATTTACAGCATCATGGGCCCAGGAACATGTTTGTGAAGGAGGGCCAGAAATATCAAGTAACACATAGTGCAGGATACAACCAGTAACACACAATGTCAGTGACACATAGTGCCAGTGTAACACATAGCGCCAGTGCAACACAAAGTGCCAGTAACTCATAGTGCCGTAAGGCCATAATGCCATAGTGCCACAGTGCCATAGTGCCATATTGCCATAGTGCCATAGTGCCAGTAACACATAGTGCCAGTAACTCATAGCGCCAGTAACTCATAGCGTCAGTGTAACACATAGTGCCATAAGGCCATAATGCCATAGTGTCATAGTGCCACAGTGCCATAGTGTCAGTAACACATAGTGTGATTAACACATAGTACCAGTAACACATTGTGTCAGTGTAACACATAGCGCCAGTGCAACACATAGTGCCATAATGCCATAGTGCCATAGTGCCAGTAACATGTAGTGCAGGATGCAGCATCTTGCAAGAATTGAGCCTAATAAATCCCACCTGGACCTATGTAACACCTACGCCATCATCATCAATCCCAACGACAATAACCTTGTTGTGCAGATCTACCTGTTCGTTAATGATGTGTGTAACAGTTGTGTAGATCTACCTGTTTGTCAATGTTGTGTGTTAATGTTGTGTAGATCTACCTGTTCGTTAATGTAGCCGCGCGTCGAGAAAGGCATACTCAAGATGTAAGATCTGGGTTATATTCCGGCTCGTATCCACCAAACTGCTGGAGGGGGATTTTACACTTGTGCCGACACCAAGCATATAAAGGATGGTTAGCACAGCGCAAGCTGTGCCAAGAGAGTACCAACTGACGTTCGGTTGCACTCGCCTTCAAGAACTAGAGTACTTCTGCATGCTGCAGAGTACTCAGCAGATTGTATTCCTATATGAATCGTTGCATTAGTTAACTATGCTACTCTGGCACTTTGTAACAAGATCTAGATAGTGAGTATTGTTCACTGTAAAAGTTTTGAACAACGTGCTTTCATATCACGTCAACAACCCAGTGTGATCCTTAGCGGAGGTGCAGCAATGACTGCCGGCATAGAACAACAAATGGTCTGCAGACCAGAAAGAACAACAGATGGTCTGCAGACCAGAAAGAAAGTCGGCACCTGCAGGTTGGGGTTGCCCATGCAGAGCCGTCCTGTGTGTGAGTGTGTCAGTGTGTGTGAGTAGTACACACACACACACACACATACACACACCTGCAAGTTGGGGTCGTCCATGCAGAGCCGTCCTGTAGCGGTGCCTGCTTGATCGAACCTGCCTCGAAGTCGTAGCAAGGAGGGAGAAGTGGAAGAGGGATCGCACTCCCCTGTGTGGGAACGCAGGATGGCAAGCGATATAATTTTAGCAAGGTGCTAGCACTTTTCTATGGACATAGATGTGGGGGGCCCTTCCCGGGAAAGAGCAAGAAACACTGTGCAGGCATTGATGAGAGCCACTTTGCACAATAATGAAGTAGCCACTCGGTGTAGGGGGTTGGTGTCAATGCCTTCCCTTTTTTGGGAATATATACACACCTGAAGCTAGGCTATTCCTGCTTCCGGAGATACTGTTGCTGACGCCGCTCTAGCCGCTGGGCTTCCCTGCGCCGCTTGAAGCTGCCACCTGGTTAAGAAAAGAAAAGGAAAAAAGAATAAAAAAGAAAAAAGAATTAACTAAAAACTATGCAGGCTATGAAAGCCACTCCCCACAGTAATTAAGGAAAAGGAGCCACTTTGGTATCGAGTACCGTAAAGCTCCTCCACCGCTACACCTGGTACAAATGGTATGAACAGGATCACAGTAAGCTGTGTAGCAGTGACGCTCATTAGATTTACACTATGCTGGATAAAGTGAGCTGTGTAGAATTGACGCTCATTAGATTTACACTATGCTGGATTTAGTAAGCTGTGTAGCATTGACGCTCACTCAATCCAGCATTGTTAGATTGTAATGAGGAAGAAACTGGAGCGTGTAATTGAATTGTTTTTAAGTTGTAATGGAAGAAACTGGAGCGTGCAATTGAAGAAACTGGTGCGTGTAATTGAATAGTTTTGGGATTGAAATGGAAGAAACTGGAGCGTGTAAATGAATTGTGCCGATGACGGTCTATTGCTGGAGGTGAAAAGAAACAGGATAAATGGGCAGGCAGGGACGCACCAGACGTTGCAGGCGTGTTTAAAAGGAAAGAACCACCGAGTGATGCTCAGTATTTACAGAGGTTGACCTTAATGCGAGCACAAATCAGCCCAAATTGAAGATGCTACCTGGGGACGATGGAATAGGATGTCTAGGATAGAGTAGTAGTAATAGTGAATTGATGTATTTGCTGTAAGGCCCTTACTGCAGCATCCAGCAAAAGTTTCCATAGTGGCTGATGTTTTTATGTACTCTCCCTGTCGTAGGACACGTTCTCTTGCACTTAAATCTTCTAATGGCCTCAATCAAGTGATTTTAAAGAGGTCACCGCCACCTCAAAACTCATTTGAAGCCCCTTACTGCAGCATCCAGAGAGGTCACCCTGGAGGGCTTGCGCCTCTGTTTTACCTTCTTTGTCATAATATTCGTGTTGTTCAATTTATCGCTTCAATGGCCTCAGCCAATTGATTCCAAGGAAGTTATCATCTCAAAACGCATTAGAAGCCCCTTACTGCAGCATCCAGCGAGAGCATCCTGGAGGGCTTGCATCTCTTTTTACCTTCTTTGTCATAAAATTGGTGATCTTCACTTTATAGCTGTTTACCTTCTTTGTCATGAATTTTGTGTTCTTCAATTTTTAGCTGTATACCCTCTTTGTCATAATTCATAATATTCGTGTTGTTCAATTTATAGCTTCAGTGGCCTCAATCAAGTGATTCCAAGGGGATTACCAGCTCCAAACTCACTGTGAGTCCCTTAGTGCAGCGCCAAGCATGCGCATCCCGTTGGGAAGCCAGTGTCTCTATGTACCCTTTTAGCAGTCCTGCCAGTTTTGCTAAGCGGCGGTGCTCCAGCAAGGTGTCAACTACTGGGTTGCCTTTCATATCCTGCTGTTGGAAAGCATTATGCAAAAGCACGCGGAGTAGTGATGATAAAGTTTGGTCGAGACGGGATTAGCAAGGTGTCAATTATTGGATTGCCTTTCAGGTCCTGCTTTCCCAAAGCATTATGGAAGAGCACACGGAATAGTGATGACAAGTTTGGTCAAGATGGTGCTGTGGCACAGTGGCTGGGCATTTCAAGCCAAGACAGGCACGATTGTTATCAAAGCCATTCATGATTTAATCGTGGCCTCCAGGGAAAGAAAACTCAATTTGGAAACGCTTCTTTGCGAGTGAGCACCAAAGGAAAGGCAAAAGGCAACAAGAAATACGTTGGATTGCGAGTGAAGCCAAACCACTTTTGAGATTTTCCAAGCCAAACACAATTGAGAAGAAGAGCCGCACACTGCAAAGAACAAGCTGGTAGAGGAATAACTAAATTAGAAACGCATTGCCTGCTGCGTTTCTGGTGATCCAGTGCTGGAGATTCAAACATGTGTGCTAATACATTTTGAGAGCAGAGCAATTGCCTCGCCAATCTAATGCTGAAGGCAATGCTCTTACAATTTATCACTTGTGTACCTAATTAGCTGCTGTGCCTACAAACAAAGGTTTAAATAATTGGTGGAAAACAACGTGCTATATGTAAACAAAAACGTTTACGCAAAGAAATTAAACTTTTATTACTAAAAACAAACATTTTCTGCCTTAACACCAGTACACATTTGTTTAAATCCCTGTGCGGGAAACCTGCACGTAATTAAACTTTGCTTGCGGGCACCCGCAATCATATAAATCCCCCTGAACTTCACTGGTGCCTACAAAGCTGCTGGAATCATAGCTGCAGCACCTCGGTGCTGGTTCTGAAGCTTCTTCTCTAAATGGATGTGGATGTGTGCTTGAAGGACTGGTGCACCTAATTAGCTGCTGCAAGAGTATTTACCTGCAATACCTCAGAGCTCGTGCTGAAGTACCCAGCCTTGCCCCTTGAGGAGGATCTGGGAGGGGTGAGCCTCAAGCGGTCAAATAAGACCTCAGACACCTGCCAACAAAACCACATTGCACAGAACAGTAGTGCCTTTCGTATTAGAAGACATGCTCCAGATTATTTAGCCTTTGCCAAATAAACACGGAATTAGGCACCTGCTTGCCATGGAATATTACAAAAAGAAGGGAAAGAAACAAACACGTTGCGCTGATGTGAACAAACACCCACACTACCAAAACCGTGGTGCTGTGTGCGTCAACAATACAGTCCAACGCTGTGTGCATCAACAATAGCTGTGTGCATCAACACTAGCTGTGTGCATCAACACTAGCTGCGTGCACCAACAATAGCTGTGTGTATCAACAGTAGCTGTGTGCATCAACAATAGCTGTGTGCATCAACAATAGCTGTGTGCATCAACAAAAGCTGTGTGCACCAACAATAGCTGTGTGCACCAACAATAGCTGTGTGTATCAACAATAGCTGTGTGCATCAACAATAGCTGTGTGCATTAACAATACAGTCCAACGCTGTGTGCATCAACACTAGCTGTGTGCATCAACAATAGCTGTGTGCTTCAACAATAGCTGTGTGCATCAACAAAAGCTGTGTGCATCAACACTAGCTGTGTGCTCAACAATAGCGGTGTGCATCAACAATAGCGGTGTGCATCAACAATAGCGGTGTGCATCAACAATAGCTGTGTGCATCAACAATAGCTGTGTGCATCAACAATACAGTCCAACGCTGTGTGCATCAACAATACAGTCCAACGCTGTTTAGGGGGAGAGTGAGTCTCGAGCAGACTAATAAGACCTCATAGATCTGCAAGCTTTTAAACACATTGCTTCACAAAAGGGTACAACATGCAATGTGCCTCTCTTGAGGGCCCTCGTTGGAAGGCATGGAACCCGACAGAGGGGTTGGTACTCTTCAGTACCAAAATGCCTTTATATGAAATAGGAGGGTCCTGAGTCCGTGCTTGCAACTAATTTGGCATAATAATAGCCAGGCTACCTAAACTCAGGCCTATTTAAAACCTACACAACCTAATGTCTGAAATTATATTACAGTTCCTTAAGTGATTTGATGATCTGAGGAGAAAGAAGGGGTTCTGTCGTGCAACACCAACAAAACACTTGCCTGCACAGAATGGTACGGCACACAATGCAGAGCATGAGTGCAAGCCCAGTGAGACAGAATGAACGTACCTGCTTAGGCGAGCTTAACAAGAAGCTGACTCCAGCAGCCTGCATAGCAACAGAACACTTTGTTTGCATTACTAGGTGCACAAGTGCACAAGACAGAAAGTGTATTGCCAACATACACAGGTGGGCTCGGCAGTTGCAAAAAGTGTATTGATGGCGTATAGAGGTGAGCTCAGCAAAAAGCACACTCCAGCAGCATACAAAGCAACAAAACTGAGGCCGTTTTAATTATCATTATTGCATGAAACTCTGATGTGAAAAGTGTATTGATGGCGTACAGAGGTGAGCTCAGCAAAAAGCACACACACACACACACACACATACACAAACAAACGCACTCACTTACACACACACATACACACACACGCACACACACACACACACACATACACACACACACACACACACATAACACACACACACACTCCAGCAACCTACAAAGCAACAGAACTAGAGAACACATCATAACAAATGCGAGATACCCATTATGTGAAGCAGCGTGTTTAAAAGCTTGCAGATCTATGAAGTCTTGTTACAGGTAGCTAAAATTGCTACATTTGTGCCTCTCTATTGTCGGGGCCAGCATGATTTGGGCCTTGGCAACAAAAATTATCCGAAAGTACTTAAAGGCTGGCCACCTGCTAACCCAAACGACTTTGCAAATTAAAAGTTAAATTAAGCAAGCAGAAACCGTTCCAATGAGAATCTTGGCATCCTGGTTGGTCTAAGCAATACAGCAGAGGGAATGCTGCACAAAAAAACATTTCCTGTGCGGAACCTTGACCAGGTTTCAATAGGTTTGCACACAAAGACGCACAGACACAAACACTTACACAGGTACACACCTTGCACGCTTTGCGCTCTAGCTGATTCAAGCGCTGATGTAACAAGGGAGACTGGCAAAGGAGCACGGTATGGTCGCAGCACATGCCTAGGGATTCCATACGCGTTAGGATGGGAACCTGATGCGTGGTCATATGTACGCATGGCCTTGTGTGGCCTTCATCCATGCGTGCCATACATGTATGCTTACACAAACAGAAGTGCGTTCTGTGTGTTTGGTAACTTGCAACTTGAGTGGATTAATTCAATTGCACACAACGTGCAACGCTTATGCTGATATGTGTTGACGAGTTGAGTTCCTGATGGCTGTGGGTTGTAATAATGAGAATCGAGGACCCTTTTGGTTAAATTATGTAAGCAGGTCAAGGAGCATCGTACGACAGCAAGGAGTACACGCCAATAAAATAATCTGGCTTGAATGCGAAAGCAAAGTTTCATTATAGAAGCTTGTCATATGCCTTTTTACCGTTGTCGGCTGTCATTTACTTTGTTCAGGCCTTAGCCTAGCAAGGGGGGTTGTGCTCTTAGCTTTCGCATTCAAGCCAGATGACTTGACGAAATGAGTTGAATAAGCATTGGTTATAGAAATGCCAAAATACTGAAAGTAGCCGATGGTAGGTCTATACAAAGAGTCGTAGCACAACTCCCCTTAATAGGCAAGAGAAGAGTAAATGACAGCCGACAACGGTACCAGGCATATGACAAGCTTCTATAATGAAAGTTTGCTTTCGCATTCAAGCCAATAATTGTACAGGCATATTTGTGATCACAGCACATGTGTTGACTAGTCTAGATGTGCATGTATGTACATGGGTGTATTCTGACCGCACCACATTATACATGCATGTATGTACACAATACACAAGCAATTTAGGAGCACAGACAAGTGCAGGTGCCTAGAGATCCCATACACAGTGGTGAATGCATTTTATTTCTTGCTGAGCTTTTTAAATGCCACACCATCAAACCTAGGAAATGCCATCTTCAACAAGCAAACCGGATCCTGCAGCTTATTGAAGCAGACCATTCAAAATGCCTTCCAAACCAACAAAATGCGCGTCACACGGCTTGCTGCCACCATTTAAGTTTGTCCCTGCTTTTATTAATTATTCAGACAGTACCATACCTAATTGAACAAAAATGCCATACCATCAAACCTAGGAAATGCCATCTTCAACAAGCAAACCGGATCCTGCAGCTTATTGAAGCAGACCATTCAAAATGCCTTCCAAACCAAATAACTACCCATCACACGCTTGTTGCAATTGGCCTGCAATTGTTGTTGTTGGCGTATTTCATAGGTCAAGGGGAGATAGCAAACTCCCTGCTACGCGGTTGCAATTGCAAAGATGGCCTAAAAAAAGAGTAATCCAGTTTGTGTAATTGAGGATAACATGGATGAAACACACACCCATACCCTCTACCATATCATTGGCCTGCAATTGCATAGATGGCCTAATGAAATCCTGTCACTGCGCTAGCCTATAATCAACATAGCGACTTACCCCAGCAGTAAGCTGGTACGGGTTATCTTTATGTGTGTTTTATACACATTCCAAAAGCATCACCATGTACCTAGATGTCCCTGCTAAACACACCGATCATTCAGCAAATGCATTTGGTTCTGGTCAACTCTAAAGATTCTACACACAAATTTTAATACCTGGATCATTCTATTTCATACCCTCAACATTCCACACACCAATTCCAGTACCAGATTGGATACCTGGAGCGTTCAATTTCACACCCTCGACATAACTAACACAAACTTCAGTGCCAGATATAGTTCCTGGAGCGTTCAATTTCACACCCTCGACATAACAAACGCAAATTTCAGTACCAGATTGGATACCTAGAGCATTCAATTTCACACCCTCGACATAACAAACACAAACTTCAGTATACCAGAGGCATCTCGATGTGAGCCAATGCCGGCAGCAGCCCTTCCTTTGCGAGGCCTGTGGGTGCAAAAGGAATGGACGTTCAGAAGACAAAGGAGCTAGCATAAACACTACCGTACTAGCCTGCTTTCATTCCTATTCTTCGCTTCAAATGCACGCCGGATTAAGCGTAGTAGCCTGCTTTTATTCACAGCCTGCGCCACACATGCACACCTAGATAAAGCGTAGTAGCCTGCTTTTATTCATTATCTGCTGCACATGTGCACACCTGGGTAGAGCGTAATAGCCTGCTTTCATGCATAATCTGCTGCACATGTGCACAACAACGTAATGCGTAGTAGTAGCCTGCTTTCATTCATTATATGCTGCACATGTGCACACCTGGGTAACCTTTGCAACATTCTGTAAGGAACCTCCGTCACTCTCCACATCATCCTTTTGGGTGTGGGCGGCACCATCTACAACACCCACAAGCTGAAGCATATCAAGGAACTGGGTCTTGCCTCCAAGCTCCATGAGCACTTTGTGAACTTTGCTGCTACACTTGTCCATACCAGGCGTGCCCTTTCCAGTATTTATATAAACCCCCATCAAGAGCCGGTTTCAGGCCAATCCTGCAACCCTCCTGATCCCCGTTAATTTTTCCTTTTCGTGGTGGACTCGGTACCAAAGTGATTCCTTTTCCTTATTTAATGTGGGGAGTGGCTTTCACCAGAGGGGGTTATCTGGACAAAAGCCAAAACATGCTCCTTTTTGCATGAAAGGTGCAACTACTCACACGCCACTTCATCAAATCGGACCCAACCTAGCTTCAAACTGATGCTTTCTTTATAAGCTACCCGAGCATGTGCTCAGATCTAGACAAGTCGCCCTGCGTACAGAATGAATGACAGGACTAAAAGCACACGTCGTGCACCTGTACCCTAGATGGGTGCTTTCCAGGGGGAATGGCACATACATTTGCATATCTTGCCAACCACTTCGTCTTTTTGCCCCATTTTTTTGCAATGATCTTTATTTCTTTTAAGAATTTTAAAACACCAAACATGACTCGGTTTAGTGCGCTGGCTGGTCAGATACAGCATATGGCTGCTCAAAAAGTACAATTCACGCTGCGGCCAATTAGGTATGACTCTTTTAATTGGCAGGTTTCAAGCTTAGCTGCATTGGAATTAGGCCTACATAGCAGAGCTAAGCTTGACACGTACCAGCGCAGTTAGCGAAGCCATACCCTAGGAGCATGAAAAAACCATACCCATTGTGGGCCACAGATAACCCCCTCTGGGCATTCACTGCCTGCAAGTTTTTCTTTTTTCTTTTTTCTAAAGCGTAGTAGCCTACTTTCATTCATTATCTGCTGCACATGTGCACGCCAGATTAAACGTAGTAGCCTGCTGTCATTCATTATCTGCTGCACATGTGCACGCCAGATTAAGCATAGTAGTCTGCTTTTATTCAAAGCCACACATGCATACCTAGAAAAAGCATAGAGCCTGCTTTCATTCATATTCTGCGCCACACATGCACACCAGATTAAGCGTAGTAGTCTGCTTTCATTCACAGCCTGCACCACACATGCATACCTAGATAAAGCATAGTAGCCTGCTTTCATGCATTATCTGCTGCACATGTGCACACTTGGGTAGAGCGTAGTATTCTACTTTTGTGCATTATCTGCTGCACATGTGCACAACAACATAAAGCGTAGTAGTAGCCTGCTTTCATTCATTATCTGCTGCACATGTGCACACCTGGGTAGAGCACGTCGTACAGCTTGCGGGAAACCGCAGCAGTTTTCAGTGCCTCCAGCTGCCCTGTAGAACCGGTTGGGGTGTTAGAGGCCACCATTACAGCGCCTGCAATCACAAAGGCACATTGCAGATCCAGCTGACCTGTAGAAAGGGTTGGGGCGTTAGAGGCCATCATCATAGCACCTGCAATCACAAACGCACAGTGTGCAGATCCAGCTGTCCTGTAGAAGGGTTGGGGCGTAAGAGGGCATCATCATAGCGCCAGCAATACCACGAAATTACGAGGGGCATTGTCAGTGCAGATCAGGAGAAGAGACCGCAACTATTCACAGTTTGTAGGAGCACTTGCGTCATTTAAAATTCAAATCAAATAGATGTCATTTATGCACAGAGGGTGTATTTGAAGCCTCAAATACACAGATACTATGCACAGAAGCAGCACGATCTCTGCACGCGCAATACACACACACAAGCATGCAGATACTATGCACAGAAGCAGCACAATCTCTTCATGCGCAATACGCACACACAAACACGCAGATACTTTTCACAGAAGCAGCACGATCTCTGCACGTGCAATACACACACACACAAACATGCAGATACTATGCACAGAAACAGCACAATCTCTTCATGCGCAATACACACACACACACACAAAATGCAGATACTATGCACAGAAGCAGCACAATATCTTCATGCGCAATACGCACACACAAACACGCAGATACTTTTCACAGAAGCAGCACGATCTCTGCACGTGCAATACACACACACACAAACATGCAGATACTATGCACAGAAGCAGCACAATCTCTGCACGCGCAATACACACACACAAACATGCAGATACTATGCACAGAAGCAGCACAATCTCTTCATGCGCAATACGTACACACACACACACACAAACACACAGATACGTTGCACAGAAGCAGCACGATCTCTGCACGCGCAATACACACACACAAACATGCAGATACTATGTACAGAAGCAGTACAATCTCTGCACGCGCAATACACACACAAAAACATGCAGATACTATGCACAGAAGCAGCACAATCTCTCCACTCGCAATACACACACACAAACATGCAGATACTATGCACAGAAGCAGCACAATCTCCGCACGCGCAATACACACACAAACATGCAGATACTATGCACAGAAGCAGCACAATCTCTGCACGCACGTGCAAGTGAAAGAAGCATCACACCCACCCACACCCACACACCCACACACCCACACACACTCACACACACAAACACACACACACACACACACACAGATACTGTGCACAGAAATAGCACGATCCTTGCATGCCAACATAAACAAGCACACACACACACACCTACTCCCTGTCACAAAGAGTGTGGACTTGCATATCTGTAAATCACTCAGCACTCGCGCAACTTGCAACTGAGAAATCCACACACCTACTCCCTTCTCACTCCGTTTTCTTCCTCCACTCATTTGTCCTCCTGAAATCCCTGATGGGCAGCTGAATTTATGCTGTTGGTGTTGCTGTGGGTGCTGGTGCTGCTGCTGCTGCTGCTGCTGCTGCAGTTGGTGGGGTTGATGGTGGTGTTGGTGCTGGTGCTGATGCTGCTCAGTTTTTTGAGATGTAAGGACAGGGCGCTTTTGTGCTGAAGAAGATGCTGTTGAGAAGGGCTGCAGCTGTGGCTGTGGGGGCTGGATAGGGCCAGACAAGACTTGCAGTGCCTGTTGCACTGCAGATATGCCTGAGTGACGCATGAGCTGCTGCTCAAGTGCCTGCGGTTGTGTGTGTGTGTGTGTGTGTATGTGTAGTGTGTGTGTATGTGTGTGTGTTAGTTAACGAAGCCTTGGATATTTGTAACACGAATTGCATCACGCTTCATCGTATCATAACATCACGCTTCATTGTATTGTAATCACGAATTGCATCACGCTTCATTGTATTGTTATCAGGAATTGCATCACGCTTCATTGTATTGTTATCAGGAATTGCATCACGCTTCATTGTATCAGAAATTGCATCATAACATCACGCTTCATTGTATTCTTATCAGGAATTGCATCACGCTTCATTGTATTCCAGTGCATAAGTCCTCTGCTATAACACTACAGCTACACAATTTGACGCTACAACAGACGCTATAACAGTTGCTATAACACTACAGCTACACAATTTGACGCGCTTGACCCAAAACCCTGTTTGCGCAACACCCTTACAAAAAAAGGCCTACACAAGATTTTACAATACAAGTTTTTTCTTCCACTGAAATAGAGACACATAGGCATCTGCTGCAGATACTTTATCTTCAGTCAATTTACAATAATGTATCCCATCCCTAATGTGATCAACGACATAATGTGGACCTCTTGTTGCGCAACAATGCCTCAATGTACAGTATTCCTCAATATACAGTATTCCACAATATACAGTTGCGCATCAATGCCGCAATATACAGTATTCCACAATATACAGTATAAAATGTTCAAACTGGGAGATCCAGCAATTTAGAGGACACGCACACATTCCAGGCTTTGTGCGTCTGAGGCATTCCTTTCCACCTATGTGCTTCACCTGCGCGCTGTTATTGACACAGCAAGCTTTTTGCATTGCTCCACAGCAGCACAACCCAATTGGGTAAGTTTTACACTGAATGCTCAATTTCTAGTCAGAGAATCAGTACAGACAGACCTGTTAAACAGACCATCACGCCCACCTGCGTGCCCGTAGTGCCTGGCGAGGTCATTGAGACAACGCCTGGGTCTGTGAGGTACAGCGCCAGCCACACATCAATTGATGGAGCAATGATGCGGGAAAAGGGATGCAAGGCCAGCCTTTGGTACTGCTGCTTCATGTTGAAGCCAACCTGCGTTGTAGTGTTATTACAGAAGCACTAGACCAAAAGGATGCAAAGCCAGCCTTTGGTACTGCTGCTGTATGTTGAAGCTAACCTGCGTTGTAGTGTTATTACAGAAGCACCAGACCAAAAGGATGCAAGGCCAGCCTTTGGTACTGCTGCTGTATGTTGAAGCCAACCTGCGTTGTAGTGTTATTACAGAAGCACTAGACCAAAAGGATGCAAAGCCAGCCTTTGGTACTGCTGCTGTATGTTGAAGCCAACCTGCGTTGTAGTGTTATCACAGAAGCACCAGTGTAGTGTTACAGATGAAGCACTAGCTTTGCGCACTCTGCCCACTTGCAACTCTACAACGTTGCAACTAGACCAAAAGGATCGGAAGGTGTAAGGAACGGGGGGACTTGCACCCCATCCTAGTGGCCTCTTTGCGCACTCTGCACACTTGCAACTCTACAATGTTGCATGCGTTAGCATGGGGAGCGGGGTGAGATGAGTGGGCATGGTTGTGGGACTGGGCATTTGTGTTGGGGTGGGGTGGGGTG
>Ga0307963_1001453_pt1 | contig 18128 bp, 12 predicted proteins | sample OrgLakmetagen594_FD_201829 | JGI IMG/M metagenome (GOLD analysis project Ga0307963, IMG submission 201829) | Saline water microbial communities from Organic Lake, Antarctica - #594 | ecosystem: Environmental > Aquatic > Non-marine Saline and Alkaline > Saline | place: Antarctica: Organic Lake... | reverse complement strand
GAGAGAGAGAGAGAGAGGGAGAGAGAGAGGGAGAGAGAGGGAGAGAGAGGGAGAGAGAGGGAGAGAGAGGGAGAGAGAGGGAGAGAGAGGGAGAGAGAGAGAGAGAGAGAGAGAGAGGGAGAGAGAGAGAGAGAGAGAGAGAGGGAGGGAGGGAGGGAGGGAGAGAGAGAGAAAAAGTTTGTGAGTGAGAGAGTGAGAGGCAAGTGTAGCTTCAGATGAATTTTGTATGCATCGAGTAAGTGTGACTGCAGAAATGGCATTCACGCAATATTATAAGGGTTGGTAAGAACCGGGCATTTTGACAGGATATATTTTGAATGACGGTCACATGATGTGATTATGTAAGCATATAGGAGTCTGGCCTAGCTCACAATCGACATACCTGTTGGGGGTTCCAGGGTGAATTGCTGGTTTTGTGCATTGCTTGATAGCCGGTGCATCATGCTGGCACCTAGCGCAGCACTTGAGTCACTCCCAAGTTGCCTGTCATGGAGATCAAGTGACATTAGGCAGTGCTGTGGGTGCGCAGCGGCACAAGGTTGCAACTGCTGAGGCGCTTGTGAGTATGTGATGCACTTTCTCGAGGACTTCAGCAACAGTCTTAGCAGCGCATCAATCGTGCTGTGCCAAAGGTGCTATTGCTGTGCCAAAGGTGCTATTCAAGGGTATTGCTGTGCCAAAGGTGCTATTGCTGTGCCAAAGGTGCTAGTCAAGGGTATTGCTGTGCCAAAGGTGCTATTGCTGTGCCAAAGGTGCTATTGCTGTGCCAAAGATGCTATTGCTGTGCCAAAGGTGCTATTGCTGTGCCAAAGATGCTATTGCTGTGCCAAAGGTGCTATTGCTGTGCCAAAGGTGCTATTCAAGGATGAACATGTGCCTCTGTCTTATTCTGTGCGGGCAGCTGCAGGTCTATGCTCTGACACTAACCACTCTTCACTTGGCAAGGACCACCTTGTCAGGTTATGAAACCCCGTACAAATGTACATACAGTCTATAGTCATTTGTTAAGGAAGAGCGCCCAAAATACTCCTGAAAATAATGTCGATGTGCTTTCATGCCAGCCATACACACGCTGATGAGGCCGATGCGTCTTTTGTCATGTCAGACACCTTGCTCCTGTCATATCAACTCCTATGATCCTAATTTCATACTGGTACATAACACACACTCACACCCCACCTCAACCCAAATCACAGCCTGCAAGTGTTGCTATGCAAGAAACGAAGCATACCTGCCAGAATTGGGCGAGGGCTGACCTGCAGAGGATGCTCTGCCACTGCTTGCTGTTGTGTTGATTGTTGGGAGACGAGGGGCTGTGCCTATAGCACTTGGTGGCCTAGACCCGTGAGGCGAGGACTCCTGCAAGTTTAAAGACAAATGGATGCATTGTGTGAAAAGGATTCTGAGTGCCATTTGTGTGAGGGTGCTACTTCAGGATGTGGATGACATTATGACAATGCCTTTGCCTGTGCAACGGTATGGATTTGCAGTACTCATTTCTTGTTTACATCCATTCACACGGTACAAGCAGCTTGCCTGTGCAACGGTATGAATTTGCAGTCCTCATTTCTTGTTTGCATGCACACGATACAAGCAGCGTCAATAAGCTCTCGTTGTGTGAAACCGAAAACCTGTAACATACAGCTTTAAAGCCCGATGCCATTAATGACAGTGCAAACATTTGCATCACCCGCCTGTTTACACCGCTCATCCTTTATTCTCCCCTTACCAAATCCTCATGTTCCCAATGTTCACAGCTGTACATATTTTACGTACTGACATATAAGTACATACCCACACCACTTGCCTGCTGAGGCTGCTGCCTGTGACTTAATGCCTCTTCACTTTCCCCCGCCTCCTCTCCCTCCTCCGCAATTGTAGTGATGTAGGGTGGGGATGCAGAGGAAGCTATGGTGTCAACGCCAGCAGCGGCGGCTGCTATGGTGGGGTCGAGGTGAACAGTGCCGATAGGCATGGCGGTGCCCTCTATCATAGTACTGCGGAGAGGGGAAGGTCGGACATATATGCACATATGCAATGTTGTTGCGGTGGTGCTGAAAAGATGGAGCTCATGGAGTTAACGTTCCTTGTGCAATTTGTAATACGCCCTCATGATGGCACTGCGGAGTGGGGAAAGCTTCAAACAATGTTGTTATGGTACCGCTATCTGCTGGGATGGTGCCAGGTAGGAGAAATAAATATAGCATTGTCTTCCAGGTCTTTGCTAGATAGGTTTTAGCTATGTATCTGAAAATGTATCGATTCATATGTGATTCCTAATCTTATATCTCAAACATGCCGTTTACGACGCTGCTACATTGGTATCAAAGGCATAACAGAGGTATATGATTGGACAATGAAATGAAATAGCACACCTAGTAAGGTCTGTGCGTGATGATGTATGGTGCTAAACCTGTTTAATGGTGCAAAACACAGAAACAAAACGCTTCCCCATTCCATGCCGGTTTTTGGGCACTGTCTGCGTTATATTGTTCCTGTTTTTTAGGTATGCGGCAGACAAGTCAGAGAGGGTAAGCAAGGGGGATTATGAGCAAGTTTGGTGAGAAGTGGGTTGATCAACAAATGATCTGTTTGTGGTAATTGCTGTATCTTTCTTATTTCTCTCTTACCTTGGCGTTTTGAATTACAAGCTATAAAGAACTTTGTCCCCCTCTCTCTCTCTCTCTCTCTCTCTCTCTCTCTCTCTCTCTCTCTCTCTCCCTTTCTTCTCTTAATCTAACTTCACCCTTCTCCTTCTCTTTCTTCCCTCCTCCCTTTAATTTCTTACCTGGGCAGCATGCCGCTTGCACGCCTGGCTTCTGCAGCCGCTGCTTCTGCTTCGCTGATCTCTCCAGATTGAAAGGTCAGGGAAGTCACAGGGCGAGAAGTAATGGCCAAGCGCTTAAGTTCCGCTTGCATGTCTGGGGTGCCGCAGGGCAATTTGTTGCGGTCCTGCACATTTGCAATCACATTGGGCTAGTTGTAAATGCATTTACAGAAATATAGAACAAAGACGCCTGGCGCAGGCACATCGAAAAAGCGTGAATGACTTAATGTACCATAAAAGCAGATTTGAATGCACGCAGGTGTAAGTTATATGCTCCTTTGTCAAACTCAGGCACATACACACACAAACCTATACGTGCAAGAATACATACTTTAATACACACATTCTCAGGCTTACTTGAGCAAGGAAAATAGTGTTGGTAGTGACGGACTGTGCGTCATTTTCCATCGAAAGGCTAGGCATGGCATGCCCTTTGCCAGTCACCTCCAGCCCACCGTTCAGGTGCAGCAGGTACCGCTCTGGCCTGTTAGGTGGAGCGCAGGTTACTGTTAAAAGAAGGTTGTCTGAGTCCCAAGTTTCATGTATTTTAAAGGAAGCTTAGAACTACATAGGCTGAGCAGCGATGCCAGGTCTGAGGCCGTTTTGACCGATACGTGACTAAAAGTCAAGATATATTTACCACTGCGGTGCACTTTTTAGCAGCATTCTCCCTGGAACTTTAACTTCAGGTTCTAAATAGAGTGTGGCGCAGACTGAGAAGGGCTCCAGGAAAAAAATATTGTAAACCGATCCTTTCAGACGCTGTGCACGTGGGTTGAATAAGAGGCTTGCTAATATGCCCATAAGAAGTTATAGAAATACATACCACTGGTCTAGGGGGCAGCCTGCCCTGTCTGAGGAGATTTCTAGCAGCCTAGGCTTGCTACCTGACCACCAACGGTACGTGCTTGCTCGTACAAGCTGTGCGACTGCAAGCAGGCCCTGCAACACATTGCAAGAAACAGCGATGAGAGCCACCAACGGCACGAGCTTGCTCGTACAAGCTGTGCCACTGCAAGCAGACCCTGCAACACACATTGCAAGAAACAACGATGAGAACACTTGCTGCGCTCCTTAAAGGAACAAAGGAACACCAGCACATTCAAGGCTCCTGTAACATTCTTCTGATATTGCAGCAAAAGCAGCACATTCAAAGCCCGTAGTGGCAATTATCAGTACTCTTTCTTAAAGGATCAGTCTGTTAGACATGAATCACGTTGCCACCACCAGGAAGGCTTTTGTGCAAGTGAGTGAAAATGTGCCTAAATAGCCCGTGAATAATCAAGCGACATCACAGCAGTAGCGTTTCATCCTACCTCGTCTCCAATGCTGCACCCAAACAGTGCCAGGTTTTTGACACTGGCATACCCAGCCATCATCTCAAGGGCTGCTCTCAGTGACCCAGGGCCTATATCCGGCCCTATCAATGTGACCTGCGCACACAAATGTCAGGCCCTCTCAATGTGACCTGCACACACAAATGTCAAGCCCTACCACTGTTACCGGCGCACACAAATGTCAGGCCCTCTCTATGTGACCTGCAAACACAAACACATACACCACTCACTCTGTCCTACAGGTCAGCCATGCTATGTGGCAAAACCATTGTTACGTGGTCGACAGAAAGTGTAAAGTGAAAAACAAAATAGGGTCATTGCCAGCAGCTTACCAGCAGCGAGGCTTTGTGGGGAAGGTAGCGCACTATAATGTAATATTTAAGCAAGGGACCAGCAGCTATAATCGTACAGAAAAGCATGCCTGGAATGCCAGGCATTTAAGGAGTACTAAGTCTTCTCCATACATTTCTATACCCTTTTTCAGGCGATGCCGATTCACACAATGGTGCAGTTTTTTCTTTGCTGCTCCAAGTGGTAGAGTAATTTAACGGCCAACCCTTGAGAAAATGCAAGAGAACGTTGCATGAGTAAGCTGCTTTTTTACAGAGGGGGCTAACGGAGGAAATGCCTGAAAATGCTCATTTTTGCATTCAGAAGGCAGCCACTCACAGCCACTTAATCCGATCGACACCATTTTAGTACCAAAGTGTAGCTGACATTAAGAGCTACCCGGTCATGTGCCCAGTTTCATGTGGGTCGCTTTGCGTTCTGAGATAGACTGGATCAAGCTCACATGGTGCATGTAAACCCTAATGTGGCGATTTCCATAGGAAAATGGCTCAAATCCTCATAAAACACCAACCACTCAGCTGTTTTCTTTCATTTTTGTTGCAATGATATTTCTTTCCAGTAAGAATTCTATACCATTAAAAATATTCCAAATTGGTGCAGTGGGTGAGTTGGTATGAACAAATTGTGGTAAAAAATGGCCTGCACGCCACAGCAAATTAAGCACACGTCCCAAAATTGGTAAGCTTCAAACTTTACATAATATGAATGTCCATAGATAGACTATACTACAAGTCAAAGAGCATATAAAACTTGCCCATTTCGGGCCTCAGTTTGCCCCCTCTGGCGTTCTCAACAGTATTAGCATTGATATAATTTCTTTCAGGGTTCTATTTACGTTTCACAACTCTAACACAGCTCTAACCTCGCTTTGAATTGCAGCGTACATGCCACACCTTGTCGATTTTGCCTCCCTTGTCTTGGATATTGTCCGTCATCTGCCGCACCAGGGGTTTGTACATGGGTACCCCATGCCGCCTGCATGCCGCTTTGTAGGTGTTAAACACCGAATTCAGCTGTGCCAGAGATTGCACTGCAAGAGGTGGAGAAAAGTTGTGCCATTGACAAACGCGCAAAAACACTTGTTGTCCATGGTCAAAGTACCAGTGTAACACTGCCTTGTTTGCCTTGTGTGCAAAGGCCAGTGCTAGCCAAGTAACATGTATGCATATTACATCACCCACGCTTTCGGGCAGCCTTTGCTTTCTCTCGCAGCACCTCCTTGTCTGCAGCGCTCGGTGCCATTACAAGAGACTGCCCTTGCTTCTACGCTGTCTCGTCATCCTCATGCTATTGCAACTTGGGAGAGGGATTATCAATAGGCTTTCCAAGCTCTCCAAAGCTCCGAAGTCAAGATTGATCATTTGCCCTCAGATTCTTAGAAAGGCGTAATTAACAGTATTGATGAATTTCATTCTCGAAAATATTAATTATATAATTTCCGCCTTTTCTGTCTGTAATTATTTTAGAAATTAGGGGGCCTACCTGCTTTGTATGGTAGGCGTATCTGCAATGGTTGGCTATATTTCTTAGCTATTGGTATACCTTTCACTTAATGAGCACAAGAGTGCGTGCACAGCAAACTGCGACAGCCCTCAGCACTAGTCAGACATCAGCTGCTCAGGATCAGCTGCTGCAAGACAAGTGCAGTAGTCTTGTCGCTGTTCAGAGGTATGCGTGTCTTAAGACGCAAGCAGGAGATTAAGGGCAAACGTTGGGTGCCTTTAAACCTTTAACGTTGGGCTGTGTGCCCAATTAATTGTAGGAACTACGATGTGCTCTCTCAAGTCATGCAGCAGAAACAACAGGAGCTGGATCGGGTGCGACGTTGTTGCCTGCAATTAACTAGCCTGAGGTCAACCCTCGCTTGTTACACAGTTCTAAAAGCGAGCCAAGTTCTTGTTTCAAAACAGACCCTTCTCCTATTATTTTGAGCAGGAACGAATACACAATGCGCAATTTCCATGATGCTTACTTGCAGCTGAAAAAGGAGCACGACGAGGAGTCAAGGCGGTCTGTGAGCTTGGGCGTCAAGCTGGAAGATGCTTTATCAAGAGCACAGCGTGCAGGTGTGTGTGTGTGTGTGATCGTGTGGTCGTGTGTGTGTATGTGTGTGTGTGTGTGTTTGTATGTGTGTGTGTGTGTGTGTGTGTGTGTGTGCGTGTGTGTGTGTGTGTGTGTGTGTGTGTGTGTGTGTGGTCGTGTGTGGGTTGTGGGTGTGGTGGGTGGGTGGGTGGATGGGTGGGTGGGAGTGTGTAACATGTAACATATAGCCTCCTCACTTTTTTGTCATAGAGGAAACAGGGTATTATGCAAAAAGATGCATTCATTGATACTGAAACTGCGGTGCACCAATTATCACAATTAATATGGAACCCGCTGTTTAATGGGCTCAATGCGTATAACAGAGACAGGGGCTGCACGACTTCGCCTTGTGGAGGCACAGCTTGCCAACTTGGAAGCCCAGAACATTAATCTTTCCGCCAACCTGGAGGCATCTCACGCCCAAGCAAACTCGAGCGCGACTAGGCTAAAAAGGTGCGCCGGAGAAAGTTCCCAATTATCTTCAAAGTCCAAGGCGGTTGTCTAGTGAAGGTCTTCTTCGGCAACTTGGTAGTATTGGTTTCATGACTTATACAAACAAGCAAGCCAAACTCTGCAACTCAAACCAGGATTCTTGAATAAATAGATTAAGGGAATCACTTAGGCTTTTCCAGTGCATATTGTCTAGTGACGTTGCCTTCACATCTTCACAATGAAATTTACAACAAAATGATTGAGCTACTGTGTGACCAATTTCGAAGAAGGAAACCATCTTGGCTGCCCAACCCAAGTGACCTACTTCAAGTGGAGCAAAGAGTAATTATCCATTACCCTTGCCCTTTTCTTTTGCGCTTCAGCTTGCAAAAGGCGGCAGAGGAGAATGAATTCAAGGTGGCCTCCATCAGGCGTGAAGCCAACACATGGCAGAACTCTGTGGCAGACGCAAAGGTGAGAAAGGGCAATCATTCCATGTCAATCGCTTAAGCCACCACCAGGCCTATCGCAGTTTCTGTTTGAAGACGCAAGCCACTCATTTGCTAGGATGAGCAACATATTGGCACTTACCTACAACCGGGCTGGCCGCCGCTCCTACACTTAAAACATAAAAGCCATGAATGTGATATAAAAAGCAGACTTGCAAGCAACTCTGGCACTTCCCTATCAAACATGTCAGGCACAGTACAACTGCTACTCACCACTGCTCCACCACTGCTACTTACCACTGCTCTACCACCGCTGCTCACCACTGCTCTACCGCTGCTGCTTTCCACTGCTCTACCACTGCTGCTCACCACTGCTCTACCACTGCTACTTACCACTGCTCTACCACTGCTGCTCACCACTGCTCCACCAGTTCTACTTACCACTGCTCTACCACTGCTACTCACCACTGCTCTACCACTGCTCTACCACCGCTGCTCACCACTGCTCTACCACTGCTACTTACCACTGCTCCACCACTGCTACTTACCACTGCTCTACCACCGCTGCTCACCACTGCTCTACCACTGCTACTTACCACTGCTCTACCACTGCTCTACCACTGCTGCTCACCACTGCTCTACCACTGCTACTTACCACTGCTCTACCACTGCTACTTACCACTGCTCTACCACCGCTGCTCACCACTGCTCTACCACTGCTGCTCACCACTGCTCTACCACTGCTACTCACCACTGCTACTCACCACTGCTCTACCACTGCTACTTACCACTGCTCAACCACTGCTACTTACCACTGCTCTACCACTGCTGCTCACCACTGCTCTACCACTGCTACTTACCACTGCTCTACCACTGCTCTACCACTGCTACTTTCCACTGCTCCACCATTGCTGCTCACCACTGCTCTACCACTGCTACTCACCACTGCTACTTACCACTGCTCTACCACTGCTACTTACCACTGCTCTACCACTGCTACTTACCACTGCTCTACCACTGCTGCTTTCCACTGCTCTACCACTGCTACTTACCACTGCTCTACCACTGCTGCTTTCCACTGCTCTACCACTGCTACTCACCACTACTCCACCAATTCTACTTACCACTGCTCTACCACCGCTGCTCACCACTGCTCTACCACTGCTACTCACCACTGCTCTACCACTGCTACTTACCACTGCTCTACCACTGCTGCTCACCACTGCTGCTCACCACTGCTCACCAATGCTCTACCACTGCTACTTACCACTGCTCTACCACTGCTATACCAATGCTCCACCACTTTTACTTACCAATGCTCTACCGCTGCTGCTCAACACTGCTCTACCACTGCTACTTACCACTGCTACCTACCGGTGAAGCTGACAGCATCATAAATGTGTGGGACTGGAACTGACTGTGCCCTTTGTTTTTTGGCAACTGTTGGACAGGTATAGGAAAATAGGATGCATACTTTATGTAGGAATAGGATGTATACTGTATACTCTTTGTAGGAATAGGAATATGTTGCAAAGACCCTTTGTTTGTGCCCCTCTTTGCAATCCAATATACCACAGTTGCGTCTAAGAAGGCGCTGCTGAGCACCAAGTTGTGTTTGAGGCTCTACCACAGCATTGGTGGTAATCATATCCATGCTCTCATGCTAACGCCAATGCATGTGCCTTGCAGGAGTACAGCAGAAAGGCCGCTGAGAAGCTAGAGCTAGCCAGTTCAGAGATCACGGCTCTCAAGGTTGAGCTCAGAGCTGCCAGGTGACCTGATGTATGCGCTGTAAAGGAAGTCATGGATTCAAGGCAGCGCTCAGAGCTGATGTATGCGCTGGAAAGGAAGTCATGGAAACCACACAATGTGCATATACGTCGTGAATACGATATTTTAGCAGGAAAACCTCCATACTGCATACGTTTACATGCTAAGTGCGTATACGGTTCTAGCAGACCCTAATTAAAATGGATTGCCACTTGCAGGGGGGCTTCACTCTTGTCCGCAGAGCAGCGTCAAGATGCCGACAGCCGCGTCTCACAGCTTGAGCTGGTCCTTCAAAATCGTGATGAGCAGGCTGCTGCGTTGAGGAATGATATAAGGTGCTGTGAAACATTTTGCATACATAGATTCGTACCATCGTATGTAAAACAACATCATGAGTTGACAGATACACACACTCTCACACACACATGCACACACACACACACACACACACACACACACACATGCACACACACGCACTCACACGCACTCACACGCACACACACGCACACTCTCGAACATTTTTAGAGGTCAGATACTGTGGCACTGCAGTTAGTGAGCTCAAAGGTCACATGAAACACGTAGTGACGTGTCACAATGGAAAACACCTCCATGTAGGCTGCTTCAGGATGAGTTGCACGACTCTTCCAGCTCGTACAAAGCCTTGCAGGTGAGCTGGGACCTTTCTTGTTTTGCGCACGTCACGGCAGTTGCAAATGAACATCTGGTTGTTGCCAAAAAAATCATAATCTAAGTTTGTGCCTTCTCGTAATACACATTGATCTTTTCATATTCTTTTTGGTAAAGAATTTTACGGTACCCGGTACCAAAGTGGCTCCTTTTCCTTAATTAATGTGGGAAGTGGTTTTTCACTGCCTGCGTAGCTTCTTCTTTTCCCTTTTCTCGTGCCTTCTTGCGCACATTTGTGCAACCATAAAATTTTAATCAATATTTCCTTTCGTATCATCCAAGTTGAATGTTCAAAAAGCCAGTATGTCCTGTTTTTTTCCTTCCTATTTTCCAGGTCAATTATACAGCTTCACACCAGCAGTGCTTGGTTGCCGAGGATCAGGCTCACAGCATGTACCGCTCACTCGCGCTGTCAGGTATGGGTGGATACATGACTGCACGCTGTTTTCTATCATTATTATTGCTACTTCTATTGCTATTTTCCTAGCTTGTAATGATGCTAGTGCGTGTGAAATTCCCTTGAGTGGCCGTGTCAGAACATGCCCCCCCCCCCCCTCTCCTCCCTGTCAGGAGATAACCAGAGGGCGGCAGAGAAGGAGAAAGCACAGCTGCAGGAGAAGCTCGCTGAAACACAGGCAAGTGGAATGTAGTCCTACTTGCATTTTCTTGTAAGTCGTTACTGCACATCCTGCCATACGTCACCCTGTGGTACTACTCTAATTCTAAAGTTCTACTAGTGGCGCACTGTTCTACTAAAATCCAGTACCACTTATCTGCAGCACCACTACACTAGTACCCTGTAGTACTACTTGTCCCATCGTACGTTTTTACTGCACATCCTTCTCTGAGGAGTACCAAAGCGTTATGGCCTATTTTTCACTGCCTTTCTCTGCTTTAAATTATGCTGGCCCCTGCGCACTGTCATGTTGCTATCAAATTGAAGCTTGGCATTTGGGTGCCCACATCCCATGTTAGAGCTCGGCGGTCTCGTGGTGTGGTCTGGATTTGTGCTGAAGGAGTTTTCAACTTCTGAAATGATGAAATTTTTGCGCAATCTGTAATAGCTGCCATTTTGTCCTTTTGCAGGCTTTGATGAAAGAGCGGAACGGGAAAATCTCTCAGCTCAAGTACCTTGTCGACGACGCTGAAGACCGTTACCAGGTATTCAAGTGCTGCAAGCCTGCATAGGTTGGCCAGAACCATACGTCTATAAAAACAGTGTATGTATGGTGCTTTTAGCAGGAAATATCTGTATGTACGGTATTACACAGTGTAAATGTATATATGTAGGGTTGGCCAAGACCGTATATATACACCGTACATGACCGTATATTTGGTGATTCCCCTGCCGTATATACACCGTATATACACCGTATATACATGGTTCTGGCCAACCCTATATATATGGTTCTGACCAACCCTTGGTTTGCACCTTGTGTTGCTTTGAAACAGTCACAGCACAAACGACAGGCTGCAGAAATCAGCATTCAAAAATAATTGCCCCCGACATTTCCTCCATAGGCCGTTTCTTAGCCTACATACACTATACACCACATGCGTGCCATATCGTGCCCGAACACTAGAGTTCTGATGTACAGGGCTGGCCATAACCATACACCCACACTGCATCTGATCAAGTACAAGGATATTTTCCTGCTTATAAAACCGTACACCTATATAGTTTAATAACACACGCGTGTATGGGTTTTGCCAACCCTACTAATGCAGCGTTCAGGAAAGCCATGCACAGGTGCGCTTGCTTGTGATCTTAAACTGATCTTAAACAGCATACGCTACCTGCGTGCCATGTTGTGCCCGCACGCTTAAAGCGTTCTGATGTAGTCAAGGGAAGCCATGCTCAAATGAGCTTGCTTGTGACCTTGAACCTGCCCGTGTGCAGACTTTGTTGACAAAAGGGATGGAGGAGACAGAGGGCCTTGCACGTCTTAAGATGCAGTTAGCACAGAGCAAAGCCATGGCCACTGGTGGGTAGACGTGCATGCTTGTTTGAATGAACCATTTCTGATGCTTTGTCGGTCAAGGGTGTGAATTAGTAATAGTACGCAACCTTTGCTTAAAACAAGATTAGGTGCACGTGCATGAAGCGCGTAAGCAAATGTGTGCACGGCAAACAGTCGGCTCTGTTTTCCTGGCACCTTAGATATATGCATGGCACAAAACCAGCAAGGGCAAGGTTAAGCGTAAACACACATGCAAACACGTGTACACAGTGAAAGGCAAGGCCAAGTGTCCATTAACACACATACAAAGGCGTGTGCACAGCAAAAGGTGTCAGCTCTGTTTTCTTGGCACCTTAGATATATGCATGACACAACGCCAGCAGAGGCAAAGCCATAACTCAGGCAAGGCTAAGTACCCAAAAGTACACATGCAAACAAACAAATACCCACAAGCAAACAAGTAACATATACATACAAACAAACTAATACTCATTAACAGACAAGTACTCACAAGTACAAATACAAACAAACAAACACGTGCAGCTGCACAAGCGGAGCTTGCACAGGCACGGACAGACCATGTCCAAAGCCTAAATGATGCACGGCTAGCTACAACAGCAGCAGAGCAGCATGCCGCTGAGATCTCTGCACGCAGTGTTGATGCCCACAACGCGCATTCTAGGTTTCTGGAAGGAATGGTGAGTTCAGGAATGGCCTGCTTCACATCAAAGCAGCTTCACTGAACCGTACACGTCACCAATGACCAGTTTTTGGTTGGTCCATTTGAGCATGCTGACCACAATACAGTGGACGGTTGGAAGTCTGTTGCAATCAAGTTGGTGTTGTTGCAATTAAGCCCATGCTGCACACATACATTCTGTGCTTTCCTCCCTCATCCTTATATTCTTGCCCTATTCCTCTTAACATTCTTTGACCACGTGCCTACACAGATGTCTCGTGTGGACAAGTCTATGAGCAGCGTGTCCACCTTGCAAGCGGAAGCTGGACGAGTGCTAGGAGAATTCAGTGAGAAGCAAGAGCGCTCCCTGCACGGTACGTACCCAGCTTCGGTCATACCTCGCCATTTCATCCTAATGATTTGCTGGGTGCGTTCAGTAAAGCGCCTAGGCTCTCATGCTTACGTACCCAGCTTTGGTCATACCTCGCCATTTCATCCTAATGAATTGCTGGGTGCGTTCAGTAAAGCGCCTAGGCTCTCATGCTTACGTACCCAGCTTCGGTCATACCTTGCCATTTCATCCTAATGATTTGCTGGGTGCGTTCAGTAAAGCGCCTAGGCTCTCATGCTTACGTACCCAGCTTTGGTCATACCTCGCCATTTCATTCTAATGATTTGCTGGGTGCGTTCAGTAAAGCGCCTAGGATCTCATGCTTACGTACCCAGCTTCGGTCATACCTCGCCATTTCATCCTAATGATTTGCTGGGTGCGTTCAGTAAAGCGCCTAGGCTCTCATGCTTACGTACCCAGCTTTGGTCACACCTCGCCATTTCATCCTAATGATTTTCTGGGTGCGTTCAGTAAAGCGCCTAGGCTCTCATGCTTACGTACCCAGCTTTGGTCATACCTCGCCATTTCATCCTAATGCTTTGCTGGGTGCGTTCAGTAAAGCGCCTAGGCTCTCATGCCTACGTACCCAGCTTTGGTCATACCTCGCCATTTCATCCTAATGATTTTCTGGGTGCGTTCAGTAAAGCGCCTAGGCTCTCATGCTCTCACGCTTGTACTTGTTTTTCTTTTTCATATATGCCTGTATGTGCTGCCAATTCCACCTTCTTTGTCTCATGAACCAGTTGGGGGATCCTTGTATCCTGCTGCCCTCTTCGTTTAATCTACAAGGAGATGTTTCCTAACATGAAATGGGCATGGTTTGCATGTCTTTGTTACAACAGTTTGTCAAAAGGGCAGACACTTACACTTATGTAACAGGCGTGGAAGGTCTGCTGTGTGAAAGGGTTGAAACTTGAAACACACAAAGCTGTGCATCTGTGTGTCTGCAGTGTTGACGTGTGTGTGTGTTGACATGTGTGTATTGACATGTGCATCTGTGTGTCTGCAGTGTTGGCGTGTGTGTGTATTGACATGTGTGTATTGACATGTGCATCTGTGTGTCTGCAGTGTTGACGTGTGTGTGTTGACATGTGTGTATAGACATGTGCATCTGTGTGTCTGCAGTGTTGACATGTGCATCTGTGTGTCTGCAGTGTTGACATGTGTATGTGTCTGCAGTGTTGACTTGCCGACTCCAGAAAATGGAGACTCAATGGGCTGGCGTTGAGGACGTGGTGGCTTTAATTGATGCCACGCTCCAAGGCCTGTCTTCTGTCCTTAGCAAGGGGTCTTTCAAGAAGGTAGGGACTGGAGGAAGACGGGGTGCTCTGGAATGAACAAGTGTGCAGAAAGAGTAGCCCAGACAATTTTTAGTTATGTTAATTTACAAATTGCAAATGCCTCCAGTCTGGCACGGCTGTTCAATTGTTCTTAGTAAGTAAGCTCTCCACCTATAGTTTGTATATTCACGGTTGTCATACATTCATCCTTTTCATGCTTACTGCCAGAAAAGACCTGTGTCAGCATTGTTGGAAATTTGCATTGGATTATATGTGCAACATACCAGATACATGTAATGCTTGTTGAATTTGTTGTGATGCTTTTCTGCAAAACAGAAACAGGCTATTGAACCCTGCACACTCTGCCACTGTGCTGACTAAGCGTTTGCTTCACAAACACTGCCAAGCAGCCTTTGCGTCTCTCTCTCTCTCTCTCTCTCTCTCTCTCTCTCTCTCTCTCTCTCTCATCCTTCAGGTCAATGCTGCAGATGTAGCACAGTGTCGTATTTCCACTTTAGATGGTTTGCTGGCCTCTGAGAGGGCCGCAAAAGCGATGCTGCTGGAGGTACGGAAGCCTTATTACTTGTTGCCACTCTTTGTTTAGCTTGATTTCCACATTTGACCAAGCTTATTAATCTCCAGGTGCCCCCCAATCCATTGAAGTTCAGAATGTCCCCTTGACCTACAGCTTTTAATGCCTGATCTTTTATGATGCGACCATTACTGCTCTGCAACACGCCGAATATTATAATATTATACAGGATGCAAAGCACCAACAAGTTTAGACCCCTTGCAATGCATTCACAAAAATGCTCGTTGATAATTAAAACTTGCTTTCATCGGTGCAAAAAACGGCGTCCAGGACGCATCGGTGCAAAAGGCAGGGTCCAAGAGGTCTGAGATTTGAGTCACTTGGAAGCTTGAATGTTCTCTTTTTCTTGCGCTGCTTGATAATCACCTTATGTGTTTATAACACTGTTGCTTATTCAGGGACTTATCCAGTGAAGGTAACATAGATCCATTCACTTGAATCTAGTTATGAATGCTACTTGCAATCAGGCCAAAAATTTGCTAATTTACTGTACATGTTTATTACAAGCCAAAGGCTTATACAACATTTGACATTCTTGATATTAATTCAATTACTTTCATAGCAGACCTGACAAAATACACACAAACTGCTAGATTAGCGCAGGAGGAGAGGTTGAAAGCGCAGCTGGCTATGACAATGAGCATCATCTGGACTGTTTTTACACAAAAAATACACTGACACACACGCACACGCACACACACAAACACACACAGGAGAGAGAAAAATTAGAATTGTCACATGCAGAAGCGCTAGCAGCCCTACAGAAGACGGCTGATGAGCGGCTGGAATCGGAGCGGCAACGACTAAACCTGCGGTTGGCCACGGTCGAGGGTGGGGTGATGCGATTAAAGGTGCGTGTGTGCTTTGGGAATTGTGTGATAGCCCAGTGGATAGCCTGAAAATTTTGCAGACGACTGGCCAAAATGCATAAACTTGCTTAAAACAATTTGTACGCTGCTACACTTACCGAACCTTATGACTCAGTTGAGCTTGCTTACACTCGAGTTACACAGTCAAGACTGTGTTTGTTTGCACTCGTCCAACCTCATCAACACTTAGCTATGCTCGTAAACACTTGTTCGTTAAAATTTAGAAGTCAACCCTGCAATATTAATCTGCTCTTGGTCAGCAATGTCTGGATTACCTCTCGTTTAAATGAAAGCAACTAGCACTTCTGTCTGAGTCTCTAAATAAAAGCCAATTCAAACTCCTTTCAGGCTACATGTGAAGCAGACCACACGGAAGCCTTGAGGACTCTGGAGCTGGAGCGGCGCCAGGTGAATGTTCAATGCTGTTTACTACTAATGGTGATAAACCAGTGGATGCGCTTTGGGTTGGTGCCAAGCGTCAAGCGTATGTTTGATGTTGTTTTACCTGTAATGATAAACCAGTGTTGGCACCAACTGAATTTTTGATGTTGCTTACCTCAAACAGTGGTTAATCAGGAATACGCTCTGTTACGCTTGACAGACAAACAGACCTGTATCGGTTGTGTATTCATACTGTTGTATGACCAGAATTAGGTTAGATCCGTCAAGCCTTGTAGGACGTGACACGAGCATTCTTATGTTGTATCATACTTATTGTTGTCCGTAGGCCTGAAATGAACGCACGACTTTGCACAAGAAGAGGCTAGCAGCAAGGCCTAACGTGAGATGATTTTTCCACAGAAACAAAATGTGACCCTCTGCTGCTTGCAACAGATGAAAAAGGACATGGCCGCTGTGCAAGAGCAATGTGCCTCCAAGGATAAGAAGATATCGGACCTTATCAAGGAAATAGGAATGGCGGGCGAGCAGGTACTTGAGCAGATGTAAGGCCAGATATAGGGGCAGGTATAGGGGCAGATATAAGGACAGGTGTAGGAGCAGATATGAGGCCAGACATAGGGGCAGGTTTCCAGCTTGACACCACAAGTAACCAATTCTGAAATGTACAACTGTAGCACATGTATGCATACGAAGGTTGCTGATCGTTCTTGTTAGGCAAGGAATACATATGGTGCTGTTCAAACCTCAAACCCAGGCTGCTAATGGGTTTCCCCCCCCGCAAACCCACCTGCTGTTTATACCTCGAACCCAGGCTGCTAATGGGTTTTTCCCCCCTCAAACCCACCTGCTGTTCATACCTCAAACCCAGGCCAATGTCATGTTCCGTAAATGTAGGGTTGGCCCAAACCATACACACATTCGTATACACGGTATGAATACGATATTTTTAGCAGGGAAATTACCGTACATGCGGTCATACACGGTGTACATATACGGTTCTGGCCAACCCTACGAATACCTGTTCCTTATTCCTGTTCCTGACTGCACTGCTGTGGAATGTAAGTTTTTCAAGCAACCAGGACCTCAACTGCGCAGCATGAACAGGCGCCACAATAATACTGAGTGTTATGCAATGTATTATTTTATTATAGAATATGTATCATGCAATGTGTGTTTGCAGGAAATTGGCGCCCTCAGCACCCGGCACATGGAGGAGATAGAGCGCTTGAAGCAAGATCACTGTGTAGATGTAGGACAGGCTCAGGTGGGGTGTGGAAAAGGCTCTACGCCCAGGCAGATGTCTGTGCTTCATCAAAGGTAGCTACAGAAAGGCGCCTCATGGTCGTGTCTGCATCTTTAAGTTTCAAGCGCGCTTCCACAGACAGGAAGAGGGAGAAAATAACTCGTCAAAATGACATAATACATGTTTGAGCATCTCTGTTTGCTCGCAGTACAATATAATGCTTTATTCCTTTGTGATTGCCTTGCTGCTCACACCCCGCACGTCATGTCGTGCGCCGCCTTGCCGTTACAAACAGGCACGATTAAAGGCCATCCAAGCCAACGTGCGCTCTGCTTGGGACGTTGGCCACTTGCTCTTCTCTGACATGGAGATCCTTTGCAAGCACCTCATCAAAATGAAGTGGGAGGTCGAGGCACTGGACAAAGGTATGGGTGTTTTTATTATGTCAGTACATGTACCCACTAATTCAGAAAACCGATATCTAATCGAAGACCCTTTTATCAACGTTACATTTTTGGCACAATGCTGGTAGGAGGAAGTTTTGAGCAGGAGGTACACCTCTACTTCTTCAGAAAATGCTACTCACTGAGAGAGCATTTCCTTTACTGTTGACATGTACCTAACATTCTACAGGAGCAATGCCAGCTAAAGGTGCTGAAGATGGTAGTGGGACTGAGCTCAACAAAGCAAGCGCGTTGCTTCGCCTCCAATTCTCTCATATAACTGAAGCCGTTCAGAACGTTGCTAAAAAGGCAGCGAACCCTCCCCCACCTCCC
>Ga0307963_1001452_pt1 | contig 18133 bp, 21 predicted proteins | sample OrgLakmetagen594_FD_201829 | JGI IMG/M metagenome (GOLD analysis project Ga0307963, IMG submission 201829) | Saline water microbial communities from Organic Lake, Antarctica - #594 | ecosystem: Environmental > Aquatic > Non-marine Saline and Alkaline > Saline | place: Antarctica: Organic Lake... | reverse complement strand
GTGTGTGCGTGTGTGTGTGTGTGGCGGGTGGGTGGGGGTGGGTGGGTGGGGGGGGGGTTCTGCATGTGTGTGTTTGTGCATCTGTGTGTGCAGTGTGTGTATTTGTATGTGAGCGCGTGCGTGCAGTGTGTTGTGGGTGGACCCCAAAGAAGCAGCCTTGAAGGTATTGACTTGAGCTATGACGGAATTTCTTTGCACTTGTCAATGCAGTTGAAAACAACGTTTGCAATAACGCGTGCGATATGATCGTGAGCTTTGTCTGCACATACGTGTATACGAGTTGGTCAAACTGTATGCCCTCATGTTAGGATGCGAGTTTGCAAAAACGACAAAGTAGACATACACAATTCGCCCATGGCGTGGCCGTGGCAGGTGAAAACAAAATTTAATGAACAACCTGAGAAATAGAAAGCTTTAAATCCATGCTCATCTCTAAATTGTGAATTCCACCATACATGTTGCGTACCACAAAGTGCACAGCACACATATCGAGGGTTGGCCAAAACTCAAATATATATGTGGTGTATGTACGGTCTTTTTAGCAGGGATTTTGTCATACATACGGTCATATACGGCGTATATATATACATATAAATTTATATACACATATCTGACCATCCCTGCACATCACCCACCGTGTTAGGGCTGCAGGAGTGGTTCAAGAGGGCAAACTCAGGCCAGAGACCACAGTAGCTCTGCAGGTTGAGAGATGAAACGGAAAGGCAAGCTCTGTTTCACACTGTTGGAAAGGCAAGCTTTGTTTCTACAAAAAACACAAATGCCGTGTCGCTTTGATCTCGTCCAATCCGATGGACCCAAGCCCCCCAAAAAAGAATGTCCAGTGAAACCTGCACGTGTCCAGGCTTTTCGATATTCATGAATCACACATCTACAGAAAGGCGAGAAGAAAGGTCCGAGCCAGCCTTGTTGCAGCTGTCCACATTGCGTTTTGCGCCAAACACCAGTTGTGCCAACTCACACCATTCATATCAAGTGCTCATGCTTGCCCCCATGCCTCAATTACACACAGCAGCGTGGGCATGCATGCGTGCGGTTATGTGTGTTTATGTGTGTGCGCGTGTGTATCTATGTGTGTGTTTGTGTGTATGTGCGCATACGTGTCTTCATGTGTACGTGCCAATGACATGCAAGTACCCACTTGCAGGGGCTCCTGCTGACGTAAATGCGCCACAGCTGAATCCTCGCAGCTGTCTCCTGCTGTGTGACATGCCAACGATTCCAGCACCCATTCCTTGAGCAGCGCTCCCCCTCCTGTGATTGTGTTTGTGTGTGATTCGTCAGTCAGCGTTAATTTGATACTAAAACAAGTGGGTTGGGCACATGCACAAGCGGGTCGAAGCTCCACCGCTCTTGCATGCGCAACGTCGGTCGTCCTGCTGTGCACAGACTAACACTTGTGTGGATGCAAGCATGCGCATTGCTGCGTATCTTGCTGTGCACAGACCAACACTTGTGTGGATGCAAGCACGCGCATTGACGTCGGTCGTCCTGCTGTGCTCAGACTAACACTTGTGTGGATGCAAGCACGCGCATTGCTGCGTATCTTGCGGTGCATGTCGGCGAGGCGGGTGTACAAAACTGCGGGGTTGTTGCCTCCTTTTTCCCTGTATGTCCTGAGGTAGCACCAAATAGAGCGCCCTTTTGCCTTACTTACTGCTCGTGCATGAGACAAATGCGCTCTGCATTAGGCCTTGCACATTTCACCCCCACGCAAAAATAGCCAAAACACTCAGAACACAATGCTCATAGCGGCACCCACCGCCGGCTCACCTGCTTGCTCACCTGCCTGTATGCCCTGCACGCTTTGCTGTGTGAGGGGCATGCTGTGTGCGCTGTGCTCCCCACCCTGCATATCGCCACCCTCCTGCTCAAGAGCAGCCGACGCGCTTCCGTTCTCCCCCTTTGTGCTGCTAACAACGCTGTGCGTGCTGTCGTGCACTTGCTGTGTGCTGCTGTGCTGCTGTGCTGCGCTCTCAGGTGGCAGAAGGATCACGGGCTCATTCGGTGGACTTGGTGCCGGCTGTCCCTCGACAGTCCCGTGTACGGAGGGCGAAGCATGAGCTGCAGCTGCTGCTAATGATGCCGATTCTGATTCTTGCACAGGCCCTCCTCCGACTCCTGCTGCTGGTTCTGGGGTTGATGATGAAGATAGCGGCACAGATCCTGCAGCGAGTCCTCCAGTTATGTGGCTTGCGCTCCAAGAGCCTTGCTCAACTTCTTCCCCTGTCAGCAGCTGTCGCAGTGCTTGCAGCCGCGGCTGTTCTTGCGCGGTGCTTCTCTGCCCAAAGTGCAGTGACTGAAGCCACCTGAGACAGCACACGCGGAAGTGTGCAGATGCTTGAGAGGCCTTGTTGGGTACGCTTCTGCCCTGAGTGCAGTGACTGAAGCCGCCTGAGACAGCGCACGTGTATTTGAGTGCGTAGACTTTTAAGAGGGACGCTTTGGAAGGGTTTGGTCTGGTCTTGCCCTTGACACCATGCTGCGGCACCCCTCTAAAAAGCAGCCAACACCATTTCCTGTTGTGCTTAAGGAAATGGGCATGAAACATGGATGAGTGGGAGGAGGGAACTCAATAGCCTGAACGACAGGAGATCTCCCACCATACTGAAGTGCTAGAAGCAGGCCATGGGTTTCCGCAGACACGTCAGTAGAAGCCTCCCCGCGAGACTACTTTACCACACAAAGATTTAATAGTGTGTGTATACATGTGCACACCCATGTGCACTCGCGAACTAACACACCCACAGGCCCACACATCCACAATCCCCCCTCTCCCCACATAATAGTGTGTGTATACATGTGCACACCCATGTGCACTCGCGAACTAACACACCCACAGGCCCACACATCCACAATCCCCCCTCTCCCCACATAATAACCATACATTTGTATCCACATACCGCAGCTGCTCTGGCGTAATTTGTTGCTGTAGAATGGCATCAGCTAGTGCGTCATTCTCTGGGGTCACGCCTTGAGGGCCGTACACCACACACAACGGGGGCACAGCAAAGATGATGTCTCCTGTGCGAAGGCCATTGCGAGAGTGCAGCCCGACGCCCTTGCCTGTGTTTTAGTGTGTGTGTGTGTGAGAGTGTGCGTGTGTGTGTGTGTGTGTGTGTGTGTGTGTGTACGTGTGTGTGTGTGTGTACGTGTGTGTGTGTGTGTGTGTGTGTGTGCGTGTGTGTGTGTGTGTGTGTGCGCGTGTGTGTGCATGTGCGTGTACGTGTGTGCATGCTGGCATGCCAGCGTACCTGGAAATAAACTCACGTCCACCCCTGGAGCAATAAACCTCTCAGGCGTGTAGAGTTGACTAGTGCACAGCCGCTGCATGTCTGGCTGTGTCTGAGCAATGTGTGCCAGTGGAGTCTGAGCGCTGCGCGCGCAGTGACGGTGGTGTCTTTTTACGTGTCTCAAGCTTGCAACTGCCGGTGGGTAGCACTGTACCCCTGCTGGCAGACATTGCTGTTGCATTTCTCCCAGACGCAAACTGGTAAGGGCAAAAAAATCACAGACTGTTGATTTTACAATGAACTATGTACTTATATACCACATTTGGATTAGAATGTAAAAAGAAGGAAACCCTTTTCAGCTGTCACTGCCTTGGCCCTGGGGACTCTCAAAGCTAGGAAAGGAATGGAAACTAGGTGGAGATATCTTGTGATTGATGGAGACAGTGCACGCTCCGTGCTGCCTCTGGGCGAGGAATGGCACTCCTCCTACGAACTGGAGGTTTTGGAAGAAGACACGCCACTCAGTCACCTCCCACTCTTGCCAACCTTTGCCATGCTCGAGGCTGAGGACCGTTTGCCATCTAGTAGGTTGCACGGCATTGCATGCAATGTGAGAACCCACTTGCCAAGTTCCGGGCAACCACGTGACAAACGAATGCACAGTAACACACATATATACACACACGCACACACACACACACACACGCACACACACACACACTCACACACACACACACGCACACACACACACACACACACACACACACACACACACACACACACACACACACACACACACATATGTGCACACAAACACACATGCGCACATGCGCACACACGTAAACAACACAATCAATCAAACAGGCTCCCTCGCCATTGGTCCCGGCACCATCCGTGTGCTCCCTGCTTTTGATGCGACAGCCAGTATTCTAGACGCCAATGTTAGGCCGCATCTGGTCTACTCTGCTCCTTCGGATTGGTGTGGGTCTGAGGCCTTCCAGGAGCTGTGGCAGACACTATATGCTTCCAAGAGCTGCTGCACGGCACTGCTGCTGGACGTGGTGAGTAAGCATGTTGCAGGGTACTTGTTGCTCTGTGCAGTGCGATCAGCTTGCTGAGGCAGGCACACGTGATCTTCAGAGCACGCACAAGAGCATGTTATAATGCAGTTAATTGTGTGTGTTGTGTATTTGTGCATATGTCCGTGTTTGTGTATTTCTGTTTTTGTGTGTTTGTGTATGTGTGTGTGTTTGTTTGTGTATGTGTGTGTGTTTGTGTGTGTGTGTGTGTGATGTGTGTGTGTGTGTGTGTGATGTGTGTGTGTGTGTGTGTGTGTGTGTGTGTGTGTGTGTGTGCTGGGATGATTTTGTCCTGCAGCACGCGCTGCTTGAGTTCCCAGTTCTGCTTGTAATGTAAAGCTCCGTCAGCTTTATTAGGGAGGTAGCTTCGCTACGTTCCCTCTCTTCTGCTTAAATGCTACAGATTAGGAGGTGGTTCCCTTCCTCGCTTTCTGTCAAGGCATCCACAAAAGCAACGACGTCCCTGCGCTCCTTGCATCTATCACGTCTTGCATGTGTGTCTTGCAAGTGTCTACAGGTTCCCATCTCAGCTCATGATTGCGTTGACCGCTTACAAAAATTCGTCCACGTACTTCCTCCTGATTCACACCTCCTTCTGATACCCAATCAATCTCCTGATCCACATGAACCTCCGGATCCACATGCGCCTCATGGTCCACATTTGCCTCCTGATTTGCAGGTTGGTGGCTGGCACGAAGAATCTCTCAAGGTATGTTGTACTGGCATTCTCCAAGCCGGCAGCGAATTGGCTGGTGGTTGACACGAAGCATCTCTTCAAGGTAAATTGAAACGGCATTTTCCAAACTGGCAGCGATTTGGCACCTCAAAGGAACAGGCACAGAACTAAGCTGGCAGCAGAACCACTCCCTGCTTCCATTAAAGAATCTGGAGCCACATAGGACTTAGGTACTGAGTGTTGTTAAGGTCCTCCACCACAAGAAGATAGGAGGCATCCGTGGAATCAGGAAGCTCGCAGGCTTGACCTGTGACGCGCTTCTGACTATAAATTTAGTTTGGCCCTGCAGTGTGAGTTTTGAGATGCTGCTACCCCACCCAGGACCCTATTCGTCATGGGTAGGGTCAGAAATGTGTACATACATGGGTGCTGCACAGACTATGTGCAGAGAAAACGGTCATGTCTGATACCAGAGTTTATGAAATGTAATGTGCAATATGTCAGTGCTGCACTACTAGTGCCATTCTGGCAAATGCTACAGTCACGAGCTTCTGAGGTTGATCTGGACGGTCATGAAGGCCGCCTGCAATGAAAGTTGCCTGCAATGAAGGTTGCCTGCAATGAAGGTTGCCTGCAATGAAGGTTGCCTGCAAATGAAGGTTGCCTGCAATGAAGGTTGCCTGCAAATGAGGGTTGCCTGCAATGAAGGTTGCCTGCAATGAAGGTTGCCTGCAAATGAAGGTTGCCTGCAATGAAGGTTGCCTGCAAATGAAGGTTGCCTGCAATGAAGGTTGCCTGCAATGAAGGTTGCCTGCAAATGAAGGTTGCCTGCAATGAAGGTTGCCTGCAAATGAAGGTTGCTTGCAATGAAGGTTGCCTGCAATGAAGGTTGCCTGCAAATGAAGGTTGCCTGCAATGAGGTTGCCTGCAATGAAGTTGCCTGCCGGTCGTCATGAAGGCCGCCTGCAATGAAGGTTGCCTACATGGAGGCCAAGAGTAAGTGTGATGCTCTGGCTATCGTCACAAAATTGAGGTCCTTGTGTTGCAATCAGGCTTGTGCGAACACGCCGTCCTGGAGCAATGTCGACCGTAAGTACGGTAACGTGCTGTATATAGCAACGTGCAATGGATGAGACTCTGACTGTGCTCCCTTTGCGCGGATGAGGTCCTGAGTAAGCTTGCTTTGCACCAGGTGCACCTGATCTGGACCACCACCACCACCATCAATGAACCACCACCACCACCACCACCACCATCAATGAACCACCACCACCACCATCAACGAACCACCACCACCATCAATGAACCACCACCACCACCACCACCATCACCACCATCAATGAACCACTACCACCACCACCATCAATGAACTGCTCAGGGAGTCAATCAATCAGTGGACAATCGATTAGGTGTGGCAGAATACAAAACCTTCATCAAAACTGCAAGTACTACTAGGGTTGGCCAGAACCATACATACACGGTGTATATACGGTATTTCTGGCGGGAACCCACCAACAATACCGTCTATTATTACATATCTTGTGCATTATTATATACGTTCATGTACGGTGTATATACACAGTTTTGGCCAACGCCACGTATTAATCACAAAACCCACCAAAAGAGTGCCTTATCCTTTCAACTATCCCTCTTTCCCACGCGCATTATTCCTTGCGAACAAAAGCCCCCCTGGAACCACATTTTTGAAAGCTCATCTAGCTTTTCGCACCCACTCTCCAAACACTTCTATTTATCTTTACACAGCAATGCCTCTTTTTTCACACTCATGGAATTATTGCAGCTAACAGCCTCCCAGCGACCTCAGTCACCCATCCCTCCCTCCCGCACTGCTTTTTTCCAAAACCTCAACCTGCTGCCAATTTGCATCCTTTTCTATACCCGCCCTTTTTGTACTTTATATACTCTTCATATCCTTTTTAACCCACTCCTAACTCGTTTTATCATTTTGCATCCCTCCTTGCTGACAAAGTCCCAACGCACACCCCTTCCCTCCCATGTGCTTCACGAATTTTGTGTTAAATGCTTCATCCTTTTACACCAGCAGGCCCCCCCACCAAACCCTCCCCTCTAAAATACCTACTTTCACGCTCACAGTCTCATGCCCTCAAAAGAAGGCCCCGTCACACCTCATAAGTACTTGACTGTATGCCCACTTGCGTGCAGCTCCTCCTTGGGCCCTGAACAGAAGGCCCCATTACAAACCATTACTACTTGACTGTATGCCCACTTGCGTGCAGCTCTTGCTTGGGCCTTGAACAGAAGGCCCTGTCACACCCCCACTTTTCCCTCCTTGACCGTGTGCTCTTTTACGTGCAGCTCCTCCTTGGGCCCTGAAAAGAGGGCCCCATCACAAACCATTACTACTTGATCATGTTCCCTCTTGCACACAGCTCCTCCTTGTGCCCCATGAGCTTGGAGGTCAAGACCCCGACAGCAACCCAGCAGCCTCTGCCGCCAGCCCCCCTCCCCCTCCCACCCCCGTGCTGTATGCTTACTTTGTACCAATAGGACCTCAAAAGCTGCCTGCAGCGGACAACACACACCCTCCCCTCTTCTCGCAAATGTGTAAGCTGCGGCGGCAGCGGCGGCAGAAGCAGCATGAGAAGCTGCTGAACGCCTCCGCGAAGCATAAGCATGTGAATGGGCAGCAGCAGCAGCAGCAGCAACAGCAGCAGCAGCAACAGCAGCAGCAGCAGCAGCAGCAGCAAGGACAGAAGCAGCAGCCGATGCAGCTATGCGTGGTTCAAGGCAGTGACGTGCAGGGCTACAGCTACGTCCAATTGCCTCAGCATACACACCCCCGCACTGCAGCCACGTCAACAGATGTGAAGGAGCAGCCTGTGTGCCGGCATATCTGGCGTGGGCAAGTAGCTCTAGGCACGTCAAAAACGTGGGCAGTCAGTGATGACCACGCAGATATCGTGACAGATTTAAAAGCGGCAGAGGGAGCAGGTGCTGATGTGTCCCAGCAGCAAGCCTTGAAAGAGTGGTCGGCTGCAGAGGAGTGCCAGATGGAGGTGTTGGAGAAGCAAGAATTGGAAAGGGCGAGCCTGCAGGTTCAGAATGAGTTGGTGATGTGCATGCAGCAGCAGCTGAAGCAGCGGCTGAAAGGGCAGGTGCCAAAGTGGTGGGCGAATTGGCAGGTGGGAGTTGTGGTTTGTGTGCGATTTGTTTCATGTGTGTTTGCGTGTGTTTGTGTGTGTGCGTGTATGTGTGTGCATTGTGTGTGTATGTTTGTGTTTGTGTGTGCATGTGTGTGTTCGTGTGTGCATATTTATGTGTGTGCGTGCATATGTACATGTGGGTTGGTGGGTTGGTGGGGGGGCCGGGGAGATTGGGTTGCTTCTGCCAGCCAATATCCTCCGGGCCTACTTTCAACCAGCATACACCACCAATATTGCCTGTGCTCGTTCCTTCCAAATTGCAATCCTGCTTAAATTTTCCTTCCCACTGGTTTGCCAAACCCCCCTCCCGAACTGCATCCCCTGCTAAAAACTCCCTCATTGACTCATGCAGAAAGTGTGCTGGTAGCGTATGTCCTAGTAGAACTTCGTGTTCGTGTTTCATGCTTCGTGTTCGTGTTTCATGCTTTTCTTTGATGCTTAAAACCCAAGCCTTGACCATGAATTCATGGCCAGGCCGTTCCCTTCAAAAGAGAAAATAACGCAGGCAGTGGAAAAAAATTACTCCCCACATTAAGGAAAAGGAGCCACTTTGGTACCGGGCATCTTAAAGTTCCCTTCCCCTCTCATATTCCATTACAATCATGGCTCTCATGGATAGTTAGTGCCCAAACTATACACCAATAGGTTGTGCCATAAATACAGGCTAGCAATATTCGCCTGAAATCTGTGTTAACATTCCATTGAAGTGATAGTCATGACCCCTTTAAACTTGTCTCTCACACAGGCATAATATTGTATCCACAGCAGCATTTTCAAATGCACCGCTCGCAGCACTGCCACCGGCCTGCCTGCCAACGTCTCCCCCTCCCTCCAAATTTTCCATATCTGCTCTTTGATTTCACAGGCCTACATTCACAGCAGCATTTTCAAATACATTGCTCGCAGTCAGGTCAGCCATTCCTGCAAAAAGTTTTGCCCCGATGCCGAAAAATACATTTGAGTAGCCAGGACCCTTAGTTACATTTATTTAAGCACCCCTGCTCACTCAGTTTTTGGCGGGAGGTGCCCAGGTGGGCAGGGTGGAAATCCCTGCCAAAAAGCGGATTTCCAAAAGCTCCTTCCCGGTGCCAGGAAAAACCAGGGGCGTTCTAAATAATATTCCAGACAATGTGGAAGGTCCGGGGGTCTGGGGTGAAGGTCCGGTTTTGGACTCCCTTTTGGCAGGGGAATTGGCGAAGCTATGGAAAAAGTGCACAGCCCAAGTCGGGGCAAACCGATTTTTGAATTACATAATACTATAAAATCATGCAGTGAGACCCTCTGATCTCTCAGCTCGGAGCAAGTCTGCAGGTGTGGCTGCACAGCCTTTGAGTGTGTTTGGCACACCATTAGCTGGTCCCATTGAAACACATGTTTGTGAACTGTGTGAATATTGCATGGATTGGATTCTCAGATGCCTCCAAAAGCCAGGCACGCTCTCGGCACTCCAAGCAGCTGATGGCTCAGAAAACAGCTGCAGGAAGACATCCATCTCACTTTCGTGAGGGGGTCACAAAGCAGCCTACCCCCCTGCCTAATGTGAGAGACCTGCAGCAGCAGCTGTCAGAGGAGCAGCAGCAGCATGCTTCTGAGCTCCTCCAGCTGGAGCAAAGGGCCCAAAAAGACGAGGCATCAGGGCTTGCATCAAGTGCCATTCATAAGGGCGGGGTCCCCTTGCGGGTGTGCTCCCTTCACCAGAATCACCTCCAGCGCTCATTTTTCTACTCGAAATGATAAAATTAAATTTTTGCGAAAAAACAATTTTTGCGATGATGGGCAGCAGGCCAGTCGGCCAACCGAAGCTCCAGGCAGCCACAGGTGCTCCATTATTGCCCCTGAGCAACCCCTCATACTCAGTTTTCCATGGGGCATAAACTCCTCATTTTTTGCCTGGGCTTGGCTGGCCTGACTCGCAGCACTACCACAGGCCTGCCTGCCTACGTCTTCTCCTCCCTAAAAATATTCCAAACTTTCCATATGTGCTCTTTGTTCTCACAGGCGTACATTCACAGCAGCAACCCAGAGTACACCGTTCGAAGCATTGCCACTGGCCTGCCTACGTCTCCCCCTCCCTAAAATTTTCCAAACTTTCCATGTGTGCTCTTTGTTCTCACAGGCCTACATTCACAGCAGCAACCCAGAGTACACCGTTCGAAGCATTGCCACTGGCCTGCCTGCATGCGTGTTTCCCCTGCTGTCCATTGAGCCAGGGTTAAACATGAGGATGACAGACGTGCCATTTTCATATGTCGTCACCAATTATGAAAGGTGAGCGTATGTGCGTGCGTGCATGTGCACGCGTTTGTGATTGAACTAAGCACACACACACACACACACACACACACACACACACACACACACACACACACACACACACAACACACGCACAAACACACACAGGAACTGTGCCGTGTATGCAGCGTGGGCTCTGTCCTCTTCATCCTCATCAATTCAGTTTTTATCAGAAATCACCTATACGCCTTTCTGCCACTGCATTACAGGATATAGGGCATCAACGTCAGTAGAATGAGCATTGGAATGCACTCAGTGACTTATCTGTCAGTGTTTTTCTCTTTCTCTGATGCAATGGCACAAAATTGTCCCCCCAAGAGCTCTCTTCAGGGACAGACAAGTGTGCGTGCGACTCAAAGTCCTGTCGTCTATGTGCGTTTTCTTTCTTTCTCAGGCACAATGGCACAAAATTGGCCCCCCAAGAGCTCCCTTCTGGGACGGACAAGTGTGCGTGCGACTCAAAGTCCTGTCGTCTATGTGCGTTTTCTTTCTTTCTCAGGCACAATGGCACAAATTTGGCCCCCCAAGCGCTCCCTTCTGGGACGGACAAGTGTGCGTGCGACGCAAAAGCCTGTGGGAACATCAAGTGAGCACCCTAGTTTGTATTACCTACAACTACAAGGAGCCAGCTTGCGCAATATGTACAAGCAGACGCGTGTGTGTAATATTTCTGGCCAACTCAAAATATTCGCTAGGTCTGCTGAGCCATCATGTCCAAGAAACCCAGGCTAAATGTTCTTGCCTGTTGCTGCTTCTTCTCCCGCTCTTGCCTGCCTGTTGCTGTGAGCTGCAAGTGATGACACACACACACACATACACACACACACACACATACAAACAAACACACACACACACACACACACACACCTGCAGGGCTCGCCAAGCCATAAGCAAGCTGAGGTGCGACGGTTTGCAGCACCCCCTCCAGATCTTCCGCAGCCATAGCGGCTGGGGTGTGCGTGCGTGTGAGCCCATACCTGAGGGCGAATACCTCATAGAGTATGTGGGGGAGTACCTGAGTAGAAGGCAGGTGCAGGTGGGTACCTGTACCTTAGTAGATTTAGTACCTTAGTACCTTACAGGCACCCTAGTAGAAGACAGGTACCTTTGTAGGTGTAGTACCTTGGTAGAAGACAGGTACCTTACAGGTACCTAAGTAGGTTTAATATCTTAGTTGGTTTAGTACCTTAGTAGAAGACAGGTACCTTAGTATGTTTAGTACCTTGGTAGAAGACAGGTAGCTTGGTAGGTTTAGCACCTTAGTTGGTTTAGTACCTGAGTAGAAGACAGGTGCAGGTGGGTGTACAAAGTTAACAAAAAAAGGCCTTCAGTCAAGAAGTGTGAGAGACTGCTAGCCTGCTCATCAAAAGCAATCAGTTTGTGAAAGTAAAGCTTATTGACAGGTGTAGGTGGGTGTAGCAAGAAAAATGGGGTAGCATAAATGCACCAATTGTGGTGTTGTTAATGTGGTATTGGCAGGTGCTGGCGATAGAAGTTGGTGTGTTGGGTGGGCCAAAATCGTGTAATATGTATATGTGTGTATGTGTGTGAGTGTGAGAGTATGTGTGTGTGTTAATGTGCTCCGTACATATGCACCGTTTATGGCGGTACGTCTAAAAATTGCAAACCTGAGCGTGAAAGGACAAAATAAGGCAGGACCCTCAACAAACAATGAAAGTGTGTATGCATTAAAATGCATTCAGGCTGATTGTGTGCCAATGGGGACAAAAGAGCATTAATTCATAGGAGGTGCATGACAGTGTGTTTTGTCTGTTTATGCTTGTCTGCGTGTGTGTGTGTGTGTGTTTGTGTGTGTGTGTGTGTTTGTGTGTGTGTCTGTTCCTAGGGAAGGACCACACGTGCACACCCTCACATGACTTCCGTACTACAAGGTACTCTGTTTGCTGCTCTGTTTCTTACTTGCAGCAGGAATATGTAGGGTGAGCCAGGACCGTATATGTACACTTTACATGACCGTATATTTGGTGATCTCCCTGCCAAAAATACCGTATATACACCGTATATACATGGTTCTGGCCAACCCTTGGAGTATGCGATATGCTGTACAGCAAGTCCTTGTTTGGCAAGAGGAGGCACCTATTTTTATACAAGAGCACCCTACTTTGCACTCTGCACTCTGTTGCTTTTTGGCAAGAGGAGGCACCTATCTTTATACAAGAGCACCCTACTTTGCACTCTGCACTCTGTTGCTTTTTTGGCAAGAGGAGGCACGTGATGCGGTGTACGCAACTTCTTCAGTATATTTAAGCATCAAAGTCTTGCATAACAATGCCCTTTTAGGCACTCTGTAATAGCACCCCGTTGCTGTTCTGCAGGGGGAGGTGCGTGATGAGGTGTACAGTCAGCGTGCGTGGTATTTATTATATTTTATTTCATTTTTATTATTTTTTTGCAGGAGGAGGTGCGTGATGAGGCGTACAACAGCTTTGCCTTCATTTGAAAATTCTTTGCTGTTCTGCAGGAGGGGGGACGTGACAAAGCGTACGTTCTATAATCGGTATTTAAAAAGTTCGCTTTATGCACTCTGCTGTTATTATGCAGGAGGAGCTGCGCGACGAAGCGTACATCCTATAAATGAGCTGAAGTGTTGTTTGCTATTAGAAAAGCTCCCTTTATGCACTCTGCTGTTATTCTGCAGGAGGAGGTGCGTGACGTAGCGTACAGTCAGTGTGGTATTACCTTTATTGTTTTTATTTTTGTTGTATAATTTTGCAGGAGGAGGTGCGTGGCGTAGCGTACAGTCAGTGCGCGTGGTATTACCTTTATTGTTTTTAGTTTTGTTGTGTTTTTGTATCATTTTGCAGGAGGAGGGACGTGACGAAGCCTACAGTCAGAAAGGGTGGTATTACCTTTTTGACGCAGATGACAGGAGTCACCACCACCCAGATGTTAGCAGCGCCAGGACTGTAGACGCCACACACATGTAAGCGTGAATTATGTCAGTGTGATACATGTCAGCGTGATGATGTAGACGCCACACACATGTAAGCATGAAGTATGTCAGCGTGATGCATGCTACCTACATGTCAGCATGATGATTTTAGATGCCACACACACACACATGTAGGCGTGATGCATGCCAGTGTGATGTAAGCTCTCTGTACTTGATCATCAACAAGCGCTCTGTACTTGATCATCAATAAGCTCTTTGTACTTGATCATCAAAACGCACTCTGTACTTGATCATCAACAAGCGCTCTGTACTTGATCATCGACAAGATCTTTGTACTTGACATTCAAAGAAGCTAATATTGAACGAACCTGCACGTGCATAAGGCTGGGAGGTGTAACGAGAACTGCACTTATCCAGCCCCTCCTATAATAAAATAAGCTACAAGCACATCTGTGATTTATGAAGTCCTATTGGTTTGTTGTCAGGCCACACCCTTAGCCCACTAAGGGGTGTGGATATGCATTACTTTCTACTGAGAGCTTGAGCGTCCACTAAGGGGTGTGGATATGCATTACTTTCTACTGAGAGCTCGAGCGTCCCCCGGATTTACATCAGACGTAGATCCCAGTGCCGCAGTGGCTTTCATTAATTGTTTTTTCTCTGGAAATGACTCGTGGATTGTTTGCAAAAGTCTCACAAAGACCAGGATGTCACCCCTTTGCTTCTTTCTTGTACGTAGCTCCCATGCAATCCCTGTCGTTTATATTATCTTATGTCTTACTGCGCCTTATTATGTCTCATTATGTCTCATTATGTTTATATTTATTGGCATGTCTTATGTCTCGTGTGCCTTTTTTACTTTTTTACTTCTTGCCTGTAGGTTGCTCCCATGCATGCAACACAGCTGCTGTGCCTGCAAAGCTTTTGTCTCCTTTTCATTGTACCTGCACAGTGCCTTTCCGTCACACAAGGGCGAATTTTAGTTTGAATATAACTCAAATCTGAAAAGGAACAGCGGTTGTGAGGACCGAGTAAATAAAAAGATGGAAATTTTTGAGAGGAACAGAGATTAAAAGCCAGTGACAGTGTGAGCACTAGTTGAGAGCCTTTCCTTAATGTACGCTGGTGTTTTCCAGCGTAGACTTTTGCTTTTTACGTGAGTGATATCACTTTGCTTCACTCCAAAGACTGGATTTCAAGTGTTACACACTGAACTCAGCAGCTCTCATTGTGCCTGCACGTTACCTTTCTGTCGCGCGCGCGCACACACACACACACACACACACACACACACACACACAGGGGCAATGCGTCACGCCTAGTTAACCACTCCTGCGACCCCAATTGTAAGGTAGGCAACAACCTGGTTTGTCATTCTGTGTGGTGTAGGTGCTTTATGTGTGTTTAAACATGTCTGTGTGTGTGTGCATCACGTCTGCTCAAATATTTCTGTCATTCCATTTGCAAGGTAGGTACATAGCAACCTAGTTTTGCTATCCGTGTGTGTATGTGTGTTGAAACAGTCTGTGTGTGTGTGCGTGTGCGTGTGCGTGTGCGTGTGCGTGTGCGTGTGCTTGTGCGTGTGTGTGTGTGAATCACGCCTATTCAAACATTTATACAATATCATTTGCAAGGTAGAAGGTAGGTACACAGCAACCTAGTTTTGCTATTCTGTGTACATGTGTTTGTGTGTGTCATACACTGGGTCTTGCTGAACTTGAGGTACTACAAATTGCAAGCTGGGCTTCTTGACCTCCTCCCCGTGGAGCCACATGTGTTTACTCAAGGACTTACACTCTCACACTCACAAACACACGCACGCACACACACACACACACACACACACGCACACACGGAGACACACACATACACACACACGCACACACATACACACATTTGCCTGATGTGCATACTTCATGCACATATGCTTCAAGCTTCAAGCACACACGCAAGTTCCCTTGTTGTCAGACAGGCCCTGGGTGGTTTGTATGTGTGGGGTTGGCCAGAACCATATATATACGGTGTGTATACGGTATATTTGGCAGGGAATTCACCATATATACGGTCATATACGGTGTATATATACGGTTCTGGCCAACCCTATGTATGTGATCTGGTGTTTAAACACCCATGCGTAGGGGTGGCCAGAGCCATACATATACAGTGTATATACGGTGTTTTTGGCAGGGAAATAACCAAATATACAGCCAGATATGATGCATGTTTACGGTTTAGGCCAACCCTACGCACTAGGCGTTTTCCTGTGGTCCTAACTACTAAGTGCTTAATAGGTTGGCACTCCTCATGAATTTATTGATATTTGATTTAAATGTCTTTGATTTAAATGTCAAATTAATTAAATCAACTTGCATTTTGAGTCTCAACTTATTGTGACTGGAGGGATGTCTACTAGCAATGGTGTTGTGACCTGCCTGTATGAGAGCAGCAAGGCATGTGTGAATCCCCTGTTGTTAATATTCTAGTAGCACGCGTAAATCCGGTGTGCTTTGTGTGAGCCGTCTACGGAGCAGACGTAGCAGCTCGTTTGCAACATGCTATGATTGGGTCAGGCCCAAATCAGGGATACGCAGCATGATTGAGTAAAGCCCAAATCAGGGACGCTCAACATGATTGGGTCAGGCCCAAATCAGGGACACACAACGTAATTGGGTCAAGCCTGTATCAGGGACACACAACGTAATTGGGTCAAGCCTGTATCAGGGACACACAACGTAATTGGGTCAAGCCCAAATCAGGGACACGCAGCATGATTGGGTCAGGCCCAAATCAGGGACACACAACTTAATTGGGTCAAGCCTGTATCAGGGACACACAACGTAATTGGGTCAAGCCTGTATCAGGGACACACAACGTAATTGGGTCAAGCCCAAATCAGGGACACACAGCATGATTGGGTCAGGCCCAAATCAGGGACACACAACTTAATTGGGTCAAGCCCAAATCAGGGACACACAACGTGATTGGGTCAAGCCTGCATCAGGGTTAGGCAAGGAACCATGCATTCTTCCTTTCAATCAGCAACGCAACCAAGAATACATAATTCTAGAGTCAAGTGTGACTTAATGGCAAATGTAACTTTAATGCCTTATAATTGTGATTGCAATTTTACGTCAACGCCTTATAATTAGGGTTGGCCAGAACCGTATATATACACCGTATATGACCGTATATTTGGTGTTTTCCCTGCCAAAAATACTGTATATACACCGTATATATATGGTTCTAGCCAACCCTACTTATAATTGTAATTGTGTCATTGCGTCATAAAGCTTGCCCCTGGATGACCGCAAACAATTTTTTCCTGTGAACGCAAGGTGACCAACGTGTGCCTGGGAGGAAAGAGTGTGGACGACCACATGGTGCGTGTATTAGGAAAGCAATCAGCTAGTTGCTTGCTGAGATCTGCCTAGGAGGAAAGAGTGTGGACGACCACATGGTGAGCGTAATAGGAAAGCAATCAGCTAGTTGCTTGCTGAGATCCGTACAGAAATAAAAAAGGTTCCAGCTTTTGATTAACGATGGAGTCAATCAGCTTGTTCATCAACTTGTTCATGAACTTGTTTGTCAACTTGCTTGCCTGCTCGGACACCTCTAGTTCCTGTTGGCTTCCGATTAACGATGGAGTCAATCAGCTTGTTCATCAACTTGTTCATCAACTTTTACATCAACTTGCTCGCCTGCTCGGACACCTCTAGTTCCTGTTAGCAGAGGAGATTTAACAGGAGGTGCTCTTTTCTACAGCGTCTAGCTCATCGTAGGCGATGAAAATCTTAAGGAGCCACGAGTGGCGAACATGGGGTCACACGAAATTTGGAGTGAGGGCGCTGGGCTGATGTCATAAACTCACTCATGTCATAAACTCACTCACCTATGCCTAGTTGTCTCCTGTAAAAACGCTCCTATGTCTACTCCAGGGCTCATGTCATAAACCTACTCATTTCATAAACTCGCTCAGGTCATTAACTCACTTACCTATGCCTACTCGTCTCCTCAAGAAACGCCCGAAAATTTGTGTTTGCTGTCTAATCTAAAGTTTTCTAGTGCACGGTCTGTGCTCCTATCTACATGCGTCCTTTGCGCAGTCTGTGCTCTCGATTTGATTGCTTGCTTGGTCTGTGCACTCTCTCTTTCTGTGAATCGCAATCAACCTGTTTGAGCACTCAAAATAGCCATACACTCAGGTGCAGCTGTGCACGGTTTTTGCAGCAATCGAGTACACTGTGTAATTACAATTTGCACAGCCTGCGAGCCCAAATCCGCTGTGTATTCAGCCTGTGCTATTTTTGTTGGTGTGTGCATCACTTGATTCATGTTATGCACAGCCTGTGTGCCCGATGCCACTGTGTGCCCAGCCTGTGCAATCTCCTCCTCTGTTTCCTGTATTGCACCTGTGTGCGCAGCACTTGATTCTTGCTTCGCACTGTCTGTGCGCCCAATGCCACTGTGTGCCCAGCCTGTGCAACTCTCCCCTCTTCCTCTCTGTCAAATAAATCGCGCCTGTGTCTGCAGCACCTGACTCACTCTGTCAAATAAATTGCGCCTGTGTCTGCAGCACCTGACTCACTCTGTCAAATAAATTGCGCCTGTGTCTGCAGCACCTGACTCACCACCTGCTCTGCATTTTGTCTGTGCTACATTTAAAGTTGTGTTCTCAGTGTATGCTGCTCGGTTTAACCTATGCTCTCAGCTGTGAAGGGTGCTCAGATTTTAACCAG
>Ga0307963_1001448_pt1:15000-18147 | contig 18147 bp, 21 predicted proteins | sample OrgLakmetagen594_FD_201829 | JGI IMG/M metagenome (GOLD analysis project Ga0307963, IMG submission 201829) | Saline water microbial communities from Organic Lake, Antarctica - #594 | ecosystem: Environmental > Aquatic > Non-marine Saline and Alkaline > Saline | place: Antarctica... | reverse complement strand
CCTCTGCCTCCCCCCCGGCCCTCACCACCCATTGGACCCCCTAATGAAGGACCACCGCTGGATGCGTATGCGGGAGGTGGAGGTACTGCAGCAGGTGTGCTGACTGAGGCACCCCCTCCTGCGTCTGGAGCTCCACCACTCCCTCCACTACCCCCTTGACTGCGGCTGCTCCTGCCACCACCACCGCTGCCACGCCCACCTCCACCTTCCCTGCTCCCTGATCCTCTTCCACCCCCACCGGAGTAGGGCCGGGAGCTAGGGCCGGCGGAAGGGCCTGGGGCGGTGCCACCAAAGCCATAGCTGCCGCGCTCAGTCTTGGGCGCCCCGCTGCTGTTGCTACTGCTGGTCGCGCCCTCTGGCTTGGAATACGGGCCATCTGCCATGCCACCCATGGGAATCAACCGCCCGGGGGCTTTCCTCTTGTCTGCTGGCGCCTGCCTGGCTGCGCTGGCACTGTTGCTGCTACCGCTGCTGCTAGCGATGGGGACGGCTGCTTGCACTGCGCCTTCCTTGCTGCTGCTGGCCTCCTGCAAAATATTGGGCGAAGTTCAGGGGGTGCTTTTAAACAAAGAGGGAGGACTGCCGTTTGAGTAAACATGAGAGAACTGAAAAAGGGAATGCATGCATGCATGACATGCATGTTTATTGACTGTGCAAGCATTTGCACGAGCTCCAACACACACACACACACACACACACACACACATATACACAGACACGCACCCTCGTGCACCCTCATACCCTCATACACCACCCACACCCAATCCAAACCCACACACAAACACCCATGCACACCCACCCCCACAAACACAACACACACAGACACACACACACGCGCACACGCACACGCACACACATACACACACACAAATACACACACCTGAGGGGCTCCTGCGACATCTGGTCGCTCTTTCTTCTTTGTTGGCACTTTGGCATCCCCTAAACTTGGCCAGCTTACTCCCACTTCCCCCAAGGGTGCAGCAGGAGGGGCAGCGACGGGCTGCGCATGGGTGTGGGTGTGCAGCAAGTTTTGTGTAGGAGGTGCATGGTGATTAGGGCATGGTGCCCAATGGTGTAATCTGTGGGAAAATTTGGGAAGTTAACAGGATGTAAGAAGAGGGGTTGGTTCTCTGCTTTCACTCTTCACTCTTCACTGCAGAAGAAAGATACTTCTTCAGGTACCATTACGTAGAGTAGAATCGGTGCAACAGCACGAAGTGGCGTGACGACGATGCGAACGCGGCTGCGAGGCTTGAGTGCGATGGGGGAGACGCGACGGCAAGACGGAGTGGAAGGCAAAGACATAGTCGCTCTCTTACCTTGCCCCAGGCTGGTTTGGCTTTAGCTGCTGCTTTCTCCTCTGCTGCTTTTTCTGCTGCTGCCTTGTCTGCAGCTGATGGCTCCTGAAGTGTACAGAGGAGAAGGGGAAGGAGCGTGTGCGTGCGCCTACGAGTAAATGTTAGCTTGCACAAGTGTGATGCTCATTTTGTACCCACCTCTTTGGTGTCTGGCGCCTCGTCCTTCTTGCTGTCATTTCCACTACTGCTGCTTTCCTGGGGCTTCTGCTGCTGTTGCTGCTGCTGCTGCTGCTGCTGCTGCTCTTGGGGTTTGCTGGGTTGCTCTTGGGGCTTGGGCTGCTGAGACTTGGACTCCTTGGGATGGTCCCCTCCTTTCTTTTCCCTGTGAGTGGGGCCAGCAGCCTGCCTGCCATCCTTCTCCCCACCCCCTTTCTTCTCTACTGTGGGAGAGGGTGCTGATGAGGGCACAGGCTTTGCCTTGTCGGTGGTGGTGGAGGAGCTGCTGCTGCTGCTGGGCACGTCGGCTGCTGGCAATGTGCCTCCGGGCGCTTTCTTAACTATGTTGGACCATCCCGATACAAGCGCGGGCCGTGCAGGGGAGGCGGGGGCTGCTGCTGTCGCTGGCTTCGCAGCCACCTGTGTAGAGGGGATCGGGAATGTGGAATGATGGGGCAAACAGGAAGGGGAAGGCAGAACAACATGCTATCGAAAATCGATTGATGCAGGCAAATTGCGTACAAGATCGTGACAATGGCGACGAGATGATGCTGCAGCGTGGACACACGGCGATATTGTGTGCCAGCACACCTTGGTAATGCCGACTGACGGCTCCTTGCTTGCCACGGCTTCAGGCTTGACCTCTTGAGGCTGCTGTTGCTGTGGCTGCTGGTTCTGCGGCTGCAGCTGCTCAGGCTGCGGCTGCTCCGGCTTCACGGTTTCCTGCCCCGTCATGCTATGCGATTGCGAACAACTAGCTAATCTGCACCATTATTTTACAATTTTTTACCTCAATGATGAGCAGTACAGGAAATTTAATCTGAAGAAAATTATGCCAATGCAATGACAGATTTAAAAATAATTGAGACGAGTAACACAATGGCAGAATTAAATACAATTGAGACGTTTGAACCAACAATGTAATGCATGGCATAGTCGGTTAACAAATTTATCAACAGGTGGCATACATGGTGCAGGTACGTATGAAACGATTTTACGACAGACTCGTGTTGCGAACTCGGTCAACGGCAAGTCAGTTACACACACACACACACACACACAAACACACACACACAAACACACACACACACAGACACACACACACACACGTTCACACACACATAAACACACACACATACACACAAACACACACAAACACACACGCGAGTGCGCATACACACGCACACACACACTCACACTCTCTCTCTCACACACTCTCTCACACACACTCTCTCTCACGCAAACACACACACACACACATACACACACGCACACTCACACACACACACACACCACACACACACCACTCGTACACACATACGCACAATACATACTCACCCAGGTCTATGCTGAGCCTCTGTGTAGGCGGCACTACTCCAGCTTCGTCAGTGATGCAGTCTTGTTTCGAATTCTGTTATTGTTCATCAACATAGCGCTCTCGCTTGTCATACCCGTGTCCACGGGCGACTTTTGGAAGAGGGTGAAGCCAGTGCATGATCAGGCTCGAGTACGGTACACAGGGGATGCCCTGCTGCTGTTTGAGGTGCGTCTTTGTCTCAGCTGTCTCATACAAACACAGATATGCACACGTGCACACATACACATGTACACACACACACACATACACACATAT
>Ga0307963_1001448_pt1:0-10000 | contig 18147 bp, 21 predicted proteins | sample OrgLakmetagen594_FD_201829 | JGI IMG/M metagenome (GOLD analysis project Ga0307963, IMG submission 201829) | Saline water microbial communities from Organic Lake, Antarctica - #594 | ecosystem: Environmental > Aquatic > Non-marine Saline and Alkaline > Saline | place: Antarctica: Organic... | reverse complement strand
GATAGCAGACAACACAAAAGCAAGCAACTGTTCACATGATCTGAGTATGTCGTTTCTCTCTTTGGCGCTCTCACGCAGCAAGCAGAAGCAATAGCAGACAACACAAAAGCAAGCAACTGTTCACATGATTTGAGTATGTCGTTTCTCTCCTTGGCGTTCTCACGCAGCAGGCAGAAGCGATAGCAGACAACACAAAAGCAAGCAAGTGTTCACATGATCTGAGTATGTCGTTTCTCTTTTTGGCGCTCTCACGCAGCAAGCAGAAGCGAAAGCAGACAACACAAAAGCAAGCAACTGTTCACATGATTTGAGTATGTCGTTTCTCTCCTTGGCGTTCTCACGCAGCAGGCAGAAGCGATAGCAGACAACACAAAAGCAAGCAAGTGTTCACATGATCTGAGTATGTAGTTTCTCTCCTTGGCGCTCTCACGCAGCAGAGAAGCGGCAGCGGTCGACACTAATCATGCGAGGCACTGCAACTGGTCACACGATCTGTGTATGCTGCTCTGGCGCTCTCATGCAGCAGCCAGAAGCGACAGTGGTCGACACTAATCATGCAACTGGTCACTTGATCTATGTTTATTTTTCACCTTGGCGCTCTTAAGCAGCAGACAGGAGCGACAGTAGTGGACAATTAAGATAAAAGGCACTGCAACTGCTCACACGATTATGTATGCTGCTTCTTCTCTGGTGCCCTCATGCAGCAGCAGGAGCGACAGCGGTCGGCACTAATCATGCAAGGCACTGCAACTGGTCACACGATCTATTTGTGTTTGCTTTTTTTCTGGCAGGGAAGCAAGGCAGTGGAGTTTGAGTCCATCGTCAAATCCTACTTGGATCGCAACTACACGACCACATTTGTCGACCGTTACCCTGTTTGGAAGGTAAGGAAAACCTGCGAGAGTGAAAAGAAGAAAATGAAGACTAGGCAGGCAATGTAATATCACTCCCCACAATATTCAAGGAAAGGGAGCCATTATGGTATCGAGAAATGTAAAACTCCTCCACCACAGAAACAAAGGAAACAAAATCGAGGAGATCAGGAGGGTTGCAGGCTTGGCCTGATAACGACTCGCGATGAGAGTTGATAATTAGGGCTGGCCAGACCTATATATATACGGTGTATATATGGTATTTCTGGCAGGGGAATCACCAAATATATGGTCGTATATGGTGTATATGTATACGGTTCTGGCCAACCCTATTGATAATAGTACTGTAGAGGCACGTGAGGTGCGAGTGGAATAAGCTTGTACTCTTTTTTTAAGCATCAAGGGACGCACTGCTGTCTCTCATCTCTAGAGTTTTAATCGTATTGTGCGATGCGGAGCAGTTCTTTTCGTCTTATGTACGCATGCACAGCGGTCCCTTGCCTCTTATGTGCATACACCCTGTGCTTTTTTAACCTTTCACGTGCGCACACACTGCGTTCTTTCACCTGTCATGTACACACACAGCAGTTCTTCTGTTATATGTGATCTGTTATGTGTGCACACACTGCGTTCTTTCACCTGTCACGTGCGCACACAGCAGTTCTTTAATTATATGCACATGCCTTTAAAACAACTAAAATAGTGAAAAACACTCCCCACGTTAATCACGAAAAAAGAGCCACTTTGGCGTTGCTCCAAGTACCGACACACTCCTGCACTATGAACAGAAAGCAAACTTCCGACACACTCCTGCACTATGAACAGAAAGCAAACTTCAGATGGGGTCAGGAGGGCTGCAGGCAGGAGTGGGGGAGAATTAGGGGGGGTGGGGGTTACGGCATGCAATGACTCGGCATAAATGAAATAGTGAAATAGCCATGCATATATGCCATAAATAAAATAGCCATGCATATATGCCATAAATAAAATAGCAGGGACTCAAAGGACAGTCATTGCATGCCCTAAACCGAGTGCTGCTTGGTAGCTGTTCAAGATGTGCAGAAAGCGCTGCACTGACATCAAACAGGAAGCACGTATTTCGCATTATTGTGACTTCCTTCCTGCACGCACACACACTCCATCTGTGTAACATTTCTGCCTCCTTGCTGTGTACCCTGCGGGCGTTCCTGCATGCATTCCCTGCAAATGTTCCTGCATGCGTTCCCTGCATGCGTTCCCTGCATGCGTTCCTTGCACCTGCATGCGTTCCTGCATGCGTTCCTGCATGCGTTCCTGCATGCGTCCCTGCATGCGTCCCTGCATGCGTCCCTGCATGCGTTCCTGCATGTGCACTGCGTGGAGCTAAAATACTGATTCGTTTAGGAAGCTGGCCAGAATCAAATATGTAGACCAGGCCAAGAACATTTAGTGGGTGTGTGTCCTCGTGCAAACATACTGTGTGTACGCCGTACACATATAGGGTTTGCCAGAACCAAATATGTACACGGTGTATGTACGGTATTGTTTGCTTTTGAAATGTCTTCAAATATACGGTCATATACAGCGTATATATGCACTGTTCTGGCCAACCCTACATGTATATAGTCCTGGCAAACCCTGAGATTCTGCTTGTCATTGCAAGGAGCTGATACAAAGTTGATACAAAATGGTTGCAATGGAGGGTGACTTCTAGCCAGCTTGTTTGGCTGATCGGCTGCTGAATGGTTTCAACCAGCCACAAATAAATCCAGAAGCTCATAACAAGGAAAAGGCTATATTCTGCTGAGAGAAAATTAGGGTTTGGGGTCTATGCGATTGTGAGGAGCTGATACAATATGTCACAAGACTGCATCACTTGGCGTCTCGATGATGCCCTGGTTGAATGACGCTGTCTCATTTACACACGCACTCAGTCTTGAGCAGGCAGCATCTCCACCCTCAGTATGAAGTGATGTAGCATTTTATTGATGTTCTAGTCAGATGACGCTGTCTTGAGCAGGTAAAAGCTTCACCCTCAGTATGAAGCGATGTAGCATCTTTTTGATGTTCTAGTCAGATGACGCTGTCTTGAGCAGGCAGCATCTCCACCCTCAGTATGAAGTGATGTAGCATCTTATTGATGTTCTAGTCAGATGACGCTGTCTTGAGCAGGTAAAAGCTTCACCCTCAGTATGAAGTGATGTAGCATCTTATTGATGTTCTAGTCAGATGACGCTGTCTTGAGCAGGTAAAAGCTTCACCCTCAGTATGAAGTGATGTAGCTTCTTATTGATGTCCTGGATACATGACACTGTCTCATTTACACGTGTACGCAGCCTGGAGCAGGCAACAGCTTCACCCTCAGTATGAACATCCGCATCCCAACGCACCAGATGATTTGGGTCAGGTAAGGCACTGCTTGTGCCGTGTTCATGTTTGACCTTTGACCTGACTTAAATGACACCTGTGGTTAAATGACACCTGACTTAAATGACACCTGGTTAAATGACACCTGGTTAAATGGCACACACACACACGCATACATACTGACACTGGCTGGAAGCGCAGACTTGGATGTGGGTGTGCGTAGCCGTGGGAATGTGTTGCATGCACACACAAAACATGCAAGCCAAATGATATGGCATAAATGCGCGTGGCTGCAGGGAACTACAGTGCATTGCATACACATAAAAAACACGCAAGCCAAATGATACGGCATAAATGCGCGTGGCTGCAGAGAACTACAGTGCATTGCATACACACAAACAACACGCAAGCCAAATGATACGGCATAAATGCGCGTGGCTGCAGAGAACTACAGTGCATTGCATACACATAAAAAACACGCAAGCCAAATGATACGGCATGGATGCGTGTGGCTGCAGGAAATTCAGTGCATTGCATACACACACGTACACAACACGCAAGCCAAATGGTTCAGCACGGTTGTAAGAGGTAGTCAACACTTGCAGCCAAGAACGTAGTGGTGATGTGGTCTTGGTACGGATCTGGGTATAATGGTCGTAAGGATGAAGGGCATGTGCATGTGTGGCTCCACCTACCTATGCTGTGGTGCTAGGGCTGGGGCTGGGGCTTGTACTGGGGTTGGTGCTGTGCTGGTGCTGGTGCTGGGAATGGTGCTGGTGCTGGTGCTGGTGCTGGTGCTGGTGCTGTGATGGTGATGGTGATGGTGATGGTGATGGTGCTGTGCTGAAGCTGGTGCTGGTGCTGGTGCTGGTGCTGGTGCTGGTGCTGGTGCTGGTGCTGTGCTGAAGCTGGTGCTGGTGCTGGTGCTGGTGCTGGTGCTGGTGCTGTGCTGAAGCTGGTGCTGGTGCTGGTGCTGGTGCTGGTGCTGGTGCTGGTGCTGGAGCTGGCGGTGGCGGTGGCAGTTGTACCTATGCTTTCATTTCCCCCTTTTAGCCTACGCCTGCAGGCCATAGGTCATATAAATGCTCAAGTTTGCCTGGATCTTTATTCTCCTTTTATCTTTCGCCTGCAGGCCTCAGGTCATAGAGATGCTCAAGTTTGCCTGGATCCAGTTCCTGGCCACTTTCGTCGTCATCTGGTTCTTCTTCCGATGGCTCCAGATCTTTGTGTTCCGCTACCGCATCTTAGACACGCGGGCAGTGTCTGATGTGCAGCCTAAAAGCCAGCGCTTTTGAGGCCATTCCTTTTCAGCTTTTAGACATGTTAGATACTATGACAGTACCGCTGCCTGCAACTTTGAAAGCACATGGCTTTCTAGGCCACCTACTTCCTTCCTGCCTCGGCGCAGGCACCTTTGGGGTGTATAACAAGCTTGGAGCCAACGCTTTAAATTATACACGGCTTTTGGACTTTTAGAGTTTAGCCATCAGTCAAAAGGCGTGACTACTAGGCTGCGTATGCAAAACATGTAAACGTATGCAAAACATGTAAAAATGGTGACAATTGTTGTTGTAGTACCAGACTTGTAGCACCTACAAAAAACCCTTGGAAATGGTAAAAAAGGCACAACGCTGTTTGTGACATTGCAGCACTGGATAAAACCATTAGAAACAATCAAACATTTGCCGAAATTAAGGAAAAAGGCAGGACAATAAGCAACATCCTTTCCTGATCCATGCTGGTAGTGTTTGCCACCACCGTTCTTTTTTCCCTTTCTTTTCTTTTCCATGCTGCTCCAAGCTGAATAAGGAAGGGGGACCATACTTGCAGGGTCAGGCTGATCTGTTCACAGACAAGCAGCCACTCCCCTGTTTCCAAACAGCATGCTGCATACATGAAGAACAGCACTCATTTAGCAATAACTTGTCCATGGTGGGCATTTTAATAAGGGACCAAGGTATTAGGAGAGAGTGGAAGAAAAGAAAAAAGAACGCAGATAGTGTAAACACTACCGGCATGGATAAGGAATAAGGAAATAGAAAATTTCTGTGCCAGTTACTCTTCCTTCGGCTAGCAATGATCGTCAGGAGGTTGATGAGTGCTGAAGACGCGTTTTGTTTACATTTGTGTCGTATGCGCACAGGGAATAAAGGGCAAAAAATCAAGACCTGCCAGGATTTGCTAATGAATCGGACAACATTCATAAGATCAAAGAAGTTGGGGAAAAAGAGAAAGGTATGCTGGCGTTTATTCAAGTTGCCGTCATGGATGAGGACACATGCCACACTCCATCAGCAGTAAGCCAACCTGACAAACCAGGTGAGGGTCTAAACTGAAGGAGTGCGATTGAAGGAGAGTTTTTTAGGCAGCTCTCCCTGCTCTGGCTTAGTAGCCTTGCAAGAAAGCTCTAAGTCATGCATTAGGGTGGCCATCTCGATCGCCGTCATTGCAGCCTCCCCTCCTTTGTTGCCTATCTTTCCACCTGCACGGTCTAGGGCCTGCGTGCAGCAGAATACCGAAGCATTGCTTTCTGGAGGATGCGTTTGGAAGGTACACAATACAACAAAGTGAAGGAGATGAATGCGCAGTCTAGAGCCTGCATGCAGCAGAATACCGAGGCATTGCTTTCTGGAGGATGCGTTTGGAAGGTACACAGTAAAGAAAGCAAGGGAAATGAAAGTGCAGTCTAGAGCCTGCATGCAGCAGAATACCGAAGCATTGCTTTCTGGAGGATGCGTTTGGAAGGTACACAGTAAAGAAAGCAAGGGAGATGAAAGTGCAGTCTAGAGCCTGCATGCAGCAGAATACTGAAGCATTGCTTTCTGGAGGATGCGTTTGGAAGGTACACAGTAAAGAAAGCAAGGGAGAGGGATCCGGAGAGATCTCCAACGGGACACAATGAAGGCTCAGAGCAGCAAGCATTGAGGGGGAAGCAGCATTCAATACAAAATATAATATCCAAATATACAGATGCACGTCGTAGCAAGCACAGCACTTAAACATAGGGTCCAGTATCTCCCAGCTGTCTGTCAGACCTAAAATAGGAAACGCAATTGAAAGGGAGGCAAAAAAGCCAGAAAAACGTAGAACAATTATAAGGGTGAATAGCAAGTATGTGGGGGGAGGGCTTGCGGGCGTCACTAAAGCGTCAGACATTTCTGGCCTGCGGCTGCAAGCGGCTGATGCGGCTGAAGCGCGGCTGAAACACTTTTAGCCGCTTGCGGCTTTTGTCAGCCGCGCGACTTTTTGCAGCCGCATTCAGCTGTGTTCAGCCGCGAATATATTATTTGAAATTTAAGTGATGGGAAATTTCGAGAGGAGCTTAGTGCTTTCAAGGATTTGCTGGCTTGGGAAAATGATGGAAATGCATTTTAATGTAATAAAAGCTGGTGTGATGAACAAATAAATCAAGAAACCTTGCTTCTTCTTAGAACTTCAAGTTTGAAGGCTTATGATATTTCTCCTCTTTTGCTATGAGACTCAAAGAAGTACCATTTTAAAATTACAAATGAAATGGAATAAGATAGGATGAGTAGGGAGAGACTTTAAGGGGATGCACACGGGGCGGATGAGAGCGGTACTCAGAGGAGGAGCGGAGTGGAAAAGAAGGAACAGGAAGGGGAAATGGAAGGGACAGAGTAGTAGTTTTTTTTCCGGTAATGACAACACTACAGCGGCAGGCTTGGGCACCTGCACCCAGGCAACCCTTCACAGATAGGAATGATTAAAACCTGGCTCCTACCCTCGAATATTGCATAACAATAGCGGAAGTTTAGCAAGCCAGATGCAATCATAGTTGCTCCGACCCAGCAACCACGCCCCAAACGAAACCCAACAAACACGTCAAGCGAGGTCTGCCAATAATGCAATAACTTCTTATGGGTACTTCTTGGGTACTTCTTATGGGAACTTCTTATGGGTTCTTATGGGTTATGGGTCTTGTAGAGCTACCCATAATAACCTAGTAGAGGGCGCTGCCAATCCATACCCCCTGGCTGTGAAACCAAGAGACATACAACCAAACAGGCGCGATATATATCTCATCAAAATTAAGCACTGTGTAGACACTTTCCCTCACCAACAAGCAGAAAATGCACGAGAATAACATAAGCTGCCAATGCCTCGCTTACTCCGTAAAACCCTTCACACCATCCTGCTAGGAGCAACGGGCCCATCTACAGCAGCCACACAAAAAACCTACTCCACATCCTCGGAGTTACACTGCACTCATGAATAAAATAAGCCCACGTGCAACCAGATCCGCAACAAAAATCATACAGATAAGGCGAGACATTAAACACAAATCCCTACAAATATCTGAGCAATACTCCTGGTGGTATGCAGGCTTCTGCCTCTCAACCACCTGATCCCCATTGAAAAGCTTCTTTTATCTGTTCTCTCCAGGTGGGATGTTGTGTGTCTCTACTGCATCCATTTGTAAAATAGCATGGCATGTCCGCTGCAAACATCTGTTTACAAGAGCTGCAACCTAAAGCCCTAGTGATGGTGTTGGGCCAATACTTCCTGATTTTACATACGGTATATATATATATATATATGTTTTTTGATTGGGTCTGAGGGGGGTATACCCCTGCCACATAATTTTAATACAGGTTTTGGTACTGCCATTATTTGGTAATAAAAAGAAACTAAGTTCCAGATCAAACCTAGTTCCAGGTCTAGAGCCGTTGCTTCCATATTTATTATAAAAGCCCATATGACCTGAAATCCAGCCCTCTGCATACGATCTACGTAAAAAAGCACGTAAGAAAGCGTGATCAATGGAAAGGAAATGCATTGCAGGCATAAATTACAGCCCATAGTTGTTGTAAACAACCGGAAGGCGCTACATCAAAATCAGTACAGTAGTCATGAAGCTGAGAAGACCACCAGGATCAATGCGAGATGTCATTCAGGCTGAGCGGGTTAAGCATCACCCGGTTTGATTTCCAGCCCCGTTTATTCCAGAAAATTCTAGTAATTTACATCATATTTTTACATTGCAGCACGCCCGGGCACTTCTTCTTAGCAGCGAGTTCGGTTTGACGGCATCATTAAAATCAATTACTACCGAGTGATATGAATATTACATATTTAGTATGGGGATATCAGAGGTGCGGTTAGAACTTCACCATTGACAAAGACCTGGAATGCAGCTACAAGCTTGAGTTTCTCTAGCTGAGGAATAGATGCTATACATCAGGACTGAGACATGCTGGTCTAACCTCAATATAGTCAAACATGTAACCTCAGCAGTTCACCCTCACACACATACACACACACGCACACACACGCACACGTACACTACGCACCCAGACACACACACACATGCTCACACACACACATACACACACAAAGCACACGTACACTACGCACACAGACATACACACACACATACACACACATGCACACACACACGCACATGTGTTTATGTAACTACACTGCAACACACGTACATAACACACACACCTGCACACGTACACTACGCGCACACACACACACACACATACAAACAAGCGCACACACACATACACACACAACACACACATGCACGCACAGCATACATAAACTACACACAGACATGCTCACACACACACAACATTTGTGAATGATGCTAAAAGTCACACCAGTTTTCTGGCGCAATGATTAACGGTCCGAACAGCTTGTACTGTTTCTTAATCTCTGATCGTTTGCAGGGCGCCTCCACAAGCAGGCGCAGCGCCAAGAATGAGAAGGCCGCCGCCGAGCCATATTCTAAGCACCTAGCCCCGCCAGCTCTAAAAGAGCCTAAGCCTCAGGCTACCAAGCCACCAGAGCTAGCCAAGCAGGCGCCTGACAGCACTGGCCTGCGAATTTAGCTTGAGTTGCTGTTGGCCGCTGATGCCAGTATTTGCATCAATGCTGGCGCATCAGGCTAAGATGGCAAATAGCAAGGTGGGCCACAATCAGCAGGCCAGTCGCATTAGTCACCAGACCATGAATACCCGTTTGTTTCAATCACTGACCTTACCACATCCGAAATTTCAGCTTAAGCAAGTGAGCATGCAACAAACCTTTAGGGTTGCTTAACTGCCTTGGCGATTTGCGTGCGTGATAAATGTGCTTAACAGCAACTAAAAGTTTGCGTTATCAGCCCTGGTGTGCTTGAAGCAAAAGAAAGATGTGCCATTCATTCCATTCTTGCGTGCAAGGGATCCACAGAAGATCCGCTGCTAGACGTTAGCCACGGCAGCCACAAACTGAATTGTTTAACTAAAATAGGATTTTCTTTCAAAGCAGTTTGAAGTTCAAACTTGAACCCATTGCCTGCCTGTGTGGATTTGAGATCCAATTTTGTGTTTTTCATCAGCATTATGTTTGATTAAAAAAGGGAAGGTTTACCAAGGATTCTGGACGTCCAATCATGACATGTTTGACAGCCCAAAAACTTGAATTTTAGCATATTGAAATCCCAACGGCTGAGTTCAGCCGTGTTCAGCCATGGTCTCAGCCGTGAGAAGAACGCAATAACCACCAATAAAAGGGCGGCTGAATTCAGCCGCGTTCAGACGCGAGACTTTTTCAGCCGCGCCCTTTTCTGGCCGCGGCTACATAAGGAAGTTGCAGCTGCCATTTCAGCCGCTTCTAAATGCGGCTGCCTGCAGCCGCATCAGCCGCACTGCAGCCGCGCTCAGAAATGTCTAACGAGTATCAATTGCAATGACAAAGGCTCCTTTTCCTTCAACACTGTAACCAAGAGGCACACCCACATCCATGCGCATGCACGCACGCACGCACACACG
>Ga0307963_1001447_pt1 | contig 18151 bp, 15 predicted proteins | sample OrgLakmetagen594_FD_201829 | JGI IMG/M metagenome (GOLD analysis project Ga0307963, IMG submission 201829) | Saline water microbial communities from Organic Lake, Antarctica - #594 | ecosystem: Environmental > Aquatic > Non-marine Saline and Alkaline > Saline | place: Antarctica: Organic Lake... | reverse complement strand
ATCTGACTTTGCTGACTAATGAGCCCCGTGATATGCAAATCATGCTGAGTCGGTTGGCTGTGTATGCCAGGAATAAACATCTAATTGTCAACACTTCCAAGTCCGAAGTTGTGCACTTCAACTCCGCAGGTGAAAATGTTCCTGTTTTTGATGTTGGCGGTGCCACCCTTCATCACAAAGATTCTTTCAGGTATTTGGGCATGGTTTTCTACAGGACCTTGAACATGGCTAAGTCTGCTGAACACGCGGCCCGTCCTTTTCTTGCCTCTGCCTATTGGATACGTAGATTTGTGCGTGAACACGCTTTGGCAGACAGGCCACACACTTCTTTGTGGCTCGCTAAGACGTATGTTATTCCTGCTGGCATGTATGACCAACCCTGCCAGAAGCAACATGGGGCATATGCATCCTAATAGTCTGGAACAAAGCTGCCAGGGAGCGACTAATTACAAACAACCCATTTTGTTTAGAGAAATTAGAACAAGACCTATAGCCAGCGGCAATCTGGAATTTAAAATAGCATACCTTTTCTTGAACCACCAACTGAAAGGATACTGCCAATGATGGTATAAATATGTAGGCTCCCCAAAGACTCAAGAATCACAGGTATCAATGCAAATATTGGAAATATAAGTGATACATTAGTTATGTAACATTACACAGCCAGGTCCCCTCCCATCATATGCAACAAAAGCGCTTGCTAGAGCTCAAGGCTCCTAATTGGAAAGAATGGGCCTTCACAGATGGGAGTTGTATTATTCAAACAAAGAAAATGGATCTCAGTCTATTGGAGCTGGAATCTACCACCCTCAATCCAACAAAATCACCACAGTAAATCCTGGAGGGACAAGCATCAACAAACCATAAACAGAGCCGAGCTAGCGGGAATTGCTGCTGCTTTGATAATTAACACACCCATATTATTGCAACAGAGCGCTGGTGCGCTATGGCAAATAAAAAATAGCATCCTCTAACCCCAGCGCATGAAACTGCATGAACATGCCAAACTCCTAGAAACCATCGTACACCACAACCAGCGATCTAACGACACCATCCATCTCTACAAGGTTAAAGCTCATGCTGGCATCCTAGGGAATGAGTGCGCTGATGCCATAGCAAAGTGCTCTGTGGAAAATTAAAGTGGCCATGATATCCACATTAATGCCGACGCCCATCCCCACTCACCCATATTCTGGCCAGCAAGGGTGGAAAACCCTCCCCCAGCTTGCCTACCAGATACTCTTAACACCTGCCAACCAGGGCCTCCAGCAGAAAGGATCTCCATTTTCTCAGATCTCGATGCTGTAAGATCACTCATGCACATCCTAGGTCCTAAAATAAAAAAGGTTTCAAACCATTAGTCCACAAAGTGCTACACAAATACCAAGAAAAACTGATCAATGAAGGCATTGTCGAGGAAGACAACTCATTTTGGAAAGTGTAACCTCTGGAGAAAATAAAAATGTCATGCTCTGCCGCACTGATTTGATATACAACCAAAAGCGTGCCGCTCAGTGCAACCATATAGAAGGCCCACCAATCTGCCCCATCTGCCAGAAGCTAGACGGCACCTACCACATGCTGCCAGGCTGCAGTCATCCCATTATCAATAAAATGATTATTAACAGGCACTTTGTTGCTGGACAAATGATTGTAAAAGCGATCCAACAAGGCACACAGGGTGCATGCCTGCTAGCACAAGCAGATGTAGGCAGTCGTGGAGTCTTGGTACTCAATGCATTCTACGCCCTTCAGAAAAGACACGGATAGTAATGATACTAACCTGGCTATTACCTTCCAATCTCAATGTTCAACAGCGGCGGAAATTTAGCAAGCCAGATGCAATCATAGTTACTCCGACCCCAAAAACGAAACCCAACAAATACGTATCTGCCAATAAAGCAAAAATAGTTGCCCATGATAACTTAGCAGATGGCACTGCCAATCCATACCCCCTCCCCTGGCTATGAAATTAAGAGACATACAACCAAACAAACGCGATATACATTTAATCAAGGTACTGTGCAGACCCTTTCCCTACTCAACAAGCAGAAAAGGCACGAGAACAACACGAGCTGCTATTGCCTTGCTTAATCGGACACCGTAAAACCCTTCACACCATGGTGATGGTCATCTTGCTAGGAGCAACAGCCACCATCTACAGCAGCCACACAAAGAACCCATTCTACAGCCTCAGAGTTACTGGTCTACACAGCACTCGTGAAAAAACTAAGCCTATATGCAATCAGATCCGCAACCGTAATTATACAAATGAGACGAGACATCGAGCACAACCCCCACAAATATCTGAGCAATACTCCTCGTGGTGTGCAGGCTTCTGCCTCTCACCACCTGATCCCCACTTAAAAACTTCTCATTTCTTCTCCAGGTGGGATGTTGTATGTCTCTGCATCCATTGGGTGGTGCAGAACACATAACAACGTTCTTTCCTAATCCACGCCAATTGTGTTGTGTGCATACCACTATCTGCATTCTTTTTCCTTTTCTCTCAGCAGCTGTGTGCATACTTCCATTCAATGGAAATAATAAATACGTTACAAGTAAGAGTGATTCCAAGGTATTTGAATTAAGTGTCAAGTTCTAGAGGTGTGCTATCGTATGCGAAGGTGGGAATCGCAGAAATTTTTCTGCTGAAGGGCTGAAGGTAACCATGTCTTTTGTTTTGTCAGTATTCAGCTAAAGCCCTTTCAAACGTGTATATTTATAGAATCTGTCCAGCTGAATCTGCAGACTTTCAGTCGTGTTTCAAGTGAGAGCGATGTCTTCAGCGTCATCACAGGGATCTGAACTGAGTCTTGGGCAGTGGCAGCACCTCTCTGCACAAAATCCAAGAATTTGTCAATGTCATTGTTACAAAGAGAATACAGAAGAGTTAATGAGGGCATCCTGTGGTGTGCATGGTTTAAATAATACCCCTCAAAGGCTGTGTCTTTTTTTTTGCAAGTGTCTCTCTTGTATCACTGTCGTAGGTGGCAAAGGAGTCCAGAAAAGCGGTGTACACCTTTAAGACGCTCAATTGGTTTTACTGGTTTTATTCAGTGCTGCAATGTCACAAACAGCATTGTGCCTTTTTCCCCTTTCCAAGGATTTTTTGTAGGTGCTACAAGTCTGGTGCTACAACAACGATTATCACAATTGTTACATGTTTTACATATGCAGCCTAGCAGTCGCACGTTTTGACTGATGGTTTTATCTGTAAACTCTATAAACTCTGTACACCTTTTATGCAGTCGCAAGGCAGAATGTGGCAAAGAACACGTAAGAGAGGTTGGTTGGTGCTCCTTGTGGGGCAGAAAGCAAATTGTGAGTCTGGCATCATATGTTCAGCAAGAGCCCAGTCCGTCAATAAGTCCCTGACTACAGTAGCACAAATATATAGATACAGCAAATGATAACCAGCAAACACTAATTTTGGGGGAATGTAGTTAGACCTTTCTTGTGCAGAGGCGAAAACTTTTGACTTTGCTCAAAGATGTGGGGTGATACCGTCTGACAGAAACAGATGGAAGAAGTCAGCAGAAAGAAGGGGAAGTTTGATTCTCAAAGTACTTGAAAGACCTTCATACGGGGGAGATATTTGGGGTTAATGTGTCAAAAATAGGTTATGTCAGCACTGTTGTTGCAGCCTGAATACCCTCCTCGACCCCTTTATTTTGGACCGCAGCCATAAGCCGCATGCAATCCCCAAAAGACACTATAGGATCTGCTTCTCAAAACACGACAGCTGTCTCTGGGGGTCCGGAATTGGTTATTCACAGATATCAAAGCTTCCTCAGCCGTAGAGCCGTATCATCGCAACAGGCACTGGGCAGAGGGTGAAAGAGGCATGAGCATACATTGTGGACCCGATCAAGGACTGTCCAGACCGGTGATACAAAACCACAAAACTGCAAAACGAGCACTCGTGGAGAGACAGCCCCGGCAAATGTAGCATGGGACAGATGCTGTGGAGTTGTCAGTGATCATAAGAAAGGAAACAGGAAAGCAGAAAGAAAATGGTTGTCCGAAACACTGCACTGCCAGATGGATGCAGAGCCACAAGTATCAAATAAGTCAAAACAAAAGGGTTTTTTTTGACAGTGGTTTAGAGGTCTAATTGCGCACATGCGGAGATCAGCAAGAACAGATACATGTGTTAAGTCGTAACGCTGGTAGAACAACACCTTGATTGTAACGCACTTTTGCAAAGAGCTATAACTACGTTTCTGAAACAGAACCACCACTCTCAGGCTGACGTCGTTCTGCCACCTGCCCTTGCCAAAGGCAAAGCTTTCCTTATCAGGTTCGTACGGTGCACGGTGTTAATCCCAAGTTCCTGTGAGCATACACGTGGCAAGGCATGTTTTCAAATACGTACTTTTCATGCATGTCTTTTTCATTTTAACCCAACTGCAGCAGATGCAGGCGGTGCTGCAAGCAAATCTGCTGGGCAGTGTCAAGTCTGCTGTTGCCAATGGGACATGTTCCGCACCCGACATCATATTGCTTGTTTGACGGTATGTGCACATTACTCGCCTCTTCAGCAGCCTGGCAGGTGGAAAACACGAAATCCTCCCACAAGCTTGCAGCAGCACCAGAGCTGTGATACCCCACCGACAAAGCTCTGGCGTCTGCGCATCCAGAAGGAAAGCCCATTGCAGCAGCTGCAGCAGCTGCTGCTGATGTGCCTGCAGCAGACCTTGCGCTTTTGCCCCTGCTCAATGCACATGCGTACGCACGCACTGAAGCAGCAGCCGCAGCCACTGCCAGCTTGAAGTCTTGCAAGGTGTGGAAACGGCCTGGGGCAAAAAGGGAGATGAGGAAATGCTGATCTATCTTGACGTTCCTCTAGACCTGTTCAAAGGATGCACACCTTGCAAAAAACTGGCGGCATCCAAAATAGGGTCAGGTGCTTTATAGGAACTAGCCATGGGGAGTGCTGCACATGCATTGGCAGTGATTAGGTGAAAGGACAAGCCCACGGACGTGGTTACATGGTCAGGCATAGACAATAGACAATGATGAGACATGTTGAGCAATAGGTAGGATTTGGTAGCTCGGACTGCAATCCAAAGCAACGGCAACAATCGTACTTTGTAAATTTGCTACTAAAAAACAGGATATTTGTGTGTGCATTGTAACGGTTCATTACAAAGGCTGAAATGTACCTGACAATGCGCTGAGAGCAACGTCGCGCAGCGGGTATTTCAGGACGCGTGCTTTTTGTTTTTGCTGCCCTGCTCTCCTGTTGTCAACCTTAGCTGCTTCACGAGCTGCTGTGCTGTGGCCCTGTTGGCCATGAAGATTACCCATTTGAGGCTGTCCTGGCTGTTGCTGTTGCTGCTGCTGCTGCTGCGTTTGCTGGTGAGCAGGAAACAAAGCCTGGCTCAAAATGGAAGCAGAACGGCTGCAAGATTGGTCATTCAGCATGCGCCACGCAATCTGCCTGATGCGCCCCTGCAATAACATACCAGTAATTTGTAAATCGAAACACAGAGTAAGAGGTCATCAAGAGGATTGGCAAGACGGCAGGGGGATAAGCTGATAGCAACGCTGGCTACTTTTTCCATTGTCAGAGTAGGCGTACAGAAGCACAGATCGCTTCAAATGTTTGCTCTTAAGTGTTCAAAATAATTCACGTACGTAATAGCTTAGCATAGATTGCCTCACATGATCAGCTGTAAGTTAATTGACCTGAGACTGTACAACATCATTTCCCATACTTTGTATAGATCCACCTACAAAATTATGCACGTGATTCAAGTCTATTTACCTGTATGACGTCCAAAAGCTTCAGCCCCATACACTGCTCCCCTGTTTCCTCAACTGTCAGGGATGGCCCCAGTGTTTCACAACCTTGCTTTCCTGCTAAAGACTCCACGTCAGCCAAGGTGGTATGACCAGCTGCAGAAGCCCCTTTGTTGGCAAACCCTTCCTCTTCCTCTTCCCTCCTTTGCCCGGCCTGAAAAGAGGGAAGAGGTTGGGACGCTGATGCCACTGCTGCACTGCGCTGCGCCGCCTTGTGGACTGAGCCAGCGTCCACTCTGTCCAAGGTAATCACACCCTGGGTTTGGCCAAAGAAGTTGAGAACCTCGGACGGCAGAGCAACGGCAGGGAGGCGGCAGGTTGCCAAGACGACCACAGGCTGCTGAGGAGGTACCTGACAAGTGCAGTTTGAGTGATTTTTTATGCTGTGTGAGGTAGGCAGGGCTCCATTGGTACAAGTGCTGTGCTCTTTACCAATGAGTAGTAATTGTCTGGCTGCCCGTTGTCTCTATTGCGCATCACAGGGCCTTGAGGAGCATGTGAGGGTTAGCGCTGAGCGGAAAGTATGTGCAACTGTATTGCAGTTTGCTCTGGCTTGCATCATTGTTGCAAGACACGTGAGTGTGCCGAGCTTGGCAAACGCATACGCACATGCACATTTATAATGAGCGACGCAAATGCGGCGTATGTGCTGTTGCGTGGGTTTGTACCCACTTGAGGTGGGACTCATAGCTCAGCTGCGTGCAATGCCTTACGTGGACCTGCCTCTGCAGACTTGTCAAAGTGTTGTATAGAAGAGCCTTACACTCTGTCCATGCACGCAATCCGTTAGGAAAACAAGCCTGGACATCTCCCAGTCTCTGCCACCAACTGACCCTGTTCACCTTATTCAAATCATCTCAACTTGTAGGTACAGGTCCACAGCTACACTGATTAACCAAAAACACACCTGACCCTGTGCTTGCATGAAGACGGTCCACAAAGGAGCGGCCTGGCAAGACACGCCACTTTTTACTTGTTCATGGCCCAAAGGGTGATGCCCACCATAAGGCTGTGCACCCTGGAAGGGCCTGGCAGCACTACCCCTACCGCCCCCTCCCTCAGTATCCTCCCCCTGGCCTTGGCTCAGCAGCCTGTTGGTACGTTTGCAGAGAAGCTAAAGAAGGTGAGAACGCACACTGCAGCATTTGAAGAGAGGCAGCATTGCCAAGTACAATCCCAGCAAGTCAGACCAAGGAGGAGAACAACAAAATGGTGAGGAGAAATTTTAACTTACATGTGCAGGGCAAACTAAGTGCTATGAGGACATGCATAGTCTGACCTTGCAGGAGGTGCACCCTCAATTAAGGTCAGTGCATAGTGCCCCTAAGCAATCCGCGACTCTAAACAAGTCGTTGAGAGTATCTTCAACTCATTGACAGGTTTTACCTCCCCCTACCATCTTGTCAGCGCCACTGCCACCCACCCCTACCTCACTATTCCTTTTGCCTTTGCCAAGTCCCAGAGGGGGGACACTGGGCAAAAGCCAAAACATGCACCTTTTTGCATGACAGGTGCAACTACTCACACATCACTTCATCAAATTGGACCCAACCTAGCTTCATACTAATGCTGACACTTTAAAAGCTACCCGAGCATGTGCTCAGATTTAGACAAGTCGCCCTGCGTACAGAATGACAAAACTAAAAGCACCTGTACCCTAGATGGGTGCTTTCAAGGGGGAATGGCACATTAATTTGCATACCTCGCCAACCACTTTTCTTTTTGCCCCATTTCTCTTGCAATGATCTTTATTTACTCTAAGGATTCCAAAACACCAAAAATCACTCAATTTGATGCGCTGGCTGGTCAGATACAGCATATGGCTGCTCAAAAAGTAGGGTTCACGCCGCGGTTGATTAGGTATGGCTCCCGTAATTTGCACGTTTCAAGCTCAGCTGCATTGGAATCAGATGCATATCAGAGCTGAGCTTGAAACGTGCAAATTACGGGAGCCATACCCTAGGAGCATGCAAAAAGTATACCCATTTTGGGCCTCAGTGTCCCCCTTTGGAAAAGTCCTTTTTCTTCTGAACTACGTCTGATCTGTTAAACCGTGCCACATGAGTTGCCTTTCGCCCACCCACAAACACACAAACACACACACAGTTGTAAATACGGACAAGCACACACTCAAACACACACGGCAAGCACACACAAATATACGCAATCACTGACACACCACCCTCATTCCCTTTTTCACATGCTCAAGTAAACCCAGGGATGTGTCATAAAGTCATTTGGGACGTTCATTACGGTAAAATACGATAGTATTTTGAAGCAAAAATTTAAGTGCCAATCTTTGACCCAAAATGGACCCGATTCGCCCCAAATTAACCCAAAACGTTCCCAATTCTTCTCCAATATATTATATGTTATTATTACATTAATAATAGCATCAAAGGCTCACTGAAAGGCCGTTGCTAAGGCGGAATTTGCCTAAAAAGGCCAGAAAACGGCAAAAAAGGCAAACGTTGCAATCGTATGATACGGTCCAATTTGTTCACTATGGTAAAATATGCGTTAAATACGACATGGCGTATTAAAAGAATATGCCGTATGACACATCCCTGAGTAAACTCATTTGCTCAATTACTTGCCTGCAATTACATTTGCACTCTCTCACACCCAAGCACACATGTACACACATGCAAACACGCATACGCACACAAATATACACATAGATGCGCATACATACACAGAAGTCACTTACCCACACACATACACAGAAATGCACACACAGTGAACACCCACATATTAACACTCAAACACACCTGTTCATGAGCTGCCTGGAACGTCCCACTGCAGCTTCTGCTTCCTGACTGCCCCGTCCAGAGCCCCTATCACGGCAGCTTCCTGAGCCCCCATCTCTCTCCCTTCCGTCCATCACTAGAGGTGCTCTATGGCTTGCTAGCGTGGCAGCAGACTGAGGGTGGTGCGTCTGCGGACAATGTTGAACAGGCTGTGCTGCAGGGCAGGAGGGGGAGAACGGTTGCTGTGGTCCCTGCGCAATTTGCACCTGCTGCCTTAGCTGTGGCTGCGGTTTTTCCTGCACCACGCCCTCTATAGCCCACAACTGCAATTAGAGGAGCAGCGCTAAGGTGGATTAGGATAATGAGATGCAGAAGGCAGCCTCAAGGAATGCTGAATTCTGAGTCAAGTACACCGCCCTGCGGTTTAAGTAAAGCTAGGTAAAGGATGAAGATGAGTGATACTTAGGGTTGGCCAGAACTGTATACATACACCGTATATGACGTATTTTTGGTGATTTCCCTGCCAAAAATACCGTATATACACCATATATATATGGTTCTGGCTAACCTTAGTGATGCTAGGTATTCCCCAAAATGACAAGGTTAGGAACAGGCATTTGAACATGACATGTATGTGACTGGTTAAGGTGCACAGAAATGGACAAGGTAATGCGTCAGTCCCTGATTGTCTGTTACAAACCCGCCAGGAACTACAAGGGCATTGTTTGTACATTTATGCGATTTCCTCCAGTTGTAAAGCGTTGTAAAGTGGATTGAATCATTTCTCAAGGGATCAACACAGCTTGCCTTGGCCAGACTCAACCCCCTCTTCTGTACAGACAAAATGCACGTGCAAAGTGTGTGCGCTGCACACCTCAATGCGTGGCAAGTACAGCACAAGGGGAACAGAAGGTGCAGCTGTAGCGTGCGCATCTTGAATTGCCTTCACCATGCCAGCCAAAGGGTCGCCCTCTCCCAGTAGAAACAGTGAGGGTAGGCTGATACGGACAACCTGAGGGCGTTAAAGAGGGAGTACGTTTGTGTGTGTATGCGTGTACGTATGCGTGTGTGAATATGTGTACGTGATTATGTGCGTGTACATGTGGGTGTTTGTAAATGCGTGTCTGTTTGTGTATATGTGTTTATGTGTGTTCCACCAGGTGAAAATGTGGAGCGAGACACTCTGTGCTTTGAGTAGGGATTAGGGGGTAGGGTGTTCATGTAGGAAGCCATAACGTTTTTTGAGCAAAATTGCATCGAGCACCATAAACAAATTTTCACGCAAATAGAGGACCCAATAGGGTCGCAAATCACGTAGCAGCAGCTCAACCACACCATTTGCAAAGCAATTGCAGGCTTGCCATCTCAACTCCTAGCCTCGCACATCGAGCCTTGCATGTTGACAAGCACTGTCCCTTGTTACATTCTGCCAGCTTTTCAGCAGCTGGCAGAATGAAGTTAGCTAGCAGCACATGCACTACAAGCATCGGTTGTGTGTGAGGGAATACTTTGCTAAGAAAGGTACAATTGGTTTAAACGACCGATGAGAGGGAGGCCTCAACCTGTTGAGGCCTCCCTCTGATGCACCTAACACCTGATCCTTGCATCTCTCCGTTGGTGCAGGGAATACCATATGGAGCTCATACATCAACCCATTCAGTGCACTCAGCACCCTCTACCTTTGCACCCTCCAGCAGCTGCATCCCTGCCTCAGCTATCCAATCGCAGCCCTTCCCATCCCCTGACCCTGATGCGGCATCTTCACACGTACAAAGCATGAGGCAAGCAGGGGTCGAGGGAGCGGGCAGCAGACCGGGCTGGTGCTTTACACTTTGCTGGTGTTGCTGCTCTTGCTGCGGGTGTGGCTGTTGCTGCTGCCGTTCTTGCTGCTGCTGCTGCTGCTGCTGCTGCTGCTGCTGCTGTGGATGGTGGTACTGCTCCTGCTGTGAAGGAGGAGACAAAGGAGCAGGCTCGACAAGCCCTACTGCTACACATGCAGCCTCAAGCCTGTCTAGCTGCCCTGTCTGTGTTGCTGCAACGAATGAGAAGGGATCAGAGGGACAGGCCGGAGGGGGTGAGCTGGGGCTCTCTCTGTGGGTGGTGAGGAGGGAAGGAGGGAAGCCCCGAGTGGACAGCGCGTCTAGTAGCAAGCGGAGGGTGGGAAGGAGGAGGGGGGCTAGGGAATAAGGAAGGAGGGGGGGAGCACCTGGCGACCTGAGGGACGTAAATGGTCCGGGCGTGGAGCGAAGGGGGCAAAATGGATCACAAACAAAAAAGGCAGCTTGCTTGGTAGTGTGACTATGCAAGTGAGAGAGAAGGCACTGTTTTGCAGTCTCTTGGTTGCAGGAAGGACAGCACACGGTTGTTGGGGCCCTTCACACAGCTGGAGAGGTAGAACAATGGAGTGATACAAGGTAGACGAGATACAAGGCCTAGCACATTGGGGTAGCACAACAGTTTACTACATAAATGTGTGACGGATGATACACATACACACAGGGCCAGGAGAGACAGGCTTCTGCCCGTCAACGCAGCTAGCAGCAGCGAGCGGTGCCTCCCTCCATCCACCTCAAATGAAAGGTGTGCATCCCAGACAGACCAGTCAATGCATCTAGCAGTGCCTCCCTCCCATTTAGTCAAATGAAAGAGAGGTGTGCAACGCAGACAGCAACAAAGCAAGCCTACCTCGAGGGTGGCCTCATTACGGCTGCCAGTGCACCGCGGGCAGATGAAGGGGGGGCTGCGTTGGCCAGGGCTGCCCACCAATCTTCCTCCTGCACACACACCTCCCCCACCCATGTTTGTGAGCAGGGCTGTGATGGTCTGCAAGCGGGGGAAAGAGGAGAGGGGGTTACAGGCAGTAAAGGAACATCCTGAGGAGCGGAATGCAGCTGGGCGGTGGGCTGGGGTGGGTGGAAGTTTTGTCCCTGTGCAAGATCAACAGTGTTCGGAGGGGGGGGTCTGAGGAGTGTGGGTTCTGCTACTCCTGCTCCTGTTGCTGTAGAAGGAGCAGGAGGGAGAGATTCTACATTAGATGAGGTGGGGTGCTGCTGTTGTAGAGGTGCCGTGGGATGTAGAGTGGCAGCACCTACGGCACCAACAGCACCAGGAGCAGTAGCAGCGGCTGAGCCTCCACTGTTCAAGCCTTGCTGCTGCCTAGATCGGTGCTCAGCCTGCTGCTGCTGCTGCTGCTGCTGCTTCCGGGAACTGCTGTGAGGGTGCTTCAGTAGTTTTGCAAAGGAGCACAGCTCGGATAGGAATGAGGGAGGTTGGGGAGGGGGAGAGGGAGGGGGAGGGGCGGGTATTTGCTGCTCCGGACCCCCCTCAGATGCTTTTACAATAAGACTGTCTTCACCACCTGCCAGTTCTTTTCCCGTGCATCCCTCAAGTCCTGCTGCTGGTGCCGTAAACGGTGGGCTTGGATCTGTGCCCATGATGGTACGGGATCCACCACCATCACCGCCACCACCACCACCTGCTCCTGCAGCAGCACCTGCCGAACTGCCAACAACTGCAGGCGTCCGTAGGTTGGGCTGCATTGCATGCACAAACAGACCCTGCAAGCTGTGCAGCTGCCTGTGTGCACCTGCTTGGACACACGCTACGTGGGGAGTAGTAAGGGTGGTGGGAACATGTTGCTCCCGCTGTTGCTGCTGAGTAGTAAGGGTGGTGGGGGCGTGCTGCTCCCGCTGTTGCTGCTGCTGCTGCTGCGGTTGCCGCGGCTGCTGCATTAAACAAGGCTGGTGGCGCTTGGCAGCGTTCAGCACTGCAGAGGCGCTGAGTGCATGCAGGTCAGCTCCTGAGGGAGTGGGGTCACATGCAAGACACAACTTGATGTGAGTTTCAGGCTCAAATGTAAGCACAGTCGGCGGAAGGTAAGGTGTGGATGCAATTGAGATGAAGTTAGTAATGGTTTGCACTGAGCTATGGCATAAATTCGTATAAGGTGTCTTGATCTAAAAACAATGCTAGAAGAGTGATCCGACAAATGCCGTTTCTGCTTTCGTATGATATGATTAATACTTCCACGTAACATTCCCCCCTTGGCAACTCCCATCATCGGAGTGGGGCACCACTCTCTGTTCAAGCTCCCGGTGGAGGATGAACTTGTATTCAGGAAATACAGTGGTTGACTGAAAGAACTCTCGCCTGCATCTCAAATTTCAAAAACTAACAAGTCAGTTCAGCACTGACCGAACACTTCAGCAGCTTTTGAGGATCAAACCCATGACCTCAAGGCCTTTGCGGTGGTCTACACCAAAGCTCCGTATACTAGTGAAACGCTGCTACAGGATGGAGTAGTTTAACAGAAGCCAGTTCCGATACATTAACCTAAAACATCTGGTTAGAAGTAAAGCATGTGAAAGATGTCCAGGAGATGTATGCCACTTTGTACCCTCTGTACTCCTGCGCAAGAAAGGCTTTGACAGGAGTAACCGACTACGTAGTCACACAATAACTAGTCATGCTTGTGCGTTCTTGGTATAAAGATTACAAATTGCCCCTACATACCTGCATAGCCCTCACTTGCTTGAGCCAACTCCTGCAGCAGCCTCTCCTCAGGCTTCACATCCCACGCATGGGTGATAGCTCGTAGGATGTCCAGCCGCCCAGAGGCAGGGGGCAGCGGAAAATAAATCTCTCTGTCAAAGCGGCCAGGGCGACGCAATGCAGGGTCAATGCTGTCAGGCCTGGTTCAGGAGATAGGAAGGTATGACATCCTTGGTCGACAAACTGTGGCATTGGCAAGGTCCTTGAGAGTAGGGAATAGTGGAACTGACCCATGCTGTGTCTCATGCAAGGCAGTGGATGGTAAAGCTGGGTGTTGCTGCTTAGCCAAAGGGGTGAGTGAGCTCAGTGGGACCATGCTGGGTAAATAAAAGAATTAATGCAAAATTCCTGGCAAGGCTGTGACGTTTGAATTAAATTTCCAGGAGTCAAGATGCGAGGTGGAACAGAGGAATTGAAAGAAAATTGATATTCACACACATTACAAGTTTTTGCTGTGTGTACAATGCAGGTCAGTGGTTGACCACAACATGTGCACACATGCTTCGCACATATGTTGCCAAACCTGTTTGTGGCAGCAACAACAAGGACGTGGCCCCTGTCATTCATTCCGTCCATGAGGCTGAGCAGCGTGGATACCACACTGGCATGCACCTGACATCAAAAAGGCAGTTGGAAATGTGCACATTTTGGAAACAGATAGACCTCATAATGACAAGGTCCATGATTAAAACACCACTAAATTTCTATGTCCTGTTTTGAGAATGTATCTACTGCACGCCCACCCACAGCAGAAACCTGAAAGCAGTTTTCCTTGCTTCTTCTTTTATTCAGCTATAATCCCCACCTGATCGCTCGTGCTAGCTCGCACAGATCTTGCAGGGGCAAGGGCGTCCAGCTCGTCCAGAAATATGATAGACGGCGCCCAGTGCTTAGCCTAAACGCCATGGACAAAAACAATCTTGGTATCACACTCTATTCAAAGTTGCTCTGCACAAACCATTGCGCATGATTGGTGCCAAACTGCAACTTATCGTAACAAAATGATCCAGAATACTTGCAAGCATTTGTTGTCAGCTACAAACGAAATGCTGTTAACAATTCCAATACGCTTTACCATAGTAACATGATATCGAGAGAGCAGGTGTGGCAGATATCATGCTCTAAGGGAGCATCACTTCTGCTAAGGAAGGTGTGAATTGAAGACCAGTACAAGTTAGAACGTGAAGAGCAAGGAACAGAGCAATGTGCCCCCATTTTTAAATTTACATGACTGAAACCGGGATCCAGGTTGTACCATATATTTACCTACCTCAAACACTTCACCTACACACAGAAGCACGCACGGAGTTTTGCACACAAACACACACACACCTCGTCAAACAGCAAACGCAGCGTCCGCTCTGCGTCCCCTGCATACTTTCCCAAGCAGTCTGCACCCTTGCGCACAAACAAAGCCACTGGCTGGGGCGCGTTGCGTGCACACTCCCCTGCAAGGGCACGCACGGCAGCTGTCTTGCCGCTTCCAGGCACGCCGTGGAGCAGAACACCCCTGTGTGCATACGTATGTGTGTGTGTGCGTGTGTACGTGTGTGTGTGTGTGTGCCTACGCACATGAATGCATGTCATGTGTCATGTGTGCGACTCAAGTGTCTGCATTTATTTACTGTTTTATCGCAGAGGGGGCCATCTGAGGCCCTAAATAGGGGTACTTTTGAAATGTGAATTGAGTATGTGCGCCGGAGCTGGCAGTTTCTAAACTTGGCACCCAGAGGTACTTTGGCTACACCTGCCAAAAAGGTAAAAACAACCTTCACCAAATATACTTTTCAGACCCCAGGATAATTCGGTATCATAAAGGAAGTCCTCCTGTCTTGTTTTGGGATAAAAAGAGGCCCTGGTTGGGGCGTGGCGGCCTGTAATGTGGGAACTCAGTGTTGAACTGTATTTCTGTCCAGACCACTGGGGTGGTCCTTTTGGCCCCAAACTTCATGAACCATCTAGTTATATCATTCAAACATGATTTGCATAAAAAGTCACATTTCAGGACATTTGCTCAGTTGACCCCCTCTGGTTTTATCGTGCACATGCTAATGAAGCATAGGATTGCAAGAGCATGCACGTGTCCTGCTCCTTTTTCCTAGGTGCTACACATGAAAGACAAAAAACAACGTTTAGCAATTGCTCTGCAGGAACCTTTCTTGAGTGCACAGTTGGCCACACACAGGACATCATTTCCACACAACTGCGTCACTCCCTCAACCGCACCGGGGAGCATCAATACGCAGGTGTGCAAACAGGCTGGGGTGCACTAGCGGCATTAGGGCTACCTCCCTGAGAGAGCGAACCACATCCGGCAGGCCGCCCAATGCCTCAAATCCACTGGCCTCGCGCCCCAGCACAGTCAACTCTTGCCCTACACGGGTTTGAATGGAGCGTGCGTGCGTGTGTTTGTGTGAATGTGAGTGGGTGTGATTGTGTGTGTGTGTGTGTGTGTGTGTGTGTGCGTGCACACACCTTTGTGTGTGCTCGTGTGCCTGCATGTCCCACACGCACACACGGTCGGTACAAGTGAGCACTGCAAAACGCAGAACACAAAGCTTGCCGTAGTGACAATAGAATGCTGTAATCTGATCGGGAGATGAACGAGCAGCATCAGGAGATGAACGAGCAGCACGCACTCTTAGGGGCAGCAAGAAGCAAAGCAGCCAAACCCTCGTTTGACACACAGGGGCGTGCAAAGACGTGCACAAAGTCCTACATAGCTATTAAACTGTTAAGAGCTCTCAGGCACAGAATAGGTTTCTTAGAGAGCGCTGCAACTCCACAGTGCTGTATCCATGTGGAAAGCACAAGGAAGGGCCCATGACGGATCTCACCTGCATTGCCTTTAAGACCCATGTTGCGCGTTGCGGCTAGCTTCCTTGCAGCTGCCACTGCTGCAGGTCCACCGCCTGTCAAGCACAGCATCAGGCCAGAAATATGACTGGGTAGACAAGATGGTGGCGAACAGTATAGGCTATAAGCTGGTTTGAAAGAAATGTCAGTGGCAAGACACGCTGGGCGGTTTTTAGTTTCAAGAGCACGGCACAATAAAGGAGTTGAGAGCGGTGAGTACTAGAATTCATTTATGCCTTGCACCTATATAACAGTTTACTCGGGGAGTTTGCGTTGAAGTGATGAAGCAGGGACAAAGGGCAAGAGGCACAAATTGAACAAAGCAGGGATGGGTCATACGGCGTATTCGTATAATACGTCGTATGGTATTTAACGCGTATTTACCGTATTGGACAAATCGGGCCGTACTATACGATTACAATTTAAAACAATTTTTGACGATTTCTGCCTTTTCAGACGAATTCCTGCCCAGAAACGACCTTCCAGCGAGCTTCCGATGTCATTATTACCTGAACTAGTTACAATTTATATATTATTAAATAACTAGAAACGTTTTGGGTGATTTTGGGGCGAATCGGGTCCATTTTGGGTCAAAAACCGGCACCCCAAATTTCCTTACTTATGGTATCATAATATACGCGTATATTGCGTATTTTAAACGTAATTTTCCGTATTAAACGTCTCTGAAGTCCGTATGGCCCATCCCTGGAATAAAGAGTTATCGAACCAGAGGCCTGTAACAAAAAAACCGACTATGGAACAGGAGGCAAGCAATTATGTTTATGACACGTATATACACATGAGCGTGCACAACAAACTGGCTACCAGAACGACACCAACACACACAAGACTAATGTTAAATATGGTGTACAGTACTATCCAGCATATGCCCAACTGATCCCAGCATGTGCCCACCTGATCCAAGCATACGCCCATCTAATCCTATTCTACAGGGTGTACAGTACTACTTTCTCACATATGCCCACCTGATCCGGCTAGCAGCACTGGCTGCAGCCGTGCCACATCCTTGATGTGCCGCTTCTGCTCCTTGGCAGCCCATTCCGCCTCGTCCTCGTCCTGTAGAAAGCACGTGCTCTGGTAGCTTGATTATGCAACAGATCTCAAACAGTTCAAGTGAAACCATCTAGTTAATTTTGTCGGTGGAATGAGGTGCAGAAAAAGTAGCAGCAGGAACAAAAGTGTGGATTGCATTTGATGCATTGGCGTAGTGTACTAAGGCTAAGGGGCCAAAAGCTGCATGCAGTTGCATTAAACCGCAAGACAGGAGGCTGCCCTTAGCAAAGAAAGGTTCTGCTTGACACCTAGCACAATCACTGATATGTGCATCACCTCAGCTAACTGCCATTACATAGAAACGACATAACAAAGGAGTTCACCCAACAAAAAGATGCTGCGCCATCTATATTATCCTGAGCCGCACGCACCCCTTCACACGTCTTTTCCTTTTGTCCATGCCTGTAATACCTGTATTCATTCTGTGTACCTTGACGGTAAAGAACTTATTTCACTCAACGTACCAGCAACGGAGCCCCGTGCGCCCCCCCCCCTGCAGCTGCCTGCGCAGCCTGCTGGTGCTGCTGCTGGTACACCTGCTGCTGTCTCACCCACTGCAGGTGCTGCTGGTATGCTTCCAGCCCAGAACGAGCTAATTGCAGGTGCGCTCTCACTGCTGCAGAGCTGAGACGGGCCCGCTTGCTGCTGGGTGGTGGGTGAGGTGCTCTGCGTGAGGCAGGGGAGGGTGCTCTACGTTTGGGCTGCTGCTGTGGGTGGCTGGGCTGATCAGAGGGGCGGAGCTGGCGATGAGAAGGGAGCCGGAGACCGCGGCGAGGGGCTTTGGGGCGGCTGCAAGGCATGGCACAGCACACAATCTTAATCACAGGGGAGCAAGTCTTGATTGTTCGTCACGCGCATCTTGTCTTGTATAAATGGGGAGGGGAGAAAGGGCAGGCAAGCTTACTTAGTGTGTAATTTAAGGAGTTGAAAGGTTAGAGATTGCAGGAAAAGATATGCCCGAGAGATTTCTCGGTGTGTGCTGAAAAACAGTGCGGGCCGTATCCCGTGGAACACCCTTGTGTGGAAGAGGAAAAGAAAGAGAGAGGGAGAGGGAGAGGGAGAGAGAGGGAGAGGGAGAGAGAGAGAGAGAGAGAGAGAGAGAGAGAGAGAGA
>Ga0307963_1001444_pt1 | contig 18163 bp, 22 predicted proteins | sample OrgLakmetagen594_FD_201829 | JGI IMG/M metagenome (GOLD analysis project Ga0307963, IMG submission 201829) | Saline water microbial communities from Organic Lake, Antarctica - #594 | ecosystem: Environmental > Aquatic > Non-marine Saline and Alkaline > Saline | place: Antarctica: Organic Lake... | reverse complement strand
CCTTCAGCAGCTGTTCGAGCTCTCGTCTTTGTTGGGCACTGGTCATTATGCCCCCCATCTTTCCAGAGCGTGCCTGCAAGTAGGCGGACAAGCTATTGTAATGTCAGTGCTAAATAACAGACCGCTGTAAAAACACAAAAACAACTAACTATTGTAGGGGGGTGGGGTCTTCGGAGTGGCAGGGGGCAATTGAGGGAGACTGGGAGCAACTCAGCAGCACCGCCAGCCACTAGTACAGCCACCAACCCCAGACAGCACCGACCTAAAGACCTCAACAGAACTCGGCGTGACATCCACCTCGTCAAAATCAAGTATTGTGAGGACACCAGACCTCAGAACCAGCTGAATGCTGCAAAGGAACAGCACAAAGACCTTTGCAACATTCTCCAAGGAGCCTCCGTTACTCTCCACATCATCCTTTTGGGTGTGGGCGGCACCATCTACAACACCCACACTCTGAAGCCTTTCAAAGAACTGGGTCTGGATTCTCAAAGAGTTAAAAAGCTGGCCTCCAAGCTCCATATGCACTCTGTGAACTTTGCTGCTAAACTTGTCCATACTAGACGTGCCCTTTCCAGTACTGTTATCAACTCTCATCAGGAGCCGGTTTCAGGCCAAGCCTGCAACCCTCCTGTTCCCCATTGATTTTTCCTTTCCTTTTCGCGGGGAGGAGCTTTACGGTACTCGGTACCAAAGTGGCTCCTTTTCCTTTATTAATGTGGGGAGTGGTTTTCACTGCCTGCGTAGTTTTTTCTTATTCTTTTCTCACAACTGCAGTTTGTGTCATCACCGTGGCGCCTCTGTGTGGAGTTGGCCTGGAGCTATGGGCGGCGTACACAGAGTTGCTTGCAAATCAAGCTTGACAGATCCAGCCATTAATGGTAGATTCCCATATCCCTGGCCAACTCCCTGCACACGTGCCTAGTCCAGCATTGCATATGCTTGTGCAACAAATGCATTATTCAATTGGCACATTGCCTGGTTGAAGGTGACTTTATTCACACCACCGCAAGAGTGGTGTGCACTATGTGTGTGCGTTTGTGTGCGTTCGTGTGCGTGTAGGCGTGTGTGTGTGTGCGTTTGTGCCACGTGGGGTGCAAAAGTGGAGACAGATGGGCTGGCATCATAACCGTGCCCTTACCCCTACCCTATCCCTAACCCGAGCGCAATTTTAGCCGGGATATAAGTGGCACTAATTGCCCTAATTAAATATTAAACTTTTAATAAAAACAAGTGTGAGCCAACCAGCTGTCACTACTTTTAATCTTGAGCCAACGGCGCCTAAGCAAATTAATCGCACAACTAATAAATATAATATTGGCATATGAGAATGGAACGACGACATTTCAAGCACGTGAAATGAGCACAACACCAGCACCTGGTAGCCAGGGCTGGCAGCAGCCCACTGATGAAGCAGCCATGCGCACTGCTGTTGCCTTGGCTATTGTGAAAGCAAGGCGCGGCAATAACGGCGAGAAAGAAGCAGCAGAACGGGCCACCGCCGCCCTCCAGCGCTTAAAAAAAGGCATGGCTACTCTGGTGCGAGTGCTGAAAAAGAAGTCAGCAAGCAGCGATTCTGCATCTGCTGTTCTGGATCAACTACTGCGTGCTCTCTCAGCAACAGAGGGTGATGACGAAGACCTGCCGTCCTCTAGCAACAGTGCAAGTGGTGTGCAACAACCTCGCCAGCAGCAGCAAGCACCAATACTGCAGCTGCCTGGGTGCAAGAGAGCACGCACCATGCTGGAGGTGGAGGAGGCCTGTTGCAGACTGCAGGGCGGCTCCTTCCGTGTCCACGAGTGCCCCAGCGAAGAAGGCCAGATGTTGTCGCAGCAGCCAGAGGGCCACCACCACAACCATAGCACCCTGCCACAGCAGCACATCGGCTGCACACCGCTGCTTCATCTAGATCCGGGCGGCATACAGCTTGCAAGCTCAAACGCCGCAGCGTGCTCGCAATTCAGCATGCCAGCCAGTGCTTGTGAACAGATCCAGCAACGAATAGGTACTTTGCTGATTCTGGATTTAGTGTCCTCACATTAGGAAGAGTTACAGAGTATCTTAGTCGAAAGACAAGGAAAAACCAGTAGTTTGCATTAGCGCGGGAAGGAAATGTTGCAAAAGGTACACCAGCTGAAAGGGTCATATTGCGCAGGTAAAGGATAATAACGTGCAAATAGGTATCTGCAAAGCAGGCACTCTCTCTCATTCTATCTAACTCGCATAGTAGAGGACAATGCAACACACACACACACACACACACAAACACACACACAGAGAGCCTGATGCGCCTAGTAGAGGCATCTCATGCTGTGCAGCTGGCAGCCGCCGCACTGCTGCCTTGCCCTGCCTCTGGTATGTATTTTTGATTATGACGTCCGTTACTATGTGCCGATACTTCTGTTTGGTTTGATGGGCAAAAACTGCTCTTGCAATAAGGAAGTATTCCAAAGCAAAGATTAGCTTTGTTTTGTCTGAGCATGAAGGATATATCTGTTCTCAAATTTATGGAATCAGTACGTGAATCGCCAATATTTGCTGTTTAAAGCCCTTTGTGCACTCCACACGCTAATCAAAATATGCATTGTGCTTATTTGTTACAGCAGTGGAGCTGGCCAACCTCTGAAAGACAAGTACATCTAAGACGATGGGTCGATCAATCTCCCGCTAATGTCTCAGGTGATGCGCCCTCTAACACAGGCTCATGGCGTGTCAAACGAAGCAGGTGAATCCCCTTTGGATGCCTTTTGCTCAGAAGCACCGCACCAGACTGTACTGGCATTTGTCAGAGGGACGCTGGTATGCCTGCCCCCATCTAAGCTACGCCAAGTGGGTGACTGATCTATGTGTGCTGAATGCTTAAGAAGGTCAATTGCTGAAAGAAGCTAAAACAGTTTTTTATTGGTATCACTCTTCCCAATGATTATTGTTAAAGAAAAGCGTTGCAAAAAATTACGTAATTTTGTCGTCCAGCAAGGGTCGTATGGAAAGTAAAGAGGAAGAAAGTACGGGAAAAGCTCTGAAACTTGCTTCAACGCGAGATGTCCACCACATTGCGTGCACAGGCTTACATGAGAGATACAGTCCGAGTGTTGGCTTCCTGCCTGTCGAGTGCAGCCCCAGCTGGGCAGCAGGCAATAAGCCTGACAGCTGACGTAACGTCAACACTAGGCAGTCTGCTGGATACAGCGCACAGCAGCGTGATAAGCCAGACTGACGCACTGCCAGCCCTGCAGGTTTGCAGAAAGGGTGGTACTGGCAGCTAAAATTAGCTTTGCATTATTCATTGGTCACCATTGAAACTATAAGATACTAGGCTCAATTACAAGCGCAGCTATTATTTTGAGCATGATGACTTAAAACATGTTTCAAATTTGGGAGACTGAAAAGAAACGCAAGCAGTGAAAATCACTCCACACATTTATTAAAAACTAGGAGCCACTTTGGTACCGGGTAACGTAAAACTCTTCTACCAGAGACTGACCATTACAACATTGCAATGTACACAGGCGCAAAAGGCATTAAAAACTATTTTTTACCTGTTAGTTCATTGGACATAGCCTTCACTGCCTCTGGTTTTCAGTCTTGCTTGTATTGTTTTGGCCTGAGATCCGTATACGCAGAATCACATGAGCATATTTTTTTCATTCATCAACCCACTCTTCTTCAAACCATTTCAATCATATGTGTAGCGCGCACACACACATGCATTGTCAATTATCATACACACAAGCTGCACGCAAATGCACCTCACCAGCAGGGCCGCCCAGAGGCAGCTTCAGCCTTCCTCGCAGTTGCCCTGGAGCAGCCACATTTAGGGCAGCTAGTGCTGCTTGCATGTTCTCAGAACCTTGAAGCCATCGCCTTTTCCTATGCTACCCTCCCAGCCAGAATCCAGGCCTTACAACAGCAAGGTGAAATGCTTGTACAGTAAAATGGATAACTTTGTCACAACACTGATCGTAATTTATAACAGCCCCTTCCATTTGTCAAGCTCTCGCTGCCTGCATATTTCCTTTTTAAGTCAGGTGACATGCAGTACTCTAAGCCTCTAGTATGCATCACTAATACTAATAGTATATTAAAGGCATGGTTTATGCTACTGCATCAAACCATTTTCCACCTTTAACAAGTGTGCGGCTGATCGCTGTTGTAAATGAAAGGTTATGGTTGATGCCTTTTTGCTTTGCAGGGGATCAAGCTGGCTGCAAGGCAACAGAGCTGTTGCAAGGTGCTGCATCCCATCATGTTCGAGCCAAAGGAGGGATCCAGGTACTGGATGCCTGTGTGCAGTTGCTTCCCGGCTGGATGGCGTGTTGCAGCCCTTACCACCCTGCTGGAACAGGCCAGGGCCACAGAAGTAGTAGCATGGTCAGGACTGGCACTACGCATGGATCAGCAGGAGCAGCAGGCCCCACTGGTCAGCAGCAGCAGCCATTTGTGGATCCTCTCCAAAGTGTGCATTTGCCTGTGCAGCAGGGGCAAACCCCACTCCATCACCACCCTCAACTACCACGCCACAGGTTGCACCACTCTGCTCACACCATAGAAACAAAGGCGCAGGAGCAAGGCCCTCAACGTCTGCCAGCAGAAGGGGAACCTGGTCAGCAATCAGATGTCCTTGTCTCCATACTCAGTCTTGCTGTGCGCAGCTTAACTGGTGCTTATCACTATTTACGACCAGCGCGTGCCAGGTAAGCTTGTTTAACTCAAATGGCTCTCTTGATCATGTGGACAAATTCAACACCACCGTATGTGAGAAAATTTACGGAGAGCCTTTACCTCCCAGCATTAAAGCGGCTCCTCGTCTGCAAGTATGTGGGGAGCACTTTTGCTGCTTGTGTGTTTTCTTCCGTTTAAAACACCATATGTAAGCAGGAACCCTTCAACTTTTCAATCATTTATAAAAGCAACACGATTCTGCCTTTAAATAGGAAAGACTTTGAATACAGGTTTGCCAATATATAGGTAGGTATATGCAGTCGTCTTTAGGATGTCGTCTTTGGGATATCCTTGTTGATGATGGTACAATTGCAACTAATTTGCAACAAACCAACACCGCTTGACTGCACTCTTGTTTCTCCCTACACAGCGCTCCGCTTTTGGCATCAGCTCTCATGCACTCCTTGGCAGTCTTAGCGGCGTCACTGCAGTCGATGGCCAAAACCTCTTCTTTTCCCAGTCCTGCCTTGCAGCCAAATGACAGCAGGATGGGCACAGTAGATCGTAGGGCAGCTTGCTTAAAGCTCTGTCTAGAGTTGAGAGACGTCTTTGAGCCCAATTTTGCTTAAGCGTTTCAAGCACAATGACAAGTTTCTGTCTACCAATTAGTGTTTGGTTAATTGCCACTTGCGGAATTAATTTTTTTGTTTTAGTTACCTAGCGCAGATACCAGACCATTTTGTCTTATTTGCGTTTTACCTGAAACGTTTGTCCTCTTTATAAGAACATTCTTTTATCGGGAATCTATGGATTACCTCTACAGCATGAAACGGCACAAACATGCCAAACTCCTTGAAATTTTCCCTTGTACACCACACCCAGCAATCTAAAGACACTAACCATCTTATCAAGCTTTATTCTTTGCTGGCTTTTTAGGGAACGAGTGCGCTGATGCCATAGCAAATTACTCTGCGGAAAAGAAAAGTGGCCATGATATCCACATCAGCACTGATGTATCCATCCCCACTCATCCATCTTCTGGCCACCAGCTTGCCTACCAGATACTCTAACACCTGCCAACCAGGGCTTCCAGCAGAAATGGTCTCCCATTTCTCAGATCTTGATGTTATAAAAGCACACATGCACGTCCAACACAACTAAGTCCTGAATCAGAAAAGGTTTCAAACTATCATCAGCTTACAAATGCTCAACAAATATAATGCTAAACAAAATACCAAGAACCGATCAAGGAAGACATTTTTGAACGATCTAGTACCTTTTGGAAGATGCAAGTTTAGCCTCTGGAGAAAAGGAAAAAGTGCTCTGCATTTACAGTCAAAATGTGCCGCTCAGTGCAACCATACTATGGTCTATGGTATAAAAGGCCCACCAATCTGCCCCATCTGCCAGAAGCTAGGCGGCACCTACCACATGCTTTCAGGCTGCAGCTCGTGATTAATAATGCTTACGAATAGGCATAGCGCTACTGGATAAATAATTATATAAGCGACCCAACAAGGTACACAGGGTGCGTGCCTGCTAGCAAAAGCAGACGTAAGGAGCCATGTAACAATGGTACAAGGCACTGTACGCCCCTCTGAGGAGACACAAATAGGAATGAGGATTCCAACCTGGCTCTTGCCTTCCAATCTCAATGCGCAACAGTGGCAAAAATTTAGCAAGCCAGATGCAATCATATTTACTCCGACCCAGCAGCCACGTTCTAAACGAAACTTAACAAATACGTATCAAACTAGGTCTGCCAATAATGCAAGAAGATTTGCCCGTGATAACCTAGCAGATGGCGCTGCCACTATAGTATGGCCCCCTGGCTATGAAACCAAGAGACATACAACCAAACAAACGCGATATCTGATTGAAACTAAGGACTGTGAAGACACTCCCCCTCCTCTGCCCAACAAGCAGAAAAGGCATGAGAACAACATAAGCTGCTAATGCCTTCCTTACTGGGGCACCAAAAAAATCACCACACTATCCTGCTAGGCAGGAGCAACAGGCACAATTTACATCAGCCACATAAGGAACACACTCCACAGCCTCGGAGTTATTGGTCTACATACCGGACATGCCACAGCAATCAGGATGAAGCCTGCATGCAATCAAATCCGCAACAAAGATCAGACGAGACATTGAATACAACCCCCACATCATATATATCTGAGCAATACTCCTGGTGGTGTGCAGGCTTCTGCCTGCCTTGTGATTTTCATTGAAAAGCCAATTCCTTTTCATTCTCCAGGTGGGATGTTGTGTGTCTCTGCATCCATTAGGTGCTGCAGAACACAAAACAATTCATGCCGGTAGTGTTTGCACTATCTACGGTCTTTTTTTACTTTCCTTATACGTACTAGACGTGCCAATTGCAGTATCATTACCAACTGCCAAGCTTGCAACTGAATGCCATTGGTTTGTAATATAATACAAAAGGATAAGCACAGGCAGTGGAAAAACACTCCCCATATCCCACAGTAGTAATAAAGGAAAAGAAGATATTTTTTCACCACAATGAAAAGAAAAAGATTAACGGGGATCAGCTCCTGATGAGAGTTGATATACTGGAAGTGCGCGCCTGGTATGGACAAGCAAATTTGGCAGAATAAGTAACAGAATGCATATGGAGCTTGAATCAAGTTTCTTACTTCTCTGAGAATCAACACACATTTCCTTGAAGGCTCCAAAGTGTGAGTGTTGTAGATGGTGCCACCCACACCCAACGGGATGATGTAAAAAGTATTCCCATACCTTGCCTAACAGGCATTAGAGTATCTGGTAGGCAAGGTATGGGAGGTTTTTCCACCCTTGCTGGCCTGAAGACGGATGAAAAAAAGCCAATCTTTTCTAAGCTATAAGGCTCTCAGCTTCTCTGGCAATCCATAAGCCCTAGACACTTCGTGTCTCAGGGTTCCAAGACGCAGATTGTGTAAACACTACTGGCATGGATTAGAAAAGGATGTTGTTTTGTGTTCTGCACCACCCAATGGATGCATAGACACACAACATCCCACCTGGAGAATAGAATTAAGAAAGGTTTTCAGTGGGGATCAAGTTCGGTCCCAGAAGCCTGCACACCACCAGGAATATTGCTCAGAAATTTGTGGGGGATGATTCAATGTCTCGTCTCATCTGTATGGTTTTGTTGCGGATCCAACTGCATGTAGGCTTAATTTGTGCATGAGTGCATGTGGCATGTGGCATGTAGACCAGTATTTCCGAGGCTGTGGAGTGGGTTCTTGTGTGGCTGCTGTAAATGGTGCCTGTTGCTCCTAACAGGAAGGTGTGGGTGTTTATGGTGTCCGAGTAAGCGAGCGAGGCACTAGCAGCTTATGTTGTTTTTGTGCTGCCTTTTTCTGCTTGTTGAGCAGTTAGGGAAAGTGTCTAACTTTTTTATTTCAGTTAAATGTATTTGGCGATTGCTTGGTTGTACGTCTCTTGGTTTCATAGCCAGGGGTATGGATATGACAGCGCCCTCTACTTGGTTATTTCTTGCATTATTGGCAGACCTAGATAGATCATACATGTTTGTTGGGTTTCGTTTGGGGCGTGGTTGCTGGGTCGGAGCAATTATGATTGCATCTTCAGATGGCTTGCTAAATTTCTGCCGCTGTTGTGCATTGAGACTGGAGGATAGGAGCCAGGTTGGAATCATTCCTATTTGCGGAGGGTAGCCTGGGTGCAGGTGCCAGCCCAAGCCTACTGCCGTGTTGTCATCACTGACGGGAAAAACTAGTTTTCTGTCCCTTTCATTTCCCCTTCTTGTTCCTTCTTTTTCACTCCGCTCCTCCTCTGAATACCGTACCCCTCTCATCCGCCCCGTGTGCATCCCTTTAATGTCTCTCCTCCCTGATTTCATTCCACAACTGATTCGGAATGAATGCTTTACTTTTTTCAGACGTTCCCTATATTAAAGACGCTTCCCCTTTTGTTTAAATAGGTTTGGGTACAGGCTTTTTTCCCCAAGCTTCTGCTGAGATGCCCTCTGAGGCATATATAGTGATGTAACCTTAACCTTAACCTTACTTTTTTAGTCTCATTGAATTTCATTAAAACATTAAAATGCATTTTCAGCATTTTTTCAAGCCAGCAAGTCCTTTGAAACACGCACTTTATTTGTCCATAAAAATATAATTGCGGCTGAACAAGGCTTATAAAAGCCGCAAGCGGCTGAAAATTTTAGGCCGCACTTCAACCGCATCAGCCGCGGGCCAGAAATGGCTGACGTAGCCAGTATGGATTGGCAGCGCCACCTGCTAGGTTATCATGGGCAACTCTTCTTGTGGAAGCAAATTTCAATTCTTGAATTAAATGGCTTTAATAATTATGTATTAGAATAAAGGGTTGCGTCTTACTCCAAAGAGCCGCCTTTAAAAAGATGCAAAAAAAGGCTATGCCGGTAACACAAACACATCTAACGCAGTTCAGGGAACGTATATCAGCAGCACCTAAGAGACCCTCGCCCCCCTATTAAAATGACAGCCAGTAATTTCCCTTTGCTTAAATTTGAAGGCATTTTAATACTTAACAGCATGCAACCAGGATTGTCAAAGAAGGATGACATACAGACCAGTCGGGTTAAGTGCAAAATGCAAAAGCATACCTCCTCAATTAGTCAAATTAAACTGTTTGTGCCATTTTAATAATACAGAGTTCCTGACAGGACAATAATTGCGCCTCCAATAATTGACACTTTTCGCTGGTCTTCGTCGACACGTGCCAACAGCTCGCCTCCTCTTTTTGAACACTGCCGGCAATTGATCCAGTTGGTGGGCGGTGCCTCACCTTCTTTTGACATCTGCTCGCTCCAATAGGGTGCAAGCACACAATGCGCGCTCCCGGTCACTGGATCTTCGTTGATGCCCATCTATGTAAAAAAAGGACTCGTTCAGTTTTCAGTTGTTGTGCAAATAAAAAATACAACTTACCCACGGCCCCAAAAATCTTGATAATACATCAAAGCCTGAATTTCCTGCAAACAAGGTTTCAAACGGGAGCTGTCATGGGTTTGAATCTTTCTGTTGCTGTGTGTGTGGAGGGGGGGGGGGGGAGGGGGGATGTTAGCGGAGTGTCAGGGCGATTTAGGGAGGCTGAAACGCACACATTGGGCGCTTAAAGTGCTCAAAGAGGTACTGAATTGGTGGTGTTTGAAGATCAAAAGTTGCTTATGTTTGCACCCCTGTTGCGCACTGCAACACAAACGTCCCTACCACCCCCCCACTTCTGGGTAGCACTTAGTCAGTATGAGCAAAAAAGGCCTTTTCTGGTCCTTTTCAGAACTAGCCTCTTAGGACCCCAGGATAAGACAGCTGAGTAAAATCCGGGAGCAAAATTCCTCCAGCCATGAGCCGTCATAACGTGGATGGTTGCTGTGCTTTTACGCACTTCAACATGCTTTTTCATACCACGGCCTGCAACGTTGGACAAGTTCACGAATATCTAGAACTACCAAGAGGTAAGTTTACCCTCATGACTTACCTCCCTTGCAAGTCAGAATCACGCCTGACACATGCAGCTTATCGGCAGCTGCAGCCATAGCAGAGAAATCTGGCTTAATGCTTTCCAGCATCTGACGTGCATTGTTGCTTTCATCTTGCAAACGGAGAAGCAAGTAATTTGTTGCACTGTATACAGCATCTATGACCTGCAGAAAGAAAAACAAAGGAGCAGATCTGGTCTTGGGCCGTCCGTGTTATCATTGTAAAGTTCAAAGTTAAAGTATAAAGGAACCTATGCCTAAAAACAAACCAGATCCAATGCCCCTGGGACGGGAGACAGTTCTCATAACACTCATCTCCTCACGCTGAAGATTCAGCACTCCATCTCACCTGCAGGTGCCCCACGCACGCTTGAATGAGTGCTAGGGCAGCAGCCGGTTGTTTAGCACTAAAGCAATTGCCCTCTACAAAGGGGGGAGGCAGTACCCGCGTAAGATGAGGCAAGGGCAATTGCATTTCGTATTTGTTGTCCCCGTGCTTTGTCACAGTCAAAACTCCGCTGGCTGTCTCAAAGGAAATTTGGTTGATTGCTTCTGTCAGTGCATGTGTGTAAGTGTGTGTGTGTGTGTGTGTGTGAGAGAGAGAGAGAGAGAGTGTGTATATGTGTAGAATTAGGTGAGTGTGTGGGTATTTATTTCAGATTTTGTGTGTGTATGTTTGCTCATGCAAGAGCATGTGTGTGAGAGCATGCATGTGCATGGTCAATGGCTGACCTTGACTTTTTCGTCCACCAGGAAGAGATTACATGAATCGCTCTCCATGCTATCACTTGCCACGCTTTTAAAACTGAATTCTGAGGGCCATTAGGGAGATTGACGCGTGCCTTCGCACTTATATGCCTTGAATGCAGGATCATGGGTAGGGACGTACTGTTGCAGAACAGTACTTCTTCAACAGGCACAGGGCGGATCATAAAACAAGCTGTACATTATTTGGCTTGTTTAAAGGAATGGTGGTCAAGTAGTGTGTTTGTGTCCGCTGTTTGTGTCCGCTGTTGTAAGGATGTACCTTGAGCCGAAATGGGAGTCTTCGCACACTTACAGGGAAAAACAAAGCAGCCTCACCTTCTCTCATCAACAAGACAGCGCTTGATAGAGTCCCGTGCCCACACAAAGGAACCTCTGAAAAAGGCATGAGATGAGCACAGGTTTGGCAGGTTACAATGTTACAATGTAAAATAGCAGAGGGGGTTATCCGGGGCCAAAAATGGTACAGTTTTGGCATGCGCCTAGGGTAGGACTCCCCTAATTTGCACGTTTCAAGCCCAGATCTGATATGTGATTCCGATGCAGCTGAGCTTGAAACGTGCAAATTAAGGGAGCCATACCTAATCGGCCGCGGCGTGAAACGTACTATTTAAGCAGCCATATCTGTATCAGCGCACCAACCCCGGTGATTCTTAGTGTTTTGTAGTCCTTACAATAAATTAAGGTCATTGCAAGAGAAATGGGGCGAAAAGACGAAGTGGTTGGCGAGATATGCAAATTGATGTGCCATTTCCCCTGGGAAGCACCCATCTAGGGAACGGGTGCACGTCGTGTGCTTTTAGTCCTGTCATTCTGTACGCAGGGCGACTAGTCTAAATCTGAGCACATGCTCGGGTAGCCTATAAAGTCAGCATCAGTTTGAGGCTCGGTTGGGTCCTTTTTGTTGAAGTCGCTTGTGATTAGTTGGCACCTTTCATGCAAAAAGGAGCATGTTTTGGCTTTGCCCAGATACCCCTTAGGTAAAATAGCAATCCTTACCTACAAACACTTGCACAAATGTTCCCATGCATGCTTTCTCGATTGCACAATCAGGGGTGCTATAAGATGCTGCACATGATTGATTATGACGGATCTAACAGTGGCAGGGACACAAACATGCCCGTCCAAACACTATCACCCCAGACACACAAAGTTAGTCTAAATAGCAGGCAAGTTAATCAGTCGCATTACTTCATGCCCTTGCCCCCCATCCGTTTCATCACAATTTACCTTTTGTCGGTGTGAACCACCTAAGTCGTCCCCATGTACGTCCTGCAGGCACCAACATAACACAATGTCACAGCACCTCTCCATGCACACGGACCCTTTCTTTCGTTTGCGTTCTTACCATTTAGAGTTCTTTGAGGAAAGCAGGTCTCGCTTAAGTTCAGCTCAGCGGCCACGCGCAACTTAGTTGGTTGGAGGTTTGTGCCAGTAGTTGGTCGTAGTTGGTCGTGGCAGCAAAAGTCACGATTAATGTTTGCTCTTGACTCCCTTGCTGGAGCATCATTGTTTCAGAACCATCATCGCCCTACCATCCAGTCATCAGGCTGGCCATCGCTCCGAAGCACAACTGCTGCTGGGTTGCCACACCCTGGCACACTGGAGAACGCGTCCACATAATACACAGGATACTGGTCCTTCATTATTCGGTTGTTTGACACTAATGCATATGTGTGCGCTGCTGTAACTCCACTGTAGAGCTGTGAATGAAAGGTTGTTATACACCCATTATTACGGACCGCTGCATAAAATTACAGTTTAAATATAGAAAAATATAATTCACGATCCAAATGGCATGCACAATTGCCGATTATATCAACATAAAATTTCCAGCTCAATTAAAAGAAATATCCCCATTTCAATGCCGCGCAAGTTTCAGAAATCGACGGATTCTAACAGTTATACATATCGACGAGCGATGAGTTAGGGTATATAGATGTAGATATTATCTAGATATTAGCAAAAGAAATAATTTTAAGTAGTAGTACAAAATGAGAGCACCAACAGTGTTGTTAATTACATTCACACATCAACAGGGTTCATGGGGAACTACATGGAGTAACCCCTAGCCGTCGCATTTTTTGACTCAAGGCTATTTTTATAAAACCTTGTAACCACTATAATCCTCCTTCGTACAGACCAAAAAAGCCATTCCCCACTGTAAACGATGAGGATAATGAAAACGAAAAATGAAGTGAGGGGACCTACACCGGATAGCATTCCAAAAGTATAATTGACTTGCTGCCCAACTTTCTCAGCAAAACCAGGGATGTGGAGTGAATGTTTAGACCTTGCCCTGCGCATACCGTCCTTGGTTTCTGATCGTGGCAATGCAATAACAGTGTCAATGCAGTGACACAGTACCTAAGAAAAGCCTGTAAAAAATATGGCATCGCCCCTTGACCATGACCCCAAATTTCCCCATTACTGGAGTGAGCACCCAAGGGACAAAGTGTTTGGGGCAAACACCAATGCCTTCTCCTCCCGATTTTCGGAGTTCTCCATCCCATTTGCCATGAAAACACCATGCTCTTAGCAACAAGACACGCCATCTACTCTGCAAAATACACAGTTCCAAACAAACCAAATTAATTAAGAAAAAGCAGCAAAAGAAAATATCGAAGCTGCTAGCTCAGGCAAACCAAGAAATCCTGGGGGGAAGTAGAACAACATTCTGGTATCCAAGCTCTTATGGGCCCAGTTTCCTACACGGTGCAGACTGAACCGAGCAAAGTCACTAGCATCGTTGAGAACTTTTTCACTAAAAGAATCTGCCTACAGATCTCGATGCTGCCCGTAACTACCCTTGGACGAGTATAGCCAGTGCTATGACCGATACAACCTGAAACCCCTGTAACTAGGGTAGAAGACAAACACCAACACAGACGGACCTGGCTGCACAGTTCTATCCTAGATTCGTGCAACTTCCAGGAATGCCTAAAATCGCTTACAAATAACAAAGCCCCTGGCCCTGATGGTATTGTTAACGAGCTCTTGAAAGCCATTCCCTTAAAACACCAACAAACGATACACAAGCTGCTCATAATCATGTGGGCAACAGGGATAACCCCAAAGGATTGGAAAGCCAGTGAAACTATTATGATTTACAAGGAAAAAGGACCGGAGACAGACGTGGCCTCATACAGGCCCATCGGTCTTGCAAATACACTGTACAAACTGTGGACACGCCTAATAACTAACACACTCGTCAGACAAAAGGCCACAGTTGAAATGTGCGGTTGAAGCGGTTGAAACCACGCATAAACACACTCACACTTACACTCACACTCACACTCAAACTCACACTCAAGCTCACACGCGCTCACACACACACACACACACACACATACACACACACATGCACACACATGCACACACACAAACACAAACTAATTTATTGTTACCTGCAAAACTGGAGACATTATTCGGATGCCGGACAATGTTTCAAAAGACTGGCTGTTTCTTAATGTAATTAGCAAATAGCTTTGCTTGCACATGCATATATACTTTGAAAGTGGAGGCAGCAGCGTAGCTTGAAGGCAGCTCTCACGTATGTGCCAGTGCCCTCGCACTTCATGTTCGTTATGCTTCTTGGAGGCGGGGGCACAATCTACAATCAGTACACCATAACTCCTCTACTAAACTTAGGCGTCCCCATGCACAAAGTGCACCAACTAGCTACTAAACTGCACTGCCATGCAATAAAAAGCTTAAATAAGATTACAAAAACAAGACACAAAATACTACACCTTAACAGCAACATTGATAATGGGGGGAAGGGTGGAATCTGATGGGCGGATTACTGGTAGAGCGGCTGCCTTCAGGAGGGCTAGGCGCAGGCCGGACTGCATGGCTGACAACCCGCCCGATCCTCATTAGTCTCTGTTGCTTTTCTTTTTCTTTTTTGGTGGGGCTCTGGCTAGTGTGAGCACTACTTTAGAGCCTTTCCTTAATGCACGCTGGTGACTTCCAGGGTAGACTTTTACTTGTTCCAGTGCCCTAGTGAAGACGAATAGCGATGTAACCTTACCTTACCTAGTGAAGACGAACATGTCCAGAACGAAGTGCACGCTCTTTTATTTTGCCAAGATCAGGTTGAGAGCTGAGAATTTAAAATCTTTTAATTTCGACTCGCACCTTTTTTGACGATCTTCAGCAGCAGCCCGACCTTATTTGCTGCACTTTACAACAGGTCAACAACCAATTTGTTTCAAATTTCCTTTTTCAGCAGAACAATAATTTCTGAGCTTATGCAGGCTTAAGGATTTAATTGTGGCTGGCCGAGATTAGGCAGCAGCCCGTCAGCCAATCAATCTGGCTGAAGGTCAACCCCCATTGTAACCAATGTAACCAACGCAGTTTGCCGTTTTGGGCCTGAGAACTTTCTCTCTTTGCGTTTCTTCTCTCCTGTGCCTGACTTGATGAAATATAGTTATGTTCCCCCATAGTAATGTTAATTCCTAATCCATGCCGGACGTGTTAAAAGGCAATATCATATTGAGAAACAGGCATCAACAAAACATTTGTACAAGTAGACAAAGCTCTCAAAATGGGGGGAAAAGGGGACAAGGTTGCGTCAAAATCTTGAGACGTATGTCAGGAACGGGAAACATCGGCTTGCATAAAGTGGCTAACAAAACAGGTCACACACATGTAATGTGCAAGAAATCATACGTTAAAAAATAGGACCTCATTGGTCAACAGGTTGACACATCATCTTACATCATCTGAGAGGAGGAGCTGACGGAGGTACACTAGAAACTGGCAGCGACAGCTGCTTAGTGTCGTGAAAATAATCCGGCAATGGGCCTATCTTGTTAACAGGCCAGTACTTAAACACAGCGCGCCCCAACACATTTTCTAGCGGCAGAGGCCCCCACAGGTGGCTGTCGTAGCTATTGTTACGATTGTCACCCATCACAAAAATCTGCAAAAAAGTATGCAGTGCATTTGACATTATGAGTTTATGGATGGTGGATGATGGATTCAAATCTAATTTTCTGCTAGTTGTAAAGTCCTTTTGTTCCGCTTGATTCGCCCTGGGTAATTTTAATTCGATGCCTGTGTGCACTTCCAATTTTGTTTTGTATGATATTTGTCTAATCATCCCCACAAGTGGTACACCCCAAAACCGAGTCTTTAAACATTTACCTTCAAGATGAACCCCTTTTGCCTATAAGCATTATAACAACATGGTGCTGGATGCATGGATGGCAAGTGCTGTGGGGTGTGGGAGATGACCTGATGTGAGAGTTGGTATAAGACTAGGTATATCTCTGCTTCTATGCCATGCATCTACGCCAAAGTGCAAGGCATTTTTAGAACTTCACATGGCGCCAAATGATGGCTATTGTGAAAAGCAGTGTCGCTCTAAAGCAGTCACACAGGTTCCTTGTGATTTTTAAAGCAGCATTTTAAAGCGTTCTAAAGCAGTCACACAGGTTCCTTGTAGTTTTTACGGAGCATCAATAGATCCTGTCATAATTGTTGCATAAATTGTGCAAGACAACAAGACAATCAACAAGACAATTAAACCCAATTATTAAACCCCAATGCGAGCATATGCGAGGGCCTTTGGCTCTCTGAGCTGCACGTGCACGTGCGTGTACGTGCGTGCGTGTGTATACGGTTGTGTATGCACATGTGTGCGTGCGTTGTGCACTTGTTCGTGCGTGCGTTGTGCACTTGTTCGTGCGTGCGTTGTGCACTTGTTCGTGCGTGCGTGTGTGTGCGTGTACGAGTGTATGCATACGTGTGTGTGTGCGTGCGCGTACGTGTGTGTGTGTGCATGCGCGTGCGCGTACGTGTGTGTGCGCATGTGTGCGTGTGCGTACGTGTGTGTGTGTGTGTGTGTGTGTGTTCGTGCGCGTACGCGTGTGCGTGTGTTGTGTGCATACGTGCATGTGTATACCGTTGTGTACATATGTGTGTGCATGCGTTGTGTACTTGCACGTGTGTGTGTGAGCGCGCGCGTACGTGTGTGTGTGCGTACGCGTGTGCGTGCATGTGCATGTGAAGGGATTGAAGACGCCCTTCCTCTTGGTGCCCTTCCTCCCCATTAATGGGCCAGCCTCCCAGCTGTGTGTCCCGTTGGGGGCCTTGAAGGGCGGCTTGGGAGGCTTTTCTGTCCTGTTCCCGTTCATGCTTAAAATTAATTACTTAGCTTGAATACAAGCTTCGCGAGGCCCTTGTCACTTAATTATTTAAATGCTCCCGACACACCGCAAGGGTGTCAGAACGTACGCGGTGATATACCGTCTCTACGGTATCTAAATTTCTACGGTATCTAAATCCTAAAATACTTAAACAAACTGCCTTTGCTGCTCGTGCCTTTTCCTGGTCACAACTTTGTTACACAAAGCTACAGCCAATAACGGTAAAGGGACGGGAAAGGTATGGCCCAGCAAGTGTTTTGGCACAGAAAAGTTTATGTTTGAGTGTGCCGAGCATGTAGTTCCAGAAACGGTTCAATAGATAACAAACAGAGTGCAGACTTGCTTTTGCTGCTAGCATTCCTCACGTACCATTGTATGTACACAAGCAGTAAACAAAGCTCGCATAAAAGGTAAACATTGGGCACTCACATCACCAGGTGGCACCGTCAACTTGTCCAGCACGTAGCCAGGCTTCTCCTTAATGAATGGCTCCTTTTGCGGCTGGCCGTTGACGTACAAAGTTCCATCCTGCACCTGTGGAAGGAAATATGGGGAGGAATTTTGATATCCATTCATCAAGTAAACAGGGCTCTCAATTCATGTAATGCACACGTGCCTGTTTAAATCATTTGATTTAAATTGCGCACCTCGCAAGACATTAAAGTATACATATCCTGTGCGCAGCCTTTTAAACCACCATATGAATTGATCAAAACTGTGGTGCAAAGCGACCATGTACGTACGCACACAGTCAGCAGTCCAGAATTAATAAAACAAGGTGCACGGCCAACTAAAACGCGCGCGTACCTCCAGCTCATCTCCCTCCACAGCCACAATGCGCTTAATAAATACATCATCATCCATGAAGGAGGACGCACCAATGCCCTTGGCAGGATGGAAGATGATAACATCACCGGGCGAGGGTGACCTGCAATACAGTGTGGCCAAGGAAGAACATGCGCAAAGGGAAGGAGAGGGTGATTTGAGTAAAAAAAGAGGCATAGGGATATGTTTGGGCTGTTAATACAAGATGAAAGAACTGCAAGAAGCTGTCAAGCGGCCAGAGAGAGAGAGGGAGAGAGAGGGA
>Ga0307963_1001443_pt1 | contig 18165 bp, 23 predicted proteins | sample OrgLakmetagen594_FD_201829 | JGI IMG/M metagenome (GOLD analysis project Ga0307963, IMG submission 201829) | Saline water microbial communities from Organic Lake, Antarctica - #594 | ecosystem: Environmental > Aquatic > Non-marine Saline and Alkaline > Saline | place: Antarctica: Organic Lake... | reverse complement strand
TCATCATTATGCGCCCATTAAGCGTTGCCTCATAAGCACGCGCCCATTATGCGCTGCTTCATCAACAAGCGCCCATTAAGCGATGCTTCATCAACAAGCGCCCATTATGCGTTTTCTCATCATCATGCACCCATGAAGCGATGCTTCATCAACAAGCGCCCATTAAGCAATGCTTCATCAACAAGCGCCCATTATGCGTTGTCTCATCATTATGCGCCCATTGAGCGCTGCCTCATAAGCACGCGCCCATTATGCGCTGCTTCATCAACAAGCGCCCATTAAGCGTTGTCTCATCATTATGCGCCCATTAAGCGGTGCCTGCTGCCTCTTGTGTCCGCGCACACATTGCTGTATACTCAAGCAGCTGCGTATAGAAACACACGCACACCCGTGCTCAGATCGGCGTGATCACACACGCACTACACACAACGCACCCTCACATTCACATTTATAATTGCAAATTTGCACGTGCATTCAATGTTGCAGGGTCGAGGGGAGCAGCCAGCCTTAGTGATTCATGAGGCGATGAGCTCAATGCTGCTTGGGAGCAGCTCGCCTTTCCAATCACAGGTATGGTTGCTTACAAATCCCCTCGGACAAGTTAACACTGTTAACACTGTAGCCATGGAACTGTGAAGGCAGCTCTGCTGCTTTTACAGGGTCGTTCTGCTCTGCTTGCTCACGTCCTGTTCATCTGTCCAATTACCGTCGAAAATCAAATGATAAAAAAACTTCGCACGGCGGCTGGTTTGATGGCAGCCTTTAGCTTTGCTCATGCCATGGCTCTGACTATCCCTCTCTAATTACTACTGATAAAGTATGCTGTGCACGTGTGTAGCTTGTTGTCCACACCATTAATAACATTAGCATTTGCGGGACCAAAAAATAGTATTATGTACAGCAAGGCTGCATGTCTGGTGTAGGGGCTGCTTGACCGCACCATTATTGCATAGACCAAATCTTTGGTGCTACTGTTCTTACCTCGTGCCATTTTGACCCACACCGTGCATCGATGCTGTGTGTGCATACGTGCAGCTGGTCGACCAAACCATAACCTTAGAAGCCAGCTCTGCTGCTCTGACGGCTTGGCTCCAATCCACCAACTTTGCTGAGCTGGTGTTCCTTGTACAGGTGTGTGCTGATGGTCCTTAAAGCTGCATGCGCTTCACATTAGCGTGTATTCTCTGTATGTGTATTTGTTGTGTGCGTGTGTGTGTGTGTGCGCGTGTGCGTGCGCATGTGTGTGCATGTGTGTGTGCACGTGTGCATGCGTGTGTGCATGCATGAGTGTCCTGATGTGTAGCAGCTTAGCCCTTTAGAACATGTGTGTGCATGCTCACTTCGCACTGCCCCTGCTCATCTTCCTCTTATTAAGCTGATTTGCCCACTTGAATGCCCTGGATATTGCAAGACGAGGTACCAGTGTAGGTACACTACTATCACAAACTCTGTAGCAACCGCTCTTTTTCGCTGCTCTACCGGCCCCTCTCTCACTTCTTTGCTACATTTTTTCTTCTCTTCTTCACTTCTTTCTCGCCTCTACGCTTCATCAATAATTGAATGTGTCAAGGGAGAGGAGAGGCTCATTATATGGAAGGACGAGGATGCTGCATTGCAGTATGAGCACTCCCATATTCCACATTTCACGCTCTTCATTCCACAGTACAGAAACGATGCTCCTTTGCACATACCACATTGCTCGATTCACAGTACAGAAGCAATGCTCCTTTATATATACCACATTAATTGATTCACAGTACAGAAGCGATGCTCCTTTGCACATACCACGCTCCACATTTCACAGTACAGAAGCAATGCTCTCGTGCACATACCACGCTCCTCATTTCACAGTACAGAAGCAATGCTCCCGTGCACATGTGCACATACCACATTTAACGATTTACAGTACAGAAGCGATACTCTCCTTTGCACACTCCACACCCCTCGTTTCACAGTACAGAAGCACAGCCCCTTCACACATCCCACACTTCCAATTCCACAGTACAATGGCAATGCTCCTTTCCACGTTTACCATTCCGCTGTCCAATGGCATCATTTTTATTTTCCCATCTCTCCTGCAGAAAAATTTTGTGCAGGTGTTTAAGACACCTTGCTCCCCAAATTATGTTATTAAGTGTGCTCGCTGTCCATCCTGTTGTAGGGGGGCTCTGTGCGGAAGACAAGCCTTGATTTGTTGCTGAGTGAGGACGTAGCAGTGTCTGCTCGTTGCGTAGAAGCCTTCAACGCCATACAAAGGTGAGCGAGAAGCGCCGCTGCCATTGAAACCAGTTCAGATCATGGAAGTTACTACGGCGTGGATGGAACATGTATATTGACACACACAGACGCACAAGCACATGCACACACACAGATGCACGTGCTCACGCTCTTAACCACAACACACATACGCACACATGCACACCACACGCACACGTACACGCGTATGCACAAGCACTCATACACGCACAGATGCACGCGCGCACGCTCACACACACACGCACACACACACACACACACATACACACATACACACACATACACACACACACACACATACACACATGCACACCACACGCACGTGCGTACACACTCACGCGTATGCGCTCACGCACACGCACCGCCCACGCATACGCACAAGCTCAGGCACGCAAAAAACAGGAACACAATGTGTGCTTGTAGTTTGGAAGAGACGACGATGCCCAACGCCGCGCTGTACAACTTGGCAGTCCTGCAGCAGAGACCTCAGGTGTGTACAATGGCAGTCCTAGGTGTGTACATTCTTAGGTGTGTACAACATGGCAGTCCTGCAGCAGAGACCTCAGGTGTGAATTATTGTGTATGTGCTTACACACATGCTCTCTTTGCTGGTGTACACACCGGGCGAAAGCGTATGTACAAGCATGTGCACGTTCAGTCACACACACACGTACACACACACACACACACACGTGTTGACCCTGTTCTGTTAAAATAGGCCACATGTATGTGTGCATGTGTGAATGTGCTCATCAGGAGCAAACCTGCATGCCCACATTTTTATTTGTGTTTCCCTCGTTCATCTTTCTTTCTCTCTCGCATTCAATGCGCCGCAACCAAACAAAAGTTAGCACAGCGACGTCTTTCTTGGGCAACACCCTATTCATTTTTGTGTGACCCTACTATAGATCCCAAGCTCCAGGATGCACGACGCTCAGTCTTATTCAAGTACAGCATGCTCATTCCTAAATTCCCTAAAGAAATACTTGTGCATGTTATTAGTGTGTGTACGTGCAATCTTGTGCGTGCGCGTATGTGTGCTTTTGTGCTTGCGTGTGCTCCCACATGAGCACCTTGCCCCAAAGTGCAGGTGTTGCAGCCCCTTGCAGGAACGCGTTCACTCGTGTGTTTGATCTCTTTCACACACACACACACACACACAACACACACACACACACACGCACAAAAACACACACACAAACGCACACACACTCTTCTTGCTTTTCCTGCACAGGTCGTCCACCTCGCCCTGAAATACGGGGCTGCATTCTCCTTCCGAGAAGACGCAGTGTACGACAGCCTCACGCTTTTTGATCGAGTCATGTGCTGTGGCATCGTTTTCAACCCTAACCTGTGGCCGCTGTGCTTGTGCTCCTGCATCCTGCTGTGTGCGTGTCAGGTGGGCTTCATAGGCCGCTTCCATTGACTCAGCATGTGATGTACTGTGCTCCTGCATCCTGCTGTGTGCACATGTCAGGCAGGCCGCTTCCCTTGATTCAGCACGCGATGTACTGTGCTCCTGCACCCTGCTGTGCGCGTTTTATGTAGGCTCGGCTGCTTAATTTGATTCAGCATGCGATGCACTGTGCTCCTGCATCCTGCTGTGCGCTCGCGTTAGGTAGGCTCGGCCGCTTAGTTTGATTCAGCATGTGATGTACTGTGCTCCTGCATCCTGCTGCACCTGCGTTATGTAGGCTCAGCCGCTTAATCTGATTCAGCATGCGATGTACTGTGCTCCTGCTTCCTGCTGTGTGCACGTGTCAGGCAGGCCGCTTCCCTTAAATTAAGCACGTGATGTACTGTGCTCCTGCACCCTGCTGTGCGCGCGTTATGTAGGCTTGGCCGCTTAATCTGATTCAGCATGTGATGTACTGTGCTCCTGCATCCTGCTGTGTGCACATGTCAGATAGGCCGCTTCCCTTGATTCAGCACGTGGTGCGCTGTGCTCCTGCATCCTGCTGCGCGCGCGTTATGTAGGCTTGGCCGCTATGTTTAATTCAGCATGTGATGTACTGTGCTCCTGCATCCTGCTGTGTGCACGTGTCAGGCAGGCCGCTTCCCTTGAATCAACATGTGGTGCGCTGTGCTCCTGCATCCTGCTGCGCGCGCGTTATGTAGGCTCGGCCGCTTAATTCGATTCAGCATGTGATGTACTGTGCTCCTGCATGCTGCTGTGTGTGCACGTCAGGCAGGCCGCTTCCCTTAAATCAACATGTGGTGCACTGTGCTCCTGCATCCTGCTGCACACGCGTTAGGTAGGCTCGGCCGCTATGTTTAATTCAGCACGTGGTGCACTGTGCTCCTGCGTTGTGCTCCTGCATCCTGCTGTGTGCACGCGCCTTAGGAATAGGCCGCTTCCCTTGATTCAGCACGTGGTGTGCTGTGCTCCTGCATCCTGCTGTGTGCACGCGCCTTAGGAATAGGCCGCTTCCCTTGATTCAGCACGTGGTGTGCCGTGCTCCTGCACCCTGCTGCGCGCGCGTCAGGTAGGCTAGGACGCTTCCCTTGATTCACAGCACGTGGGAAACAGTTGTCTGTGCGGCTTGAGGTAAACTGACTCAGTGTGGCGGCAGACCTTAAGTGCTCGTTTGCCTAAGCTCGTGCTTCTGTACGAATGATGGATTAGTGTAGCCTTTTGTTTTTGCTTGTGTTCTGTCACTCAAGTGTGCGCGTGCCTGGTATGCATCTCAAAGTTTGTGGTAATCACACACAAAAAGTACTCATGACAGCTTACGCTCTTGTGACGTAGCTCAGTGTTTGAAGCCCTGCATACTCATGACAGCTTACACTCTTGTGACGTAACTCTGTGTTTGAATCCCTGCACTTTGCTGTGCGCGCAAAAGACGTGGACAAACACTAGGTGTTTGCTGGGCTCAATACTTGCAAGGCTTTGGTCCGGTTCAGGCACAATTATGCAGTAGTTACTGTGTACATGCTCCTTTAGCCTTCTGCCATGAGCCTGCGACTATGCTGAATTGGAAAAGAAGAACCCGCCCTACCTTTTGTACACCTCAAGGTTGTACCCAGAACTGAACGCGCACAGAGGGCTGCTCAAACTTCAAGCAAGAAATCCTGCAAATTGTGATCATACATCGTATGCACATAGGGCTGGCCAGAACCATGTATATACGATTTTTTGGCAGGGAATTCACAAAATTTACGGTCATATACGGAATTTTACAGCCTATATGCACGGCATATACGGCCCTGATCGGTCCATCTGAAACCTGCTTACACATCAGTATGGCTCTTTTAATCGAGATTACTTCTTTGCATTCTGCTGTGCGCGTGTCAGGTGTGGCGAGGGTGGGCAAGCACACACATGTACGCACGCACACAAAGGCACACACACACACACACCTAGTCACACACATGCATGATAAGCGCAGTCGGATGTGCAAATGGTGGTACAAATCGGCAAGCCTGCAACTTACCTGAGATTCACAGAAGTCTGAGTGCAATTAGGTCCACTTTCTGCGCTATAACAAGTCTGATTAGTGATTGCTGGTTTGATCCTTTGTGATGCACACCTACGCCCATGTACATACAAACATACGACACATACACACATACGGACACACATACGCGCACACACACACTTCCATACACACACGCGAATGCACACAGGGGGAGCCTGGCAGTGTGCCTGCATGGCCCGACTACGACAACATTGCCCTGCTGACAGGCTTTGGTGCAGACGCTTTGGCCACGATGGAGCGCAACGTACAGGTGTGGTGTGCGGGGGACACCAGCATGTGTGCGTGCTCACATTTGTGCCACGATGGAGCGCAATGCACAGGTGTGGTGTGCGGGGGACATCGGCATGTGTGCGTGCTCACATTTGTGCCACGATGGAGCGCAACGCACAGGTGTGGTGTGCGGGGGACATCAGCATGTGTGCTCACATTTGCGCCACGATGGAGTGCAGCGCACAGGTGTGGTGTGCGGGGGACACCAGCATTTGTGTGTGCTGACGTTTGCAACACTTGCGTGCATACGTGCCTGTGTGTGGTTAGCCAAGGCAGGTGGAGTCAGGTATGGCGCCAGCCATGGCCCCGCGGTAGGTGGGTCAGGCGGGACAAACTGGCTTGTGTGTGTGTGTGCTTTTACGTTTGCGACACTTGCGTGCATACGTGCCTGTGTGATGTAGTCAAGGCAGGTGGAGTCAAGTGTATGACGCCAGCCATGGCCCCCGATAGATGGGTCAGGTGGGACAAACTGGCTTGTGTGTGTGCTGACGTGTGCGACACGCGCATGCATACGTGCCTGTGTGATGTAGTCAAGGCAGGTGGAGTCAAGTGTATGACGCCAGGCATGGCCCCCGATAGATGGGTCAGGTGGCAGAGACAGCTCTGCAAGAAGCTAAGGACATATGGTATACATTGTGTACACGTACCCCATGTGTGCATACGTACCCTATGTATGCACACGTACTCCTTGTGTACATCGGTACTCTTTGTGTGCTACGTACTCCATGTATGCGTATGTACTCCAACTCCATGTGTGCATACGTACTCCATGTGTACATACATACTCCTTATGTGAATACATACTTTTTGTGTGCATTCTACTCCTTGTGTAAATACCTACTTTTGTGTGCATTCTACTCCTTGTAATAAATACCTACTTTTGTGTGCATTCTACTCTTTGTGTGAATACGTACATTTTATGTGCATTCTACTCCTTGTGTAAATACGTACATTTTGTTTCCATCTGTACTCTGTGTGCGTACAGGGAGTACAAAAGGAGTACAATGGAAAACGGCCTTCAGTCAAGGCGTTTGACTGTAGGCCTTTGTGTGCATAAAAATGTCCTAAAAAATGCCTTGAAAAATGTTTCATGTTTACGTGCATCTGTAGCATCCTGCCTGTGTAACTTGCAAAACGGCAGTGCAGATGCACCTGCCGCTAGAGGGGATGGCGTGCATGTGACGCATAATGGCAGGCCCGTGCGTGCTTGCTTCTTTGCAGCAGAGTATTGTTGTTGTCAGGAAAGACAAGTCCTTTTGCGGCTCGTCCTTTAGGCAGGGGGAACACACACACACACACACACACACACACACACACACACACACACAAACACACACACACATACAGAGATCATAATGTGCGCCACCAAAATCACTCGCCTACAGCAACTGGAATTCTTCTGCAAGCAGAGAACCCTGCAGTTTGCGTGTTAGTAAGCACGTGTGTCTGTGGCTGCTCCCTTGCTCGCAGAATTGGCTGCAAGGGGATGTCACCGCCATCAGCGCGCAGCGTGTGGTCCAGCTGTACGAGGAGCGACTAGGGCACTACCTTCAGGTATGAATGTGTGAGTGTGAGTGTGAGTGTGAGTGTGTGTGTGTGTGTGTGTGTTTGGATCGTACACAGAATGGTCAAGAAACATCTGGTAGAATCAAAGGAGTGATAGGTAAGGTTTTGCGACTGATCTAAAAAAGAGAAGACATCATGCAGCATGCCCATGCCCATGCCCATGCGCATCTGGCACGTCCACACACTGCCTTTTGCTTACTTTTGAACTTCATACACCAGAGATATGATTCCATACCTGAGCGCACCTAACACTGGCTGATGTTTGTTTTCTGTTCTTTACCTGCAACGAAATGCGTGGTTCAATTCACTTTTTGTGTTTTTGTAGCGTTAAGTGTTCCATGCAGGATACTTGAAAGCCCGCGCACCACACTTGCACATAATTTACCTGTGGCACGGACGGTTCAAGGGAACGCACTTACCCACACCTGGTCAAAAAGCAAGACACTGGAGCGCACCCAGCATACCGTGTTGCCTGTTCATGCCTCTAACAACAAAACAGGAGTTCAAGCCCGCGCACCGTACCTGCGAAGAAATGCCGGCACTGCTGGTCAAGGCTGCGTCTTCCCCTGTGTGTGTGGGTGTTCGCCCCACTGTTTTGGCTGCTGCGGTGCTTGCGGTGAGTTTCCCACCCCTTTTGTAAGATCAGCTTGAGCCTTACACTGTCAACACTGTGTGTGTGGTGTATGAGCATATACATGGAAACTCTCCTGCTGAATATATCCAAATTTCTACTGTACATACGTACATACCTGAATGTGCGCTTTTGGCCAACACGAACATTTTTGAGCAGGTACACTCACTTTTTAACCAAACGCATACTTCATTGCGACTGCTGTTCCATGCATTCATCACAGTCTATGTTTGTGCCATGCGCATGTTTGTGTACGCGTGTTGTATTTACCTGCATGCGTATGATTGTGTAGTACCGTCAATTTGCAAGAAGGTGTTATAAGATAACTTATGACCCTTGATCCTGTTGTGTTTTCTTCGTAAACCTACGCCACTCACTACCAAGTTCACTGTTTTTTCACGAACACTGTGGAAAGTGCACTTACTACGCGGTCTGTTTCTCCCCACCCTATGCTGTGTGTGGCTGGTCGGTGGAGAAAATACTTGACTAGTGATGGTTTCAGCGCTGTGTGTTGTTTTTCTCCCAACCTGTGCTGGCTATGGTTGTGAAAGCAATGAGCACATGGAGCAGGCCACTAATGGTTTCACTGTGCCTCTGTGTGTTTTTCTTGCCCACTGTGTGCTACGTGTGGTCGGTGGAGAAAATACTTGACTCGTCATGGTTTCAGCGCTGTGCGTTATTTTTTTCCCGTGAGAGCAATGGGCAAATGGAGCAGGTCGTTTGACCTGACATACCGCAAGGAAACTCTTTGGGAAAGAGTGGCGCCCTCCCTATTCAAACACCTGTTTTCAAATGCACACCTGCAATGATACACAAGAATTGTGCTTTTTGCCTAGGGTAGTACATTGGGTACTTGAAGTATTCAGGGAGGCCAGGAAAAGCTTCTGAAATGTTCCAGGGTCTCCCGGAACTGCTTTTAAATTTATTCAGGGTGTTACAAATGTGTGCCGTGTGATATGAGAGAGGCGGGAAGGCTTGGACATTGATGCGATGGGTGTACCTACGGTAGGCCAGAACCATATATAATTTGTAATATATATGGTATTATATTTGTATTATATATGGTTCTATTCCGCTTGCATCGTGAGATGCATAGGGTTCTGTCATTACTACCAAGGGGAACTCAACAACTCAGAGAATCTGGAGAAACGGGAGAAAGCCTAAGACTAAAATATAGAAAAGAGGTGAGGGAGGGGGGGAAGTATGCAAAGGAGAGAGTTGTGTTCTCCAAGGAATAAAAAGATTGGAGAAGGGAAGCAGAAACCTGAGAAAATCAGAAAATGAGGTCATCTCACTTTATGCTACACTTCAAGAACCTGATTTCAGGTGTTTCACACTGAAATCATAAGTATTCTTTGCAGAGATTGTACCTTATATACGGTCATATACAGCGTATATATACGGTTCTGGCCAACCCTAGTTGTACCCCTTCCTGCGCGCAATGCAAGCACTCGTTGCTGCATCGTTTCATTAAGAGCTCATAGCGCACGGGGAAAAAGGGCCTTTCCGATCGCAACGGAAGTGTGTGTTGCTGTGGTGCGTGCGCGCAGATGTGTGTATATGTGGTGAGGAGGCGCAGATATATGTATGTGTGGTGCGCGCAGTTGTGTGTATGTGTGGTGAGGAAGCCACTTTGTTCAGCAGAAACTTGATTCAGTGACTGCATGTACCCCCTTTCTACACGCATTGCACGTAGTGATGCAAGTGCTGCTTTGCAGTGTGTATGTGTGTTTGTTTGTGAGGTTAAAAAAACTCCTCGTTCAATGCTTTGAATGCATGAAACTCATCCCTGGTTCTGCTCTTTCCTCGTACAGTGCGCTTTCCTTGTATTCCTCGTACAGTGCGCTTTCCTCGTGTTCCTCGTACAGTGCTTTTCCTCGTACGTACAGTGCTCTTTCCTCTCGTACGTACGGTGCTCTTTCCTCTCGTACGTACAGTGCTCTTTCCTCGTACGTGCAGTGCTCTTTCCTCTCGTACGTACAGTGCTCTTTCCTCTCGTACGTACAGTGCTCTTTCCTCGTACGTGCAGTGCTCTTTCCTCTCGTGCGTACAGTGCTCTTTCCTCTCGTACGTGCAGTGCTCTTTCCTCGTACGTACAGTGCTCTTTCCTCTCGTACGTACAGTGCTCTTTCCTCGTACGTACAGTGCTCTTTCCTCTCGTACGTGCAGTGCTCTTTCCTCGTACGTACAGTGCGCTTTCCTTGTATTCCTCTTACAGTGCTTTTTCCTCGTACGTACAGTGCTCTTTCCTCTCGTACGTACAGTGCTCTTTCCTCGTACGTACATTGCTCTTTCCTCTCGTACGTACAGTGCTCTTTCCTCTCGTACGTGCAGTGCTCTTTCCTCTCGTACGTACAGTGCTCTTTCCTCTCGTACGTACAGTGCTCTTTCCTCTCGTACGTACAGTGCTCTTTCCTCTCGTACGTACAGTGCTCTTTCCTCTCGTACCTACAGTGCTCTTTCCACTCGTACGTGCAGTGCTCTTTCCTCGTACCTACAGTGCTCTTTCCTCTCGTACGTACAGTGCTCTTTCCTCTCGTACGTACAGTGCTTTTTCCTCTCGTACCTACAGTGCTCTTTCCTCGTACGTACAGTGCTCTTTCCTCTCGTACGTACAGTACTCTTTCCTCTCGTACGTGCAGTGCTCTATCCTCTCGTACGTACAGTGCTCTTTCCTCTCGTACTGTCGCATACAAACATACAAACCACTCGCAGGCTTGGTGTTGCACACACACACACAGACACAGCCACAAGACAGGTCTCTCTGTGTCCCGTCACACGCATACACACGCACATATATGCCTTCTCATCCACAGGTGTTGCGCGGCATCAAAGGAATCATCCCTGCTTGGCCTGTGGCCCTCCAGCTAATGACCCAGTACTCTACTCTGTCTGGAGAGCTTCCCGCATGTATACTTCATGTGGAAAGCCTGCTGCAGGCAGTTTGAGTTCTTGGTGTTTATATAGGCAGTTCTAGGTGTGTGTGCTTGTGCATCAAGTGCAAGGCCTGCTGCTGGCAGTTTTGCTGAGATGCACGTGCTGTACGCTTTCATCCCACGTCGAGAGCCTGTGTCAGGTAGCGCAACATTGCATTTGCAAGTGGCAGCTGCACTCCACGTGGGGAGCTCGCAGGCAGTCATGAGCGTGTGTGTGTGTGTGTGTGTCTGGTGTGAGTGTGTGTGTGCGCGTGTGCGCGTGTGCACGCAAATACAATCCTGTGTGTGTAGCTTAGCTCGTAGGCTGCAAACTACTGCAGGTTTAGTTATAAGGTGTTAATGGACATAATTGGGCATGAGCTGTTTGCACAAATGTTTGATTTGTTTCCTGCAGGGACACATTGATCGGGCATCTGATGACGTAGGTATACACATGGGATGCATGTGGTGCTTGCTAGGTATGTCCATATGTATATAACATGCAAAGTATACAGCATGCGTGTGCCCCTTGACAACATCTACAAGGCACACATGCCTTGTACAGATCTGAGGTAAGCATTTGCATGCACATCAATCCGTGGGGGGCGGCGTACCAGAGGTATTTGTGTGTATGTGTGTGTGTGTGTTTGTGTGTGTGTGTGTGTGCGCGCGTGCGTGAGTGTGTGTGAGGGGGGGGCATGGGGAGGGGGGGAAGTAGACTGTTGGGGTGCTTCTTTGTGTGTGTGTTTGCATGTAACTGAGATCACTCTGTTGCAAGGGTCTGTATACCCAAAATGAATTCTTAGGCAACATAAGTGTAGTGCAGATTTTTGGATGTGTGTGTGTGTGTGCTGCTGCAACTGAGTGAAATATGTGTGTCTGTTTGTATTATTTTGGTGTGTTTCTGCCACGGCCGCTCCTGGTGCGCTCCTGTGTGGTCGGTCATGTGCATGTGTGTATGTTGCGTGAATGCCGATATTTGAAGTAAGCACTTGCTGTCGAGGGATGCTCATTTGCATCAGGGCAAGGACGAACCCTAAGAAGAACGTAAGGCAAGGTGCAACACTTGTCTTGTCTTTCCCCCCAGTCAATGACCAAGCACTGGCGTCATTGCTTGCTGTGTGCTCTGTTCTGGACGCAGCCTACCACCGTGTAGGTGTTGAACTCAATCCTTGTGCGCCAACTATTTAGGACTGCTATTTCAACCTTTGGGGCTGACTACTATTCCAGCCTTTGGAACCTGAAATTCCCCAAAGCCGTGTGGGGTTTCAGCTTCTGCTTCTGTACAGTCGTCACTCATTGGTTTGCCAGCTTCAGAGTGCTGCCATTTTTCTGTACCCTTCCTGTACCGCTAGACATATTGGGCCTCTGAGTGCTGCCATCTTTCGTTTCTGCACGGCTACATATTGGGTCTGTGCACACACAAATTTTGGCCCCACTTGCTTGAAATGGGACCGGCAGGTGCAAAATCACCGATTGTAGCGTGTATCTGCTCGCGTCATTTGTGTGTTGTGAGCTGCTATCATGTCAGTACATTGATCTCTCTCTCTCTCTCTCTCTCTCTCTCTCTCTCTCTCCCCCCTTCCCTCTTTCTGATGGGGAGATTGAGTGCCACCGGCAGTCTGATAGGGAAGTCTCTTCCTTTCTGGCGGTCGATGTGGCTGTACAGTTTTGGGGTAAGGTTGTGCTTTAGGATTATTTAATTTGCTCAGGAATGAAAACGCATGTATACATCACATTTGATATTAACCGATTCAAACGTTTTGGTCTAATCTTTGCTCGATAATTGTTGGATATAATATCTGGATGAATATTTTTGCCTTGTCTACAAGCATAGAGTACATTGAGGCAGGACGCGGCCTGGTATACAGGAAGCTTTTTGTAATTTTGTTTGTAATTGACCTCTGGTCATTCTTTGCCTTTGTCTTTTTTGTCTATGTAACTGCTTGCATCATTGCTGCTGGTTTGCAAGGTTTTAGACGAAAAGAAAAGGCTACGCTGGTAACATAAACCCACCTAGCAAGAACACCCTTTTCAGCAGATAGTGTAAACACTACTGGCATGGAGTAGGAAGTGGTTGTTTTGTGTTCTGCACCGCCCAATGGTTGCAGAAATACACAACATACCCACCTAAAAAGGGAAGGAGAGAACTTATTCAGTGGGGATCAGGTGGTTGGGAGGCAGAGGCCTGCACACCACCAGGAGTATTGCTCAGATTTGTGGGGGTTGGTTCAATGTCTCATCTCATTTGTATGAGTTTTTTTGCGGATCTGATTGCATATAGTCTTAATATTTTCATTAGTGCTGTGGTATGCAGACCAGTAACTCCGAGGCTATGGAGTGGGTTCCGTGTGGTGGCAGCTGTAGTTGGTGCCTGTTGTTCCTAGCAGGATGGTGTGAAGACTTCTACGGTGTCCGAGTAAGCAAGGCATTATGCTGTTCTCGTGCCTTTTCTGCTTGTTAAAAAGGGAAGGTCTACACAGTACTTTATTTTGATTAAATGTATATCGCTGGTTGGTAAGAATTGCTTTATTTAAAAGCTGTAATGTTGAGGCCTTTTTCTTCTTCTTAGACCTTCTTTGCAGTACTATTTCAAATTTTGTGCAAGCTTGCCTGTGGCATAAAAAAGGGGTTTCAAACCTTGCTATTTCAGTAGGTAAGCAATGGGAATTGAGGGGTTAAGGCTAGAGAGTACGCATGTGTTATATTTTTAGAATTCCAGTTTATTCTAGTAAGCTAGCACAGCCTTCATCAGAACGGCAAAGCAACACCTCCAGCATGCCAGAGAGCGATGCAAAATTAAATCCCACAACAAAGCCGCAACATCTGCTTCTTGCTTAATTGGAGCACAGCACAGCACCTGCACCCTCCGACCCGGCCGGGGTATGATCATTGTCACCGCCGCCCCTTTTTCTTACTATTTTTATGCTTTTTACTAGTCGCCCCTCCTCCCTTGAACTCGTTGAACCCTGTCTGACCTGTGGGCGGGGGAAAGGTGATTGGTGTCACATTGCAGGAAAGACAGAGGGGAAAAGAAACAAGCTAGCATTGAAATCCCGCCTTCACTTCTATCGAGGAAACAAGCTGATCGAGAGCCAGGTGTTGCAAAGCGTTCTTATACAGTAAAAAATACTACTAGGCCTAGCTAGAGAAACAGCACGCTCTTAGACCTTCTAGACTAAGTAGGGCTGACTTCCAGAAACAAAAGGGTCTGTGAGGTGCGTGAAGTCGCAGCAACATGCATGCTATGTGGGAGTGAACGTGTGCTGTGCTGGCACCACATCTCATTGCGCCAGAGCATGTGTTTAGTTTTTTTTAGTTTGGATTACAAAGGCCTCATTGCGCCAGAGCATGTGTTTAGTTTAGTTTAGTTTTTTAGTTTAGTTTGGATTACAAAGGCCTCATTGCGCCAGAGCATGTGTTTGGTGCACCTAGGTCGCTTTCATTCAGATTTGCAGGTCACAGCCTCCTTTGCAGTTTGGTTACCGTGTACAGCTTAAAAACACAGTGGTTGGCTGCCTTGAATAAATGATGCCCAGGGAACGCTGCCTGCGCAGACTTTCATTCTCCTCTGCTTGATCAAAACAGAAGTGCCCTATTCCAGTATGATGACTAAGCATCCTCCACATATATTTATTCGATTGCAAAGGGATCTAATTATACTGATTGTGCTACAATCTCTAAACCAGATTTCGTTCATGCCCCCGCACTCACCTTCTTGCCGCCGTTCTCTCTGTGCGTTTTTGCGGCTTGGGTCACCCTTCCCGCCTTGAAGACGAAAAGGCACGTAGTGGATATTAGTTGGTGCCTGCAGCAGATGTATGTGTGTGTGTTTGTGTGTGTGTGTGTGTTTGTGTGTGTGTGTGTGTGTGTGTGTGAGAGAGAGAGAGAGAGAGAGAGAGAGAGTGTGCCAGCGTGTGTGTATATGTGTGCGTTTGTTTGTTTGTTTGTTTGTTTGTTTGTTTGTTTGTTTGTTTGTTTGTTTGTTTGTTTGTTTGTTTGTTTGTTTGTTTGTTTGTTTGTTTGTTTGTTTGTGTGAGAGTGTATGTGTGTGTTTGTGAGTAATTGTATGTGTTTGTGTGTGCGCATGTGTGCATGTGTGTGTGCCTGTATGTGTGCCTGCGTGCCTGTGTTTGTGTATTGTTGTTGTTCTCTTCTTCTGATTTTTATTATGAGTAGTAGTGATATCGTAGTAGTAGCATTATGTAAGTATCTATTCTATTGTAATTGTAAAATGCTGCACATGACAGTTAAAAACATCCTATAGAAGCCCCTCTCTGTGAAACCAACAAGCATAACAACACACACCTGCCTACCTCCTGCTTCTCTTGCAAAAAACCACTCGGGCTGCTGACAACTAAGCCAGTGGTCCTTCCTTTCTCTTCCTTTCCCTTGCTTTCTTGCAAAACAAATGCACCAGGCCGCCTCGTGCATCTCGCAAGAAACCTCCACAGCCACACCAGTCTCTTGAAACTGACAACATTTCCTTTCTATCCTTCTTTCCGGTAAACAAAATGCACCAGGCTGCCTTGTGCACCTCGCAAGAGACCCCCGCAGCCTCTTCAGACTTTCTATCATTTCTTTCCCTTTGCCAGAACACGCACTGGGTTGCCTCGTGCGTCTCGCAAGAGACCCCCACAGCCTCTTAGGACTTTCAACCTTTTTCTTTCCCTTTGCAAGAAAATACGCACCGGGTTGCCTTGTGCGTCTTGCAGGAGACCCCCACAGCGGCACCAGTCCGTGATGTCATAAACATACGTACCCACACACCTGAGCAGGCAAGCACGAGTAGGTTGAGCATTGCACAAGGCACTTGATAGCATGTACATGTGTGCCGATAGAATTACACACACGTTCAAGCGCAGCGTTATACATATTGTACACACATATACATAGCACACACATACTGTATATAGCACACACATTCTGTACATAGCACACACATACTGTACATAGCACACACACACTGTACATAGCACACACATATACTGTACATAGCACACACACATACTGTACATAGCACACACACATACTGTACATAGCACACACACATACTGTACATTGCACACACATACACACACCAAACAACACCAATGCCCATGTGTGTGCAAGTCTGCACTTTGGAGATGAAGTGAGAGCTAGTAAACATGACGCGCACCTGCTAGCAAATAGGTACCTTTTCTGGGCAATGGTGAGATTAATCTTGCACGTGTCCACCAAGAAGCAAAGTTGTTACCTCTGCATGCTTAGGGTTGGCCAGAACCATATCATATACACGGTATTATGGAAGATCACCATATATATACGGTCATATACGGGGCACATATACGGTTCCGGCAAACCCTAGCCACAACCAAGGTTTATGATGGCGCAAGTTTTTTCGAATTCTCGTTCATACCGTGGCTTGCGTGGAACAGAGCTATAAATATCATACCGTGGCTTGAGTGGAACAGAACTACGTACGCACCAGGTGGCATCTGGTGCTTTTGAAGGGTCCCTGCTCATTATTGAGATTAATAATAATATTAATGTCCTGACAACCTTTCACTCCAATGAGATTTAATAATAATAATATAATAATGTCCTGACAACCTTTCACTCCAATGACAGTCCCCTTACCTACACACCACACTCAACACAAAGGTCTACCGTGACTAACACTCATTCCTTGCCATACCAGGATCTAGGCTTATCGCCTACCATTCATCCTCATTATCGACGCTCTTTTCTACTTGTCCTTTTTTCATGAATACCATCTCAAGCACAGTGGTGCGTTAATTTCCTTGACCAATGTGATCTGATTTCCTTGACCGATGTGATCTGAGCAGTAGTCATCAGGCCTGCCAGAAACATTGCTCCCACTCCTCCCACTCTCTGCTTGTTGTTGACTCCACACTGTGAATTTTGATTACCTTTCACCTTTCACACTCAGGCTTTATTCTTTGCTACCATGTATACGCTCATGTGTCGGGTTGGCCAGACACGCATATTTGCACCGTATATGACCGTATGTATGGTGATTTCCCTGCTAGAAATACCGCATGTACACCGTATTTACCTATAAATGTATGGTTCTGGCCAACCCTGCTCATGTGCCTCCGATTTTCCACCCATTGACACCCACGCTCCTCCCACCTTTGTTCAGCTTCCAGATCATTACCACACAGCAACCAGAGTCGTTACTTTTCATACCATTCTACCCTTTTGTTCCGTTTTGTTTTTGTCAACCTCTCGCCTGTAGGCCACAGTCCTCCTACCTGTATGCTACGATGAAGCGATCAGGGTTGATCAGACGCAGCATGTTGCTGCTCGTCTCAAACCAAACATCATCGTGGCGGGCAGGCAACATGGTGCATGAGCCCAAGAAGCCACACTGCTGGCAGCAGCACTTCCGCGCGCGCGATCTGGTTGAAAATTCGAGGCATGAGAGGAGTGAGGTAGTGTTGAGGGCCTATGCATTTATCCAGGTTATTGATGATTGCTGTTTTAGTTCTACCACAGACATGGTGACAATATCCACACTAAAACATGCATGGCGACAATCTCCACACTAACACATGCATGGTGACAATCTCCACACTAAAAGTGCATGGTAACAATTTCACACTGAAACAATGCATGGTGACAATCTCCACACTAAAAATGCATGGTAACAATTTCCACACTAAAACATGCATGGCGACAATCTCCACACTAAAAGTGCATGGCATGACACATTTTCTCCGTCGAGGTGTTTCAGAGCTCTTTGATTGTTTCAAGGAAGATGTTCTACGTGCGCATTCTTGGAAGAACTATTGGAACTATTGGAAGAACTAATTGGAACTATTTGGAGCTATTGGAAGAACTAATTGGAACTATTTGGAGCTATTGGAAGAACTAATTGGAACTATTTGGAGCTATTGGAAGAATTAATTGGAACTATTTGGAACTATTGGAAGAACTAAAGAGGAAGCCATGCACATTTGAAGCGAACATGAAGCACTTCAGCTTCAAAACAGGAAAAAAGCGTTTGTACCTCCCCCAAGGCAACGAGGTCTAACTCCCCCCT
>Ga0307963_1001439_pt1 | contig 18184 bp, 25 predicted proteins | sample OrgLakmetagen594_FD_201829 | JGI IMG/M metagenome (GOLD analysis project Ga0307963, IMG submission 201829) | Saline water microbial communities from Organic Lake, Antarctica - #594 | ecosystem: Environmental > Aquatic > Non-marine Saline and Alkaline > Saline | place: Antarctica: Organic Lake... | reverse complement strand
CCCCCTGAGGTTGGATGTAGGGCCCTGCTGCCACCCACCCCTTCAACTGCATTATTACAAGCCCCAGCCCCAGCCCCAGCCACTTTTCCCCTGTCCTGCCCTGTACCGGTGCTACCCTCAGTGGCTTTCTGACGCTGTTGCAAGCGGGAAGCGGTGGGGGAGGAGGGGGTGGGGAGGACTGACCCGCTTCCAGGCCCTGCTAAAGGTCTGCTGCTGCTGCCTGCTAGGTGGTGGGAGTGGAGGGCGGCAGTGGTGGGGGAGGTTCCGGCTGCTGCTGCTGCTGCTGCTGCTGCGACAGACACACATACGAAACAGAGGAAAGGTGTTATGGGACAGCGACGAATGTGAGATCCTGCACTGACAAACCACAAACGTAATCCTTGTACTTTCTTCTGGTTGATTCAAAACACAAACCATAACACACACACCTCTGCACCTGCCACCACACCACCAAATGCACCTGTGGTACGACCTTGCTGGTTGATCTTAATTAGGCAGACAATATTGAAGACACTTGCGCACACACACACCCTTGCACCTACTATCACACCACCAAACGTCCCTATCATATTACTATTGTATGCCCTGGTTGGTTCAAACGAGGTCTGACGATTATTGACACACACACCACAGCACCTACCAACAGCCCACAAAGACACCTCTTGCACTCTCTGCTGAATGGGATTGATCGATGGGCATTCTCCAATGCAGGCAGCTTTCAAGCACAACATCCCCCCCATAAGATTGCGGACTTCCAACTACACCACAAGCACACGACAATTTCGCTTCCTTGTTGCTTGATATTTTCCACCCTCCCATCCACACCTACCGCCTACCGCTCACATCCCAAGTACACCTTACCCCAAACACGCACAAGCAGACGGCACGCACCTGCTCTGCTCCCTTGCCGATTGATATTTGCCACCCTCCCATCCACACCTACCGCCCACACCCCAAGTACACCTTATTGCAAACACCATGCTTAAACACACAAGCACATGGCACGCACCTCCTCTGCTCCCTTGCTGAGTGGTAGGGGAGCCTCCAGCAGCGAGCTGCCGCTGCTGCTGCTGCTGCTGCTGTGCCATTTTTTGCGAGCCCACACCCTGCGCCAGGGCTAACGAGTTGCGAAGATGGGCCGGGGAGATGGACATGCGGCGGCTGCCATGGACGGGGCTACCACTCACGACCATGCAATTGTCTCTGGGGGGTAGGGGGGCACAGGGCACAGGGGTGTCCCGGGGGGCGCCTTCAGCCTGTGTAGATGTGCATGTGTGTGTGTGTGTGTGTGTGTGTGTGTGTGTGTGTGTGTGTGCTTGTGTGCGTGCGTGCGTGTGTGTATGTGTGTGTGTAAGCGTGCGCGCACGTGCGCGTATATCAAATTGAAAAGCAGGCCTAGACAGCAGTTTCTGCACGCTCACTAGCTTGATGTAAACTGAGAGGGCAAGCAAACACCGCACTTCACACCCCCAGGAAAGAGCTTTCTGCATTACCTGTACCCTTTTCTTTTGTGATATCACCTTTCTGAAAAAATATGCCCCTGGAAAGTAACCGCACACGCAAATACACGTATACAAATACTCATACACGCACACACACATACGCACGCAAACACACAATGTCCTCACTTGTGTAAATTTCAGGCGTACCTTCTGCTTTTCAAACCACTCGGTGGCCCGAAAAAGCAGCTCTGCACGCTCTGTGGCTTCATTCAATCTCCCGCCACTGCTGCCACTGGCTCCTGGGCGAGATCCCCCTGGGGTGGCTGTGCGCTCAAACTGCAATAGCAGGTGGTACTCCAGCCTGTATGCGTGCATGGTGTTGTGTGTGTTGAAGTGTGTGTGTGTGTGTATGTTTTTGAGCGCAAAAAGAAGTGCAGCAGGGGCATGCACAGCGCATTCACGCACAGTGAAGGAAACATATTTACGCAGGCTAAAAAACAATGAGCTTGACATAATAAAGCACATCGGCTGAACAGAAGTATAAACAGCGCAAGTGGGCACGTGCGCACAGTGGCAAGAACACCAGTATACAAATTGCAGGCCTGGCGTGCGGGCACAATAGTGGGTGAGGCAGTGCGCAAACAACAGGCATCAGAAAAGCTTCAGACCCACTTGTTCTTTTCGTTCTCGGATGGCACTCGTATGTACTGCCAGTCATACGCTTGTGGGTAGAGGAACTTGATCTGCTGGATAAATTCCACCTGAGGGCGGGGGAATTCCGCAGGTGTGACAGCAAGCGTGCACAAGAAAAAATAAGCAAACTCGTAATGGAATCTTAACATTGCGTTGCAGCATAGGGATAGGTGGGTATTGGTGGGATGGAGGGCTGATTGAAGGGTGAGGGTGAATGTGGCACACAATTGTGCGTGTGATACTTGCGCCTGGCAGGTGAGTTTTACCTTGAAGTTGCGCTTTGTGACAGACTCGACAATGGGTGCCAGCGAGGCAGCTGTCACCTTCTCAGTTCTCCTCTTCAGGAGCCCTCGCCCAGACAGCATCAGCTCTGCATGCAGCGTGTGAGGCGTGTGTGCGTAAACTTCGACAATGTGTGTGTGACACTAGCTGAGCTACAAGGATTCAGTGGTGTACATTGAAACACTCCTGTCTTGAGGTGTATGTGAATGTGTCTAAAGTGAGACGTTAAATGCTGTTACGCTACTCACCAAAAACTCTCTGCAAGGCTTGCAGGTGTTCTGGCAGGCCTTGAGAGACGGGCTTCACCGGACTGGCTTGTGGGGGCATCATCTTGTGCTCCCTCCCACGCTTCGCAGGGGGGGAAGATGGGTTTTGAGGCGTGCTGTGAGGTGGCTTGGGCGAAGAGACTGACGGAGGGCCTGGCAGTTCGCCTCCAGCAGCTAAAAGCATGGCTGCACCCCGGCTACGCTTGCTCATTTTGCTGTAGTGCTGTAGTGTTGCTGTAGAGCTAGGGGTGTGTTGTTGTGGGGCAACCCGCTTGCCTAGTTTAGTCCAAAACAGAATGCTCCTACTAGCGTTCAATTGATATTTCCAGTAATAATTTCATTTCCATTTGGAATTTGCAAGGCCCCTGCATTTCTCATTTCAACCAAATTTTCCCATCAGAAATCAGGATTGCTATTATATCATTCATACTATGGAAACTCATACGGCTTCGTAATATAACCTGTTGGTTTGCTCTGTAGTTGTTTAGAAACTGCATCTTGGCTGGGGAGAGGTGTCGCACATTATGGCTAGCAGAAGCAGTGAGAGAGGCATGATCAAGGTCAAGGTGAGTGTACCCTGCGTGGAGCACACCAGCGTGTGCAAAAGAGAGAAAGAGAGCCGGACACGCACGTGCGCTCACACGTACACGCAGGTCAAAACCATGGAGCCTGCTAACTACGAGGTCTTCATGCGTAGCCAGGTTTGTGCATATCGGCAAACATAGGGACCAGTGTTCCATGAGCATTTCCATATGCGGGGCGGCGTCAGAAGCACACCCATCCAGTTTTCGCTCATGTCCACAGCCATGTCACATGAGATGGCCTGCAGATCTGCGCCTGCCGTTCCTTGCCTTTCAAAGCTTTCCTACAGCATTTCCATCAAGCAGACATGCGCGCGCGTGCGCACGCACACACACACACACACACACACACACACACACACACACACACACACACACACACACACACACACACACACACACACACACACACACACACACACACATCTACACACGCAATCACACACGTACACACGCACATCTGTACAATTGCACACATGCACACGCGCACACAAACATACACACATTAACATACGCACGTACACTGTTCGATGCCTGCGCACACATGTATATACTACAGGATAAAATTTCGGACTTGAAGGACAAGCTCGTGTCCTTGGTACATGCCCCCAAGGAGAGGCTCAGGCTCATCTACCACGGCAGGCCATGCAGTGATGATGAGGAAACGCTGGAGCGTGCAGGTGAGTGCACAGATGTGTGTGTGTGTGTGTGTGTGTGTGTGTGCGTGTGTGTGTGTGTGTGTGTGTGTGTGTGTGTGTGTGTGTGTGTGTGTGTGTGTGTGTGTGTGTGTGTGTGTGTGTGTGCGCGCGTGCGCGCGCACCTGCATTTGCGTTTATGCCCATGGCAAGCTATGCAGACAATGAGGGAGCACTCTTGAGTTGTCTTACTTATATTACCTTATCTGAACTTATTCTAATACAGCACTCTCACAATCTCACAATGCATCATTCATCTTTTGAACGAGGCTCACTTTTATTGAAGCATACGTTTGACAGGGTGCTCACAAATAAGCTGAATGGGACAGAGCTCTTCTTGCTTCCTGCTTGTGCAATTTTGTGACGCGTGCTAAAGTGCTTGAGGGTGTGCGCACTTCTGTCATGTATTTGTTGCCAGCAGGCATGGACTATTTATCAACAAGTGGCTGAGTTAGAACTGAGCAACCTAATGATACGTTGACATTGAGGTGCTCATGTGTCTGCTCCCTCTGATGTCCCTGTGTTCCTCACGACAAGCTTCCTTTGTGCACTCGTGCGTCTCGTCTAATCACATGCATCAGGTACGTTGACGATCATACAGCGCACTGGGTGGTGTTTTCCTCACCACAATGTTCTTTGTGCACTTGTGTGTCTTGCCTCGCAGGCATCCGTGATGATGATACGGTGCACTTGGTGATCCGCTCTCCAGACGCTCCCCCCCCTCCATCCTCCACATCAGGTCAGCTATGTGCCCTCAAAATTTAGGAGGTTAATTTAAAATACCAGTATTTACTTCGCGCATACTACTAGTTACCACTATACACACGCATCTCTCTCTCTCTCTCTCTCTCTCTCTCTCTCTCTCTCTCTCACACACACACACACACACACACACACACACACACACACACACACACACACACACTCACACACACACACACACACACACACACACACACACACAAAAACAGGCAAACAAATACACCCACATAAATACACACAGCAACAAGCACAACTCCAAGCGCGAGCACAGGCACAGAGCAGAGGGACATGAACAGGGTGGGTGAAGAGTGAGGGTTGAGGCTAGCCGATTTTGTATATATGCATTGTGCAGTATACATGGAATTTCCCCTGCTATCATTACCATATATTTATTCGGTAAATGCGCGCATATGTTTTGTTCTGGTGCGCTTGTGTATGGTTCTGTGTGAGTGCTTGCAGAGCGTTGGTTGGTGGGTATGAAAGGTTTGTGCAGAGAGATTATCAAAAATTGCATCTATTTAAATGGCTAGCTTGAGTGCACGAGTGCACATAGCATGAAACAAATTATCTTCTTTGCCAAATTAGAGTGGGTGTGCATGTTTGCGTATAGCTTGTCCCCTATCTTTGCGCTGGGGATCCCTTGCTTCTGTGTAATCATGGTGTTTGCAAGCTGGCATCTTGCGTGCGCTCTCCTGCCTCTAGCTCTTATATTCCTTTACACACACACACACACACACACACACACACACATTTACACGTACACAAACAACAAACAAACAAACACTTATCGTATGCAGTTCCTACAAGGCGTGATGTCCTCCTTCACCGCCCCCCCCGGGTTTCCCCCCTCAGCAGCAACAGCAGCAGCAGGTGGTGGCGGTGGTGGCGGCAACAGGACCAGCAACAGCCGCGGAACAACAACTGCTGGGGGCCCTCCCTCTCGTGGTAGTAATGGTAGCTCGGGTGCTGCTGCTGCTGCTGCTGCTGCTGCTGCTGCTGGTGGTCATACAGGCGCAGGGTTAGGAGGCCCTGGGCTGGAGGTGCCCGTTGAAGAGATGCCGCACCTGCTGACCACGTTTGGGGCATACCTGCAGCGCCTGCAGTCCGCTGATTTCAACCCTACGCCCATGCCCCTCTCCTCGCTGGCACTAAGTGCGTGTGTTGTGCGCGCGTGTGCGAGTGTGCGTGTGTGTATATGTTTAAGCATTTGCGTGCGTGTTTGTTGCATGGTTGAGTGTGATCTTCTCCCTCACTTGCTCAGCTTGTACCGCGTGCAGCTTTGGCCATGCACTCACTCTCAGCTGATCGCTTGCAGCTGCACCACACGTGTGCTTGTGTACGTGGTGTGAACCTGCCAGGTCAGCAGTGGCACATCAAACTGCACACAATATACGCTGCCGTGCCTGCTGCATACACACACACACAGGTAACCCACCAGAGGAGTTGCTGATCACTCTGACAGAGTCCATTCAGGACGTGCTGCGCGGTGTTTACCTGCCAGGTCAACTGCAGGTTTGTGTGAATGTGTTTGCATATTGTGCCTGCCGTTTCACTGCAAGCGTGTGTATACAAGTGTGTACATGTGTGTTTTTTTGAACATGTCTGTGTGCGTGTATGTGCCTGTGTGTAGCTGGGTATCTTACCAGTTCATTGCAGTTGCTTTTGTGCATGCGTTTGTGTGTTTGTGTGTGTGTGTGTGTGTGTGTGTGTATGTGTGTGTGTGTGTGATCGTGTTTGTGTGCACGTGATTGTGCCTGTCAGGATGAGTGCAAGTGTCTTTATCGTGCTGCCTTTCCTCTTTTACTTCAACACTTATGTCGTACGTTTCATGCGACAAACAAAAGCATTTTCCTGAATGAGGGAGAGACCCCTAAGGCACAAAAGTCTCTCATTTTTGCCGTCCTGTCTGGCAAGGGGCGGCAGCAATCATGGCTGCATGTTCCCTTGTTGAGGGCAGGTGTGTGTTGAATCATGTCCAAATAGTAGCATGCAGCCCTTGCTTACCTAATTCATGTCAGACTCTGCTGGCCCCATCCCACTCCTTCTGCTACCCCAAAGCCTCCTTGGACATCTAAACTCCCCCCCCCCCTGGCCATGGACTGGTACAGGCCTTGCTGGACCAGTCCATGGCTGCCCCCGCTGGTCTCATCCCCGCCCCCTCGACCCCCCCTCACACCACCACGACCTCTACCAGCAACAGCACCAGCACCAGCACAACCTCCTCTACTTTCACGTCCTCTGCCACCGGCCAACAAAGCACGGGGGCAGCACGTCCAACTACGCGCACGACCCGCACCACCACAACCCCTGCCAACCCCTCGGCTCGCTCAGTAAGTGGGAAAACACAGGGAAAGGGCACTTGCAGCATATCATTTAGCATGTGTACGCATATGGAATATGCCAACAACCCGTTGCTCCTCCCACCTGCACGCACGGCAAATGGGGGCACAGGGAAAGGGTTCATGCAGGGGGTTTGTCTTGAGTGCGTCATGCTTTGTGTGGCATGCTGGCTCAATCATGCGTAACTCCCTCATGCTTGGAGAAACACTGCCAACACCTGCACATGCGCCACATCTGCTTGATAGTGGATGAACAGTTTGTTGCCACTAGTGGATGGACAGTTTATTGCTAGTAGTAAATGAACGTTTAATTGCCACTAGTGATGAGCAGTTTCTTGCTAGCAGTGGATGAACAGTTTCTTGCTAGTAGTGAATGAACAGTTAATTGCCACTAAAGGATGAACAGTTTATTGCCACTTGCGGATGGACAGTTTATTGCTCGTAGTGGATAAGCAGTTTATTGCCACTATTTAAGGGGGCTTTGGCATGGGAAGACCTGCTGACCCAGTGGCTCTCTGTTCTTGTGAGTTGTACAATGTGAGTTGTACACACAACCAGCGCAACATATTTGCCCGCACCGTGGGAAGGGGCCCAAAGAGATTCTCATGCAGCGTGTCCACCTGCGCAGCTTGTTTGAATCTGCATCGCGCCTCATTCATACTGATCTGTAGGCTCTCATGCAACATGTCCACCTGCGCAGCGTGTTTAAACCTGCAACATGCCGTAATGTGCAATGTGCTTGAATTTGCATCGTGCCTCACTCACGCCGATCTGCGCACACTGTCTGTACCAGCTACCTCGCAAGCCCACACGTCGTTTGTTTGATCTGTGTGTGTATGGCAGCCATATGGCCTCCGCATACTCTTACGCCCTTATGCTGCCCTCCCCTGGACTCCCGTAGCCAATGCACAAAGTCATACCCATATGTGCACACACACACACATGCACACACAGAAACACACACGCCCACAAATACGCACACACAAACACGCACCCCCCCAAATACACGCACTTGCAGTACACATGCAGGAACCCCCCCCCCCCCACCCTCACCCACCCACAAATACACACGTGCACACACATGCACACACACGCACATGTACACAACATGCTATCCACTGTCCGTGCCTGTCCTTACAGGAGGCAGGTCGTGCTGCCAACCGCGCAGGGCCTGCTGCTCCCCAAAACGCTGGTGGTGGTAGTAGTGGCAGCCGGATACAGTACCGGTACTTACCTCTGGCAGTGGCTGCTTTGGCAGAGCTTCTACGCAGGTGTGTGAGTATGTATGTGCGTGTGGTGTGTGTGTATGTGTGTATGTGTGTGTGTGTGTGTGTGTGTGGTGTGCATCTGTATTTTCTGAGGTGGTCGTAGCAGTAGGAGGCACTTCTTCAGACCAAGATTCAAAAGTATTATTTTTGTATGTAGAACACGATACTGATCTCATTGAGAGTGCAAACTCAGAGACCACCCTACAGTGTCACGTGCAAAACTGTTTGGTTCCTCTCTCTTTCATTCATCTACGCGCTCAATGAAACATACAAACGTGCATACATGCTTGCAGGGCGGACACACATTTGGTGGCCAACCTACAACCTCAAATGCGTGAGCTGTCTTCCACACTGCTAGCCTCTACCCCAGCAACCACGCGCTCGAGTACGCAGCAGGTGCGCACTAGTCACTCATGCAACAACGCATGCGCACAAACACGCACACACACGCACACACACATGCACACACACAAACACAAACACACACAAACACACACAAACACACACACAAGCACGCACATAGAAGTACTCTCAACACAGTTTGTAAACCTTTTGATGTTCTTCTGTGTAGAGGACGGTGCAGCTTGACACGTTTTGTGAGACGCACAAGCACACACACACATCAACTTATGTGTGTAGGCGCCTCTTTATTCAGAAGCACGACCAACCCTGCCACAGAGTGCATGTGCTTGCAACACATGTTTGCATATTTGCAACACAACGCACTCTTGTCTGTGCTGCTCATACCATGCATACGCATATGCAGATGCATGCATGTGCAACAACTACAAAATACAACACGCACACGCTCTCACCTTCGCTGCCAACATGTGATCCTGCAGTGCACAAACATGCGTGCACACTCTTTCCAAACTCATCCCTGGGCTCAGGGCCGCACGCTCACACCATACATGCGTGCACGCATTGTTCTGAGTTTATCCTTGGGCACTCATCCTTGGGCACAAGACCGCACACTCACACCACACACGCACCCCCTGCACTTTTCACAGGCCAACATCCGCAGCCTGGCTTCGCAGCTGCACGCCTCTGCTGCTCTCCTCACAGAGCTAGCCCGCATCGCTTCTGCTGTGTCATGTGCCAACTCTGGCAACATCATGGCACTGGCCAACAACACGGCCTCTGTCATCCAGCCTGATGGTGCGTAGTCGTCTGGAGTTATGTTGCATTGGAATCCCTGTGAGCGCAAGTGTACATTTTGTGGCTGACTTCAGCAACTCGTGGCGCTAATGCCGAAAACACGGGGCCTCTGTCACTCAGACTGATGGTGTGTCATACGTTGGAGTTATATGTTGCATTGTGAAACGTGCGAGGACAAGTGTACACCGTACACCGTCGTTGCTGGCCTAAGCAACATCATGGCGAGTCATGCGGCCTCTTATCATCCAGCCTGATAGTGCAGTTCTTATGAGAGTGCAGTAACCGTGATGGGATTTTGTGAATACGCCAGCTGCTCCTGTGTGGAGTTCAAACAATGTCTCCACGGCTTGCTGGCAACCACAGCCTGCTGGATCAGCCTTAGGCTTTTAATTTTTTGTCGCCTTTGTAAACACGTCATCTGACGCAAAAAACCCTTTTAAGGAGGCACTCTTGCTTTAACACTATTACCTCCCTTCCTCTCATCACGTAGGCCAAATCTTATATCTGGGTGCAAAGTCATGCACATCCGCAGGCTCTGTCCCCTCCTTCCTTCCTCTCGTCCAATCTATTGTATCTGATTGCAAAACCACTCCCTTTTCCATTGAGCATGCCACAGTGCACCCCTCTTCCTCACCTTCTTACGCAGGCTCTGCTCCCTCCTTCCTTTTTGTGGTTCCATCAATTGTCTGAATGCAAAACCACTCCCTTTTTCATCGAGCATGCCACAGTGCACCCCTCTTCCTCACCTTCTTACGCAGGCTCTGCCCCCTCCTTCCTTCCTCTCGTTCCCCGGGCTGCTTCCGCCTCCCCGTCCATGTATTTCGGTGAGTGACAGAGTGGCTGTCAATGTCTGCATCTTTTTTTATTTTAGAATTTGTGGCTCGTCATCCCTGTCCTCACCTGCACCCCACAGATAACGGTACCCCCGTCATGAGTCATACCCCAGTCCATGTCAAGATACTCCACAACCACGCAAGCCCGTGGGTCAACCCCCACAGACACACAAACTCACAAACACACACACACACACGTCTAGGGGTCTCCTGCCTTTGCTGTCCTCATGGCCTGCACCCTGCAGATGACAGCATCCCCATCATGAATGGCCCATGCCGACATGCCTCATGGCCACACAGATATATTCAAATCGTTTTGCCATCCGTGTGTTCACCTGCACCCCACAGATGATGGCATCCCCATCATGGGTGGCTCCATGCCAGGGGGCCCTCTGAATATGAACATTGAGGCCCTCCTCGGCAGCTTAGGCATTCCACTAGGGCCCATGGGTTTGGCAGGGATGGGAGGTATGGGTGGAGGTATGAGTGCTGGCCCTCCGCCAGCTGCAGCTGGGGCAGCTGCCGCTGCAACGCAGCCGCCGTCGTCACGACCTGGTGTGTATGTGTGTGTGTGTGTGTGTGTGTGTATATGTGTGTGAGTATGTGTGAGTGGGTGGGTGGGGGGTGTTAGAGTGTTGTGTGCGCATGTGAATACTTGTCCACCGCCATCTCCGTCGCCGCGATTTAATGTGTGGATGCAGGCGTGGGTGCGGGATGGGGTGGGTTGAGTCGGGGTTTGGGTGCGCTGGCATCCCAGAGCATGCATTGACATGGCACTGCCCTCTCAAAAATTTGTGCATAATAGCTGATTCTCTCATATTTTGCGCACCTGCTGGTGAAGGGCTCTTACAGTGTGTGCGTGTGTGTGTGTTGTTTTCCCCTTGCACCAACAGGGGGTGGCCGCGAGAGGGGCCCAGCGGCAGCAGCAGCCACAGGACCAGCAGGGGCTGGTGCTGGTACCCGTACTGGTACTGACGCTGGTGCAGGTGCAGGTAATTTTCGACTTAGGGGTGCTTGAAGGGGGCAGCTGACATTTCAGTTGGTGGTTGTTTCGGTGCTGGTGCTGTTGCTGGTGCAGGGAAACCTTGAACCAGGGGTGCTTGGATGTAATGATTATTATATTGCTGTGTATTATTAGGGTTGGCCAAATTCGTATACGGATATATATACGGCGTATATAATACGGCCGTATATATGTTGGAGCCACCGTATCCGTATCCGTATCCGTATAAATGGGTTTAACACAGGGCCGTATATATACGGCGTATAAACCTTTTATTGTTCTTTTTGAGTTTAGGCAGGCCTAGCTCCCCGACCTTTCATTTTTTGGTAAATCTCTATTGGGTACGCGAGCTCAGCTCTTCAAGAGCTGCAGAATGACCCCACTATGAATTAATTCTGAGGATATCCATATATATACGGTGTATACGGTTTGTATACGGTTATACAGTATATATACGGTATATATACTGTGTAATACCGTATACGAAATGTCATATACGGTTCTGGCCAACCCTATGTATTAGAGATGACATTTCTCCTTGTGGTTATTTAGGTGCAGGTGTTGGTGCAATTGTTTTGGTGACGTGTCAGAGTGTTGATCCGACATGACAGAGGGGCCGCCCTTCATATTTGGCGTGGTACTTGGGTGTTGGTGCAGCCCACAGTCAATTATGACACTTGATTCACAAAAAGGGCTGGTGGAATGCTTGTCAAGAATGTGCAGGGTATGATAGCATTAAGGGCATTTACGTGCGGTCGAGCAAGCACAGACCCTTTAGCGCACGTCTCTGATTGCTATGGTGCCTTTTATCGAAGTCATTGTGTTCAAGGACGAAAGCATTTCATGTTACACATTTGAGTTACATGGTGCAGGACGTACTCGCGTGCGTGCAAGCAGGCACACATGTGTGTGTGTGTGTGTGTGTGTGTGTGTGTGTGTGTGTGTGTTCGCGCATGGCATTGTTGCCAGCCAAAGCAGCAGTGTATAGGGCTGGCCAGAACCGTGGCCAGAACCAATTTATATGGTGTATATACGGTATTTTTGGCAGGGAATCCACCAATTATACGTCATATACGGTGCATATATACCGTTCTGGTCAACCCTTGTAATGTATGGGGAGTGAGGGCATGGGCCCTGGTGGCAAGGGCGTGTGTTATCATTGCAGGTCATGCATAATAAGAAATAAATTCCAAGCCTCCCTCTGCTTCCTGATATTCCTGATCTGTCAGCTTGTACGTGCATCAGGAATCAACCCAATGTTTAAAAAAGTGCCCTACACGCTGTTTGTGTACTGGAGATAGCTTTGTAACTGAGGGAATAAAGACATAGGGTGGCGTACGTGTAGTCGTGGGTGGGGGTCCTGCACTAATCTGGTTTAGTTTAGGTTTCAAAGGCATCTTATTGGATTGCTAGTGGCCATTAGGGGGGGCCTCAACGGATGGTAAGTCCTGTTGCAAGCCATTATTCAAGATTGTTCGCAGGGTAGGGAAAGAGCAAGGCAGGAAGGAGTGAGATGCATCTAGGACGTTGGAAATCTCTCATGTGTGTGTGTTCACGTGTGTGTGCGTGTGTGTTCCTGCAGGAGAAGGTGGGGGAGGAGGCAGGCATGGAGGGGTTCACATGCAGGCAGGCATTCCTGAGGGGCTGCAAGCGATGCTGGGGCCGATGATGACTCAAATGGGGGGCATGCCTGGCCAAGGTGAGCAGGCTTTGTGAATGCGTTATGGATAAGTGTGGGTGTGAGTGTGGGCGTGGACGTGGACGTGGGAGTGGGTGTAGGTGTGGGTTTGGGTGTATAGGTGTATAGGTGTTGGTGTAGGTGTATGGGTGTGAGTGTAGGTGCGGGCATGTGCCTGCAGCGGCGGCGGATGAGGGTATGCCCAGTGTGTGTGGCGTTTGAGTCAAGCTCTTCCAAATACAAATTGGTGTTCCCATGGGCGGCGGATGAGGGTGTGCCCAGTGTGTGTGTGTGTGTGTGTGTGTGTGAGTGTGTGTGTGTGTGTGTGACGTTTGAGTCAAGCTCTTCCTTATGCGCAAGGTGTTCCTGTGCACACAATGTGCTGTGGCTGAGTCATACACGCACACACACACCTCTGTCTGTGTTGCTCCTGCAGGGCACAATGGCACGCTCGATAAACTTTCACGCTCCAACCCAGTCTCTCCTTATGACTACAACTACAACGCCTTAGTGCTCATTTGCATGCTCTTGTGTGTGTCTGTAACTGCAGAAAAAAGGGGCAGGCCACGGGGGTGTGAGAATGGAATTGAATGTCAGTTGCTGCAACGAATCCACATATGCATGCTCCTCTTAATGTGTGTGTTTGTAGCTGCAGATGAAGGGGGCATGCCGCATGGTGTGGTAGTCGAGCTGGACGTCAGTGACTTCAACGCTTCCACATGTGCGTGCTCCTATGTGTGTGTGCTCTGAACTGCAGGAGAAGGGGGCATGCCGCAAGGTGTGACGGTCGAGCTGGGGGACCCTTCCCAGATAGGTCCCTTGCTTCAGCAACTCATGGGAGGTGCTATGGCAATGCCATTTGCACCTCCCGCGCCATCTTCACAAGGTGTGTGGGTGTGTATGTGTTTGTGCGTGCGTGTATGAGTTCACGTGTGTGTGTATGTGTGTATTTACGTGTTTGTGTGCTATGTGTGTACTTGTTTGTATGTGTGTGTGCGCGCCTATGCATGGGTGGTGTCATATCTGCACCCCCGTTCACTCCTCCTGCCAACCTCACAAGCAGGTGTGCCTCCGTGCTGTGTACGTACATGCACCTGTGCGCCTGTTTCATGTTTACTTTTGTGGTTGACAGGCCATAGGTGGCACAGGTGTGTGTGTGTGTGTGTGTGTGTGTGCACGCGTGTGTGCTTGTGTGTGTTACCTGTGTGTTTACGTGTTTGCGTGCTGCATCCTTCCACCTCGATGCGCATAAGTGCCCCTCATTCCTCCACCTTGCATGCACACACAGGACGCGTGCGTACATATCATTCATTTAACCCTGACGTACACACAGAAAACCTCACACACACATACACACACACGCACAAACACTCTTCACGTACACACGCACGCATACAAACTTACTTTAATCCCACCGGGCACCCACAGGGCGAGGTGCAGGCGCTCCTCCCCCCTCCACCGACACCACTGGCAGCAGCAGCAGCAACAACAGCAGCAGAGCAGCACAGCGCGCAACAGGCAGTCAGCCCAGCCCTACTGCTGCTACAGCAGGTGCTGGGAGGGGGACTCGAGGCAGGCGCGGAGCACGCAGCGCTGCTCCTGATTCATCTGGCGAGGTGCGTGCGTGCGCTGTGCCACGTGCGTGTTTGTGTGTGTGTGTATGTGTGTGTGTGTGTGTTATGTGTGTGCTGTGTGTGCGCGTGTGTGTGTGCGTGTGAGAATGTGTGTGTGTGTGTGTGTGTGCGTGGAGGGAAGAGGGATCGTGTGACAGGCAGCTTATTGTTGACCTGATGAGGCAGGAAGGCATTGCACGTACACTGCATCCAGGAGGGAATTTGTTAGCTGAATGTTTGTGTTCCTGTGAAAAGAATGAAGGTCAAAAAGCAGATCCTGTCTGTCATGGTTCATGTGACAAAGCACAAAGCAGGCACACACACAGCAGACGCACGTCACACAGCAGACATACACATACACACACAGCAGACGTATGATACACAGCTTGTAGATTTCCTGCAAGGTAGGTGGGTGGAGGTGTGGAGGGGGTGGGAAGTGAGTCTGCTTACATAAGGGGTCAGGGATCAGTCCGCGAGCAGAGGTCTTCGTGGCAATGGATTTTAGACAGTTTTAGGGCAGGCGCAAAGTGCGACCCTGAAACCTGATTGTTCACGACGTTTGCACGTAGAAATCCCACAACATTACTTACGTAAAAATCTCACGACGTTTGTACGTAGAAACGGCACTTGTTTACGCACAATCACGCCACGTGCCTGGGACCTGCTGACCCCGCACTCACGGGCTTTTGTGTGCTTATGTGCAAATGTGCAAATGTGCGCACACACATACACACTCTTTCTCCTGAATTGCACACATGAACTCTAGCTCATTCACACCCACCCACATGTGCTCTCCCTCCAGCACACACACATACTCACACAAACACACGTATTCACGCGCGCACACACACACACACACACACACACACACACACACACACACACACACACACACACACACACACACACACACACACGCATGCATGCACGTACACGTGCACGCGTGCGCACACACACTCACACACACACACACACACGCACACACACAGGCAGGGACATCCCCCATGAGTGCAGCCCTGCAATTCATTGGCCCCATGGTCAGCCGTATGTCAGACGACGTGTCGTCTGTTGTGGTCAATCGCTTGAACCAGTACATCACCACCTCTGCTGCGCGTGGGGATGCCTACCCTGACGGTATTGCAGACATGGCAGGCAGTACTGTGAGACAGGTGAGTGGGGCTTCGTTGTTGGCTGGGACCTTGGACCGGCTTACTGACTGCTCACTCTGCAATCTCAAGAGATTGCATGCGTTCCAGAAACATCTGCAGGTTTGGCAAGGCAGTATTGTGAGACAGGTGAGTAGGGCTGTGTTGTTGGCGGCTGACTGCTTACCTCCACAGGACCTTGGCAGCGCTGCCAAGATGTACCTGAATGAACAAATCGGTTTAGATGCGCTCTTATGAATGTGAGACTGCTTTTGTCTCAGTCAAGGCTGATAGCTGGTTGTGGTGTCATCAGCACGCGATCTATTACGGGTGTGAGGCTGTTCCTCTATCAACACACTCACCCTTCTACTAATTGCCCTGTGCGTATATAAACACACACATAGTCACGTACTCACACGCACGCGCACATGCACAAACACACACATGCACACACACACACACACACATACACACACACACACACAAACACACACACACACATCCACTTTGCAGGTGCTGGGCAACATGATGTCCACCACCATGGCATTTATTATGGCAAATCAAGGGGCGATAGAGGAAGGGCTCCATGGCGTGGACGATCATGCAAGCCCTGACGAAATGGCACGCCAGGTGTGTGGATTTTGTTCCGTAAGGTGTTGGCTGGTCTTTGTAACTTAAAGAGGCAATTGGGTGAGAGGCAAAATGAGTGATGCAAGAATTACCCGAAATTGACTACTTACAACCGCATGCTGTTCACTATCGCGTGTGACGGCTGTGCACCATGTGTTCATGTGTGCTGCGTATGTGTCATGTGACGGCTGTGCACCATGTGTTCATGCGTGCTGCGTGTGCGTCATGTCTGCCGCTGTAGTCATTGCGGTTGGCCTCACATCGCCCACCGCCGCAGCAGCAGCTGCAATTTTAAAGCTGCTCACGAACGCAGCACATTGAAACGTGTGTGTTTGTGTGTGTGTGTGTGCTGAGCAGGTTGTGAGTGTGTGAGCTGCGCCACAGAGGAGTCCACCAAAGGTTGTGCGGTATCCAGTTTAGTACACACATGCTGAGTAGCTGCTTGCTGGTGCACGCGTTTGGGTTGCATGGGCGTGTTGGTGGGCTGGCAAGGCACAACACGTTCAGTTAACTTGAACGCGTTGCTGACTGGCAGGATCCTGCTTGCTGAGTAGCTGCTTGCTGGTGCTTGCATGCAGGTCATGGGCATGTGGGCTGGCTTGACGAGGCCCTCAACGGAACCTGCAAGTGGTGGTGCGCCTGAAGGCGCCCCTGCTGCAGCCACAAACACAAGAGTCAACCGGGACTCTGAGGGCTTGCCTGACCTTGAGACAGGCACAGAGTCTGACGGAGCCTCCTTTGACTCACCTCACGTGGGTGATGTCGGTGCCGCTCTTGTCACCAAGGGGGAAGAAGAGGACGTGCATGCACACACAGACACACAGACACACACACACAAGCACACACACACATGCAGGCACACACACACAAGCACACAAACACACACACACATGCAGGCACACAGAGAAGCTAACAATAACCAGACGCGGGCACTCACAAGTTAAAATACATACACCTTTGAGTCAGTGAGAGGACTGCGGATGTGTAAAGGCACGCGCACACGTATCAGATATACACACATCTATCACAGGAGGAAGAAGAAGAGGAGGAGGAAGAGGAAGATTACGAAGAGGAGAGCGAGGGAGAGGGTGGGACTGATGATGAGGGGCGACCCAAGAAGGCAAAGAAGAGCTCGCATGGTGAAGGAGCGGGTGCGTCCCTTTCACTCTCCAAACCTTCATCGTCAGCAGCAGCAGCAGCAGCAGAGCAGGGTGATAAGAAGGATACTGCTTCTGCTGCAGGTAAGGGAGGTTCAGTGTTTGAACTTCATGTTTAGGAAGGAGACTGTGGCAGGGAGGGCCTGTGAGATATTGCTGGGGAGGAAAGGAATGTGTGCGTACGTGTGTGAGAGTGTGTGTGTACAATGTTTCCTTCTTGTGTGTGTATGTGTGTGTCCGGCTCACACATCGTCCATACGTAACCCTCTTATTGTGTTCTAAGCCACACACAATCTCTCACACACACACACACACACACACACACACAAACACAAACACACACACACACAAACACACACACACAAACACACACAAACACATGCATGCACAAACAAACACAAACACACACAGACATGCATACATGAATCATCTCCTCTGCCCTCCCACTGTCCACGCTTTCCCCCCCGTGCACATGCGTGTTGTTTTGCAACGCCTTGCAGGCCTCTCTCTCTCTCTCTCAATCTCTCTCTCTCTCTCTCCCCCTCTCCCTCTCTCCCTCTCTCTCCCTCTCTCTCCCTCTCTCCCTCTCTCCCTCTCTCTCTCTCTCTCTCTCTCTCTCTCTCTCTCTCCCTCTCTCTC